>Ga0190304_1001072_pt1 | contig 12428 bp, 17 predicted proteins | sample 48700712_MG_FD_161670 | JGI IMG/M metagenome (GOLD analysis project Ga0190304, IMG submission 161670) | Hydrothermal vent sediment bacterial communities from Southern Trench, Guaymas Basin, Mexico - 4870-07-1--2_MG | ecosystem: Environmental > Aquatic > Marine > Hydrothermal vents > Sediment ... | reverse complement strand
TAAACCCCCACATATTCTCATCACAACGCCGGAGAGTCTCGCCATCATACTCAACTCAAGGAAATTCATAGAGAAACTCAGGGATGTGAGATGGGTTGTTATAGATGAGATACATGAGCTTGCATCGAGTAAAAGAGGGGTACATCTCTCACTTTCACTGGAAAGACTGCAGGAAATGTGCAGGGAAAAGTTTGTAAGAATCGGTCTCGGAGCGACTTTACATCCCATAGAAGAAATCGCGAAATTCGTGGTTGGATACGAAAATGGTAAACCGAGAGATTGTGCTATCGTCGATGTTACTTGGTTCAAACCTTTTGACCTCAAACTCATCTGTCCAACAGATGATATCATCTACACGGATGCCGAAACCCTGAATCAACTAATGTATAAGGAGCTTGAAGAAATTATAGAAAAACATCACACCACGTTGATTTTTACCAACACGAGGTCGGGAACAGAGAGAGTGGTGCACCACCTCAAAAAGTCTGGGAGATTTGATGAGGATTCCATAGCAGCTCATCACGGCTCACTTTCGAGGGATATAAGATGGGATGTAGAAAACAGACTTAAAGAAGGGAGGCTTAAGGCGGTTGTGTCGTCCACGAGCCTTGAACTCGGGATCGATATAGGTTATATAGATGTGGTGGTACAGATCGGCTCTCCGAAATCCGTGTCAAGATGTGTGCAGAGAATAGGAAGGAGTGGGCACAGCCTGGAAGACACCGCTAAAGGTATCCTGATAGGGATGGATAGGGATGACCTCATCGAGTGTGGTGTCATGCTTAAAAGTGTTATGGATAAAAAACTCGACGAAATCAGCATACCCAGAAATTGTATAGATGTTCTCTCTCAGCACCTTGTTGGAATGGCTCTAAATAAAAAGTGGAGGGTGGAGGAAGCTCTCAATCTGATTAGAAGGAGTTACTGCTATCGGGATTTTCCGTATGAGAGATTCGTTTCCGTTCTTCATTATCTGGCGGGGCACTATGCCGACCTGGAACATCAGAGTGTATATGGTAAAATATGGTTCGATGAGAAAGAAGGAGTGTTTGGGAGAAGGGGAAAATATACGAAAGTTATTTATTATCTGAATACCGGAACCATACCGGATGAGGTAAAGGTGGATGTGTACAAGCTCAATCCGAGGAGATATGTCGGGGATATTGAGGAAGAATTCCTCGAAAGATTGAGAAAGGGAGACATATTTGTTCTCGGGGGCAAAACGTACGAGTTCAGGTATGCGAGAGGAATGAGGTGCTACGTCGAAGAAAGGGAGGAGGAAACGCCCACGATACCCGCATGGTTTTCAGAACTGTTGCCCCTGAGTTACGACCTTGCAATAGAAATAGGTAAATTCAGAAGGAGGGTAGAAGAGAGGCTTGAAAAGGGAGAGAGTATAGATGATATTATCTCTGAGTTGCCCGCAGATCACAGAGCGAAAAAAGCGATAAAAGAATACTTTATCGCCCAGTACAGGTATGCCAGAACCATTCCCACGGATAGGAAGATAGTCATAGAAAAGACGAGAGACCTCAAGGGAAGAAGGGTTATAATCTTCCATGCACTGTTTGGAAGAAGAGTCAATGATACTCTCTCGAGGTTGTTCGCCATAATTGCGGGAAAGAAATACAGGGTGGACATCAGAATAACGGTCAACGATAATGGTTTTTCTCTTATGCCCTCCAAGGAGAAGGATATAGATATCGATAAACTGATTCGTGAGGCGACGGAGGCAAATGTGAGAGGGATACTGAAGGAGAACATAAGAAAAACTGAGCTGATGAAACGGAGGTTCAGGCACTGCGCCGCCAGGAGTTTTCTCATACTTAAAAACTATAAAGGTCATAAGATCAGTGTCAGAAAGCAGCAGATAAATGCTGAAAAATTGATAAGGATATGTGAGTTGATAGACCCGGAGTTTCCGATAATAGAGGAAACCTACAGAGAGATTCTGGAGGATCTCATGGATATAAGAAAAACCGAAATCGTTCTGAAAGATTTAAAAAATGGAAGTTTGAAATATGAGGTCATAGAAACACCCGTACCTTCTCCGTTTGCTCACAATCTCATCGTACTGGGTGAGGCGGATATCGTGCTGATGAAAGACAGAAGAGAAAGATTGATGGAATTGCACGAAAGGATAATGAAGGAGATCGCATGAAGCTGATGGAAAATGTAATCGCCGTCGAACCTTATCCTGTAATCTACATCAATGACTTAGACTTGATGGTCGCATCCGACCTGCATCTTGGATTTGAAATAGTATCTGCGGAGCATGGGATATTCATACCCAGGGTTCAGTTCAAAAGGGTGAAAAAAATTATAGAGGAATCTGCAAAGAAGAGCGGAGCCAGAAGGGTGCTTCTGCTTGGAGACGTAAAACACGAATTTTCCGAGACGGGATATCATGAGTACAAAGAGGTATCTCTTATGCTGGAATATCTCAAAAGGAAATTCAGAGAGGTTATCCTCGTCAAGGGTAATCACGATACCTTTATCATCAGAATGACGAGAAAATATGGGATAGAAGTGTATGACATCTACAATGAAGAGGACTATACATTTCTCCATGGGCATAAAGACGTGGATGTTGGTGATATAAAGAGTAGAGTTCTTATCATGGGACATGAGCATCCATCCATTTCCCTTTTCACGGATATAGGTGTTAAAGAAAAACTCAAGGTTTTCCTGTACGGTGAATGGAAGGGAAAAAGTGTTCTGGTTCTTCCCGCTGTGAGCTACTTCGCCGAGGGGAGCGATGTGAATGTCTTGCCAAAAGAGGAACTTATATCCCCCTTACTCAGGAGGATGGACATAGATAAATTTAAAGTGGTCGGTATACTCGAGGATGACCGCTATCTTGAACTGCCAGAGGTTGGGAAGTTGAGGAGATATGGATAGCAAGAGTTTTCTGAGAATGAGAGAAAGGGCTCTGAGGGCTCTCGAAAAGGCGATTCAGGAAGAGAAGGTGGATGAAGATATCATCGATATCCTCGATATCCTCAACAAGAACAAGAATATCTTCACAACAAGCAGTTGTAGCGGAAGAGCGGTTATTATCGAAGTTCCTTATCCCGGAGCGAAGCCGGGCGCGAGATTTCTCGGAAAATGGCACAAGAGGGTTGAAAAAGAGGATGTGTACCGTTCTCTGGAATCGGCCCGAGGTGGCTTTCTAATGTTCATGGTTCATCCTCCAATAATACATGCTGTCGTCGGGGATCCTCTCACAGGAGAAAAGCTGGTCAAAGCGGCTCTATCAAGCGGTTTTAAAAACTCCGGAATGAGGGGAATTAAAGGTAAAATCGTTGTGGAGTTGAGAAGTACCGAGCGAATGGATGTGCTGATAGGAAAGGATCGCGAGCTCCTCGTTGATGATAGGTACATTGAAGTATTATGTGAGATGGCCAACCTCATGCTTGAAAAGGGTAAGAGAAAACTCCATATTCTGAAGGAATATCTTAACAGGGTAACATTTAATAACTAGCAAAACAAATTCGTAATGGGTGTACGATATGGATGATTTTGAAAACCTGGAAATCCTCCTTGAAAATCCAAACTGCAGCAGAATAAGAAAAGAGATGATTCGCGAGATCTTCAGATACTACGTGTTTCTCGACCCACCAGATATGGAAAATTAAATGTTAAATCTGTTGTTCCTCGATAACCATACCCTTCTTGCAAGCATCCTGTATATCCTCCCAGGATCATCATCTATACTTTTGTTTGCTTCCTTCTTTATGGCTTCCATGTTGAGATACCAGTAATACTTTCTGAACAATCTGTTCTTCTTTTTTATCTCCTCCCTCCTGACCTTCACAAATCTCTCGTTCTGTAAGTCATAAAGGAGAGACCTCACATATTTATCAATGGATGCATCGTCGACCTCATCCCCATTCCTGAAGATGTTGCTTATTATTCTTGCAAGTTTTTTTGCGTCTTCATCATTCATCTCAAATTTGTTCTTGAATGCTTTAAACAGCAGTTTCGTCACTCCTCTCATCTTTAAATACCTCTTTTGAGCAATTAATAAAGCGATTTTTGTACAAATGTTATCAAGTCAAAGAGTTGCATATCTCATAGACCCATGATAACAATAAACATTATATAGAGGTAAAAGTATTTGATGAATGGAGGTGGTGTATGGGAGGAAAGAGGTCGCCCCTGCTCGATGGAACGATCTCGGATGTGAAAATCTTGGAAAGGCATCTCAAAGTTTTGAAAGCGGTGATAGAAAACGAACCAATAGGAATAATAAGGCTTTCTCAGAAGACCGGTCTTCCCCTACATGCCGTAAGATACTCTCTCAGGATACTGGAGGGGGAGGGACTGATAGAGCCATCAAAAAGTGGGGCTATAACAACAGATAAAATTCACGAAGCCCTCGGGATGATAGAATCCACACTCGATGACCTTGTGACCACACTCAAAGACATTAAAAGAGATCTGGAGGTACGGAAAGATTGATCCTCACTTACCAGTTTTTACTTACCCGCTTCTCTCTTGCGCCGGCCGCCGAGGAACATCCCCGCATAGATCAGTAGGATTCCGACAATGGATGCACCTATCCCCATATATCCGGATAGAGGATAGACCGTTGTGATATAGTCGGTCATCATCGCAAAGAGGTGTATCAAGATCACCCCGATAGCAAAAAGAATTCCACCCGAAATTAGCAGGTCTATCCTCATCATGTCGGTCTTGCCTTACCTATTTTTAAAATTTTTGGTGAAAACGAGGCATTTCTAACCGTAGAGCTTAAGAACCAATAACCATATAATGGAGTCACGAGACGGTGATTTTATGGGAAAGAAGGTTGAACTTGAGAAACTGAGATACGGGACGGAACTACTGAAAAGAGGATTTGCAAAGATGCAGAAAGGTGGAGTGATAATGGACGTTACCAACGCGGAGCAGGCGAGGATAGCCGAGGATGCGGGAGCTGTAGCCGTAATGGCTCTCGAAAAGGTCCCCGCCGATATCAGAGCATCCGGTGGAGTGGCGAGGATGGCAGACCCCAAGAAGATAACAGAGATAATGGATGCCGTTTCCATACCGGTTATGGCAAAATGCAGAATAGGTCACTTCGTTGAAGCTCAGGCTCTGGAAGCTCTGGGAGTGGATATGATAGATGAATCCGAGGTTCTGACTCCCGCGGACCCCTTCTACCATATAGATAAAAGAAAATTCAAGGTTCCTTTCGTCTGTGGATGCAGAAATCTCGGGGAGGCCGTGAGGAGGATATGGGAAGGAGCGGCGATGATAAGAACGAAAGGGGAGGCGGGTACGGGAAACGTGATAGAAGCTGTGAGGCACATGAGGATGGTCACTGGTAGTATAAAACACTTAGCTGAGATGGATGATGAAGAGCTTTATATCCTGTCTGAGGAGTACACCCAGAGCTATGCAAAATCCGCCGAAGCAATACTCGGGAGAGAAATCGATGGTAACATACCCGTGTACGGTGACTACCTGTACGATGATATCAAAGAAGAGATTTTTGAGATATTGAAGGAAATAAGAAGACTTCAGAGGTTACCGGTCGTAAACTTTGCAGCCGGTGGCATAGCGACTCCCGCGGATGCTGCGCTGATGATGCAACTCGGAAGTGATGGCGTGTTCGTTGGCTCCGGGATTTTCAAGTCAAGTGAGCCTGAGAAGAGAGCGAGAGCGATAGTCGAGGCGGTAACCCACTTCGACGAGCCGGAGGTGATAGCAGAGGTCAGCAAGGACCTTGGAGAAGCCATGCCCGGCCTTGATATCAAAAGTTTGGAAGTGAAGTTACAAGAGAGAGGATGGTGAAGATAGGCGTTTTGGCCATTCAAGGTGATGTTTCTGAACACGTGCAAGCTATCAATAGAGCCATGAACATCTTTGGTATAAGAGGGCATGTTGTTACCGTGAAGAGAGCGGAAGACGTTGAACATCTGGACGGACTTTTGATTCCAGGGGGAGAAAGTACAGCTATAACGAGGATCATGGACAAGTCTGGACTTACCGAAAAAATCAAAAAAGCGTATGTAGAAAAATCGATAGCGATAATGGGAACCTGTGCGGGATGTGTCATTCTTGCAAAGGAAGTAGAAGGTGGGAAGGTAAGGGGCCTCGAACTGATGGACATGAGGGTCATAAGAAATGCCTTCGGAAGACAGAGGGAATCTTTTGAGGGGTATGTTGAGGTTAAGGGGCTTAAAGAGCCGTACCCCGCAGTATTCATAAGGGCACCCATCATAGAAAGGGTTTGGGGCAACTGTGAGGTGGTGGCAAAACTCGGTGATAAAATAGTGGGGGCACAACAGGATACCTCACTGGCTCTTTCCTTCCATCCCGAGCTCACAGAGGATTACAGGATATATCGGTTGTTTTTTGATATTCTGTAGATGAATGGAAAAAATGGATTCAGGCTTTCATTATTGCTGCCAAGAAGATGCCAAGGGATATCAAGGCACCAACCAGACCACCAACAATGGAGACTATCCCCACCGAGAACATTCCCGACGTGAAGGAGCTCCCTATGTAGTGTAGCCATGTGAAATCTATGTAAAGATATCCAACGATGATACCAATGAGCATGAGCAAAGCACCAACCGCTCTGCTTCTGCCGGTGCCGAAGTATGCGGTGAAGACTCCCGCCAGAAATGTGCCAATCGCAAATATCAGCATCAACATGCTTAGAAACAATCCCATCAGTTCACCCATCTTTTACACCTCCTAGAATTTTGTCCCCGTCAGGGTCTTGGTATCGACGACTCCCTTTATAGATCTTATCTTTTTCACGACAATCTCCCCGAGTTTTTCGAAATCGGGCGCCTCTATCTTCGCTATCAGGTCGTACTCTCCAAACAGGGGATGCAGCTCCACTATTTCCTTTATCTTCAGTAGTTCATTGTAAACCTCGTGCTCATGTGCCGGAGCCGTACTTATTAATACAAACCCTACCGCCATTTCAGTTTCACCACCTACCGAAATAGTTTCCATAAATTTAAAGTTTATTAATTATGGCATATCTCATCGTTAATAAAAAGTTGGTGTTTTTAAAAGTAAAAAATCGGTTAGGGCTTAGAAGGATTTATACCGTCTTTGTATCCTTTCGCTAGAAGTACGGCTCCACTTAACATGATGAGGCTTTCTTCTGGGGTAGGATATGAGCCCACCCGATGGGAGAACTTATTTCTGTAGAGTTTGATGGCTTGAATGACCTTTTCAGATTCTCTACCCACCATATCTCGGATATAGGGTCGTAGATCCTCCCACTCTGGCTCTTTTCTCTCCACCGCTTCTTTCATTCCTTTTTCCTCCTTTACCTTAGACTTTATCTTGCTCCAAATGACTTCAATAACTCTTCCAGCTAACAGTACCGAGCAGGTCAAATTCTGGTTCGAGAAGGCATCTAAAGCCTTCTCCAAATCACTAGCATATTCTGGTAGAAAAGGTTTGATGTTATCTCGAACCTCCTTTTCAAGACTATAGAGTCTTTCTCTATCTCGAGATGAAAGTTCGGTGGTGTATAATAAATCATCTATTAGTCTCAGCGTTTTTCTGCTTTCTCCTGCTACCCGTTGTAGGAAAGTCCTAACCTCTCCCTCATTTGCAGAAGGAGGTATAGGTATAACTTTAGGCAAAACCTTCTCTCCAACCTTCTTTCCCAGATAATCTTGTGTTCGATTGCATAGATCCTCATAGTCTTCCCATAAGCCCTCAGTCTCTTCTTCTAGGCGCCTCTCATACAAAGAGGAAAAGGTAAGGCCCATTAAGGCTCTCGAGTCTATATCATCGATGACTTTTAAACAATCCTCAGCTCTCTTCAATAGAGCAAACCACTCTTCTTTAAGAGCATTCATTTCAGCCCTCGTGAAGTTAGAGGTATTCATATTTTCACAGCGGGGACTTTCAGAACAATACTGTAAATCCAAAATACATGGCTTTACTTAAATGCAATGCTCCTTGCTCCGCTACCTAAAAAGAAGGTGGTCCAGAATCGACTGTTATTCTATATTGTTCGCCGTGATGAGTATTTTGTACCGATCATTGAAGCTCCACCCCACTCTATAGCGTTTTGTAAATCATCTGCGCGAGATATGCTCTTACTCAAAACATATCTGATACAGTAAACATCTTCAAGATTCTGTAAGCCTTTTCTTCCATTTTTAAATAAGTTTGAGAAGACACCTGTAGAACTCGGAAAATCGCTCCCTTCGTTTTCGCTTTCGATATATTTAATAATTAAAAACTATTATGGGTCTTGAAAGCTCGAGATGGAGGTGATTTTTAAATGGAAAAAAAGAAGATCCTGGTTGTTGACGATAACCCCGATATTCTGATAACAATCAAAGAAGGTCTTGAAGCCATCGACGATAGTGTTGAGGTTATAGGCGTGGAGAGCGGTGAGGATTGTGTGAGTCTCTTGTCAAGGGAGAAAATAAAACCCGATGTTATACTGCTTGATATAATGCTGCCCGAGATGAGTGGGTGGGAGATATACAACAGATTGAGAGAGAGGGAAGAATGGAAAGATATTCCTATAATCTTCATAACCGCAAGAACCGATGAAAAGGCACGTAAGATTGGTTCCTTCCTTGCCGAGGATTTTATAGAGAAACCCTTCGATATAAGGGAATTGAAAGAGAGAATAGAGCGGGTACTCGAGAAGAGGCAGCAGTAGGAACATAGAAAAATAAAACCACCATTCAGAGACAATTTTTAATACCAGAACTGAAATTATTCCTGTGGGTCGGGGTGGCTCAGCCTGGCGGAGCGCCTGACTCATAAGCGCAGCTCGAGGGTTCGCTGGGAAATCAGGAGGTCGCGGGTTCAAATCCCGCCCCCGACATTATTTATACGGGATTTCTTTTGTGATTAGACGGAGGTATATTTTTATACATACCTGTAGATTAATAATACGGGGAGTGATGGCATGAGAGGAACCGGGTGGATTATTTTATGCATTGTCTTGTTTTTGCTCTCGCCTTTAATCTCCGTAACCCATTTTGCAGAAAACCCCGTTGAAGAGCTTCTCAGAGATGCACACCTCGAAGAGATAGATGGCATAAAAGTTCTGTTCACAAATGGCTCTTTCTACGAACTTGGTTTTCAGCATGGCTACCTTCTGAAAGAAGAGGTGCGGGAGAATGTGAGAGCTTTCATCAGCTACGGGAAAGAGACCGCATCATATGAAAAACTTCTCGAAATGTGGAATACCGTAAAAGCGTATATACCAGACGATTATCTCTCCGAGTTACGGGGCATCGCGGATGGCGCCAACGTTTCTCTCGAAGAGCTGGGAGTATCATATATGATTGTTCCTTTCATAGACCTCGGTTGTTTCAGCTATGCGGCGTGGGGTAATGCCACGGAAGATGGTAAACTGTATCACGCGCGAAGTTTGGATTTTCCACTCATAATAAAAGATCCTGTAACTGGAAAATACATACAGGAAAACTCCGTTCTGATTGTACGGAAGCTCGATGGAGGAATGGTTTCCATCATCCCAACCCTGGCGGGATGGATAAACTTCTATGAGGGTTTCAACGAGAAGGGTATCGTCATAACCGTACAGGCATGCTGGAGCTCTGACCAGACGTTGAAAGGAATACCCATTCAGTTCAGACTCCAGATGGCTCTGGATAAGATGGATACAATAGACGATGCCTTAAATGCTATGCTGTCAAACGGTACACTTGGCTGGAATTTTATAATATCCGATGGAAAAACCGCATATATCGTCGAGGTCACTGCGAATCACAGCTACATTGGTTCTTGGGATGACTCCATCGAAGATAATGCCCCTTTCTGGAAGATCAAAGAGGTTGTGAGACGTACAAATTTCTTCATCGATCCTGAACTTGCGGCAACTCAGAGAAGATGGTACAACCCCGGAGGAGCGATGGGCTTTCTGGCAACCTTCGTGGGTTCTCCATTCTTTCCCATATGGAGAAAGTACAGAGCGATGAGCAGGGAAATCGAAAATATATGGGGAGAGATCGATCTCAATTCCAGCATCTCCATCCTGAGAAAGGTCTATGGAGGGAAAACGGACATGGTGCTTTTCTTCTTTCAGATGATATCGAGAGGTAGGGGAATCCTTTGCGACCTCCATCAGTGGTCATACTGTCCAGATACGGGAGATTTTGTTATTTCCTTCGCCGATTCAAAGAAGCAGTCCCATAAAAACGAACTGCACTACATCAATATAAAGAAACTGTTGGGTTGATTTATCTCATAGTGCCGATTGGCATCCCGCCTCTTCAGAGTCGATGGTGGCTAAAGCCCCTTCCATCCTTTTTAAATCGACTCTCAATCGATGGAATGTCCTATTCCTCCCCTGAATTGAAGAACCTCTTTTCATCCTCTCTCAGCCTGTTCAGATATACCCTTTCCACTTTCTCCTCTTCTTGGAACTTTCTGATGTCCATTTCGACTTCTATGGGCAATGCGCCATCCCTTATCAATCTTGAAAGTTTGTAGATATCAATATCCGATACCTGCTCCCAGATACCGTGCTTTTTCAGCACTTCTTTCAATTCCTCGCGCCTGCCGTCGCCCTTCGATGGGAAAATGCGTCTTTTACCAACGATTACCTTCGCCTTGGCTTTTGTTCCATATACGGTATCGAGACCCTCTCTCTTTGCAAAATCTATGATTTCCTTCTTTGTCTTTTCTATCTCTCTGTCGATTTCCTCCAGCAATTTTTCCCTTTTCTCGAGAAGTTCCGCGTATCTGTCTACAAGCTGAACACCCTTATCAGAGAGATAATCATCGAGTGTTCTGGTTTCGAGTTTGTATCTGTGCTTGTATTCACCGCATATCTGCTTGTATTCACACCAGTCACAAAGTACAGATGGTTTGGCGGGAAATTCGTCGGCATGCTCTATGCGGCGGATGAGTGAGATGAGATACTGCCTCAGTTCTTCGAATTCTTCCTCGTCTTTTCTTATTTCTATCTCTCTATCAAAAGCCAGAAAGTGCCATATCAGTCTTATATCCCTCGCATCGGGATATCTGTCTTTTACGCCTATCGCATATATCGGTAACTGGATATCCTGCTCGATGTACTTGTTGATGGGCAGTGTCATGTTCGTTTTGTAGTCGTGTATTTCGTATATACCTCCATCTCTGTAGGCAAGTCTGTCTATATACCCCAAGATTTTGTATCTGCCCGTGCCATCGAGGTCCACGATGATTCTTTCTTCCAGTGCTATGGTTCTGGACTGGTTGAATGGATAGTATCTCTTGTAGTAATCCCTTACGAATCTCTCGGCCATCTTGAGATAATTATCGGGGGTGTAGTCCTCACTTGTTATGAGAATCCCATTGTTCCATTTTCTCCTCCACTGGTTTCTCAGGTATTCGAGAAGCTCTTCCAGCGTGTTCATCTTCTCGTACATGAGGTCTTTGTAGAGTTTTCTCAGGGTTTCATGAACTATGTTTCCCGTGAAGGACTCTATCGTCTCCTTTATCTCCGTCTTTATCCTGTCTATATATGCAAATCTGTATTTCCTCGGACACTGAAGATAACAGTTGAGTCTGGAATAGGAATAAATGGGCATCTCGAAAAGCGAATTGATTTTGGGTATATTAAATATCGCCACAGGTTTTCTTTCCAGCGAATTGTGAACTCAGAAAATCTCGCTCACGGATTTTGCGGTTTCTATCCATCTCAGAAAGGAGTTGCAGGCTGCCCTCAGGGAACTCGTATCCCTGGATTTTATCTTCAGAATCAGTTTCTTTCCTTTTCTCTCCAAACTAACCGTTGTCTTTGGAATCTTCTTCCTGACTTCGGGATAAACAGATTCATATATTATGGCAGCCTCTCTCTCGCCATCCATCTCCAGTTCTATGACGGCCTCTCTCATTCTAACGCGCTTTAACCCTCTTTGCTATGGGAGGTCTCTCCTTGTAGAATATCTTGCTACCGCAGTACGGGCACTGCAGACCTATACTCTCAACATTGAGGTCAACGGTCTTCTTACATATACCACACTTGTAGCTCACCATACTACTCCCTTCCAAGACCGAGAACCTTCTCGATATTCAAACTCGTATCGGTTCTTGGCACGTATGCTCCGCCGGCGAATACTGCTCCACATTTCCTGCATCTCCAGATTCCGGCGGCATCTCTTTTTACCGCTCTGTGCCCGCATGACGGACATATATGCTTCGCTCTCTGGATGATCTCTATGTCCCTTATGAGTTTTCTTATCTTGACTCCGTATCTCGAAGAAAACCTCCCCGCGGGTCCCACCTTTTTAGTTCTCTTTGCCATCTTCTCTACCCGTGCTCTCGTTAAGTATCTTCCTTATGCGAGCACCGTTATCTATAGCTGCCTTAATAATCTTTCTGACCTCCTCTATGGTGAAACTACCCGATAGCCCCTTCTGCATGGCTCTGATGTTTCCATCCTTATCGGTAGCTACAGTCAACCTCGCCTCCGC
>Ga0190304_1001071_pt1 | contig 12431 bp, 12 predicted proteins | sample 48700712_MG_FD_161670 | JGI IMG/M metagenome (GOLD analysis project Ga0190304, IMG submission 161670) | Hydrothermal vent sediment bacterial communities from Southern Trench, Guaymas Basin, Mexico - 4870-07-1--2_MG | ecosystem: Environmental > Aquatic > Marine > Hydrothermal vents > Sediment ... | reverse complement strand
ATATATATTACTACGCCATCCCATGGCTCAGAGGGTTGATTCATAGAGTCGCTTAATGAAATCCCAATAAACTTCTCTATCTCTATTTCATCAAAAATTTGCTTTGTATCCTCTCTGTAAGTATCCTCCCTTATGGTGATCCTCTCTGCACCAGCAACCACAATATCCATAACATCTTCAAATCTTCTTGGTGCGCTATCTATCCACAAAGAGCTAGAATAGGAAAGCTTCTGATAGAGCTCGAGATCGGGCTGATTGGCAAACCATCCATCCAAATCCATAAGATAAACATGTTCAACTTTCTTATCAGAGATGCTATCTCTACCAATCAGTTGATTGTCTCGAACATAAAGTAAAGGAATGATGTCCATAGATTTATCTAATAAAGAAAGGGATAAAAACTTTTAGATACTTTCTAAGATTAGGCTACTGAAGATACAACCTCTTCACTTCTTATGCCGAGTTTCTTCTCTGTTTCAGCCACCAGTAGCTTTGTTTTTACTACAGTGTCAGGATTTAGAGACATACTGTCTATACCACATTCAACTAGGAACTCTGCAAACTCTGGGAAATCGCTAGGTGCTTGACCACATATTCCTATTTTTCTCCTTGGATTATGAGAGTGCGCTACATCAATCACCTGTTTAACCAATCTCTTTACCGCCTCGTTTCGCTCATCAAAGATATGTGCAACAAGATCAGAATCTCTATCCAAACCAAGCGTGAGCTGAGTCAGATCATTTGATCCTATGCTAAAGCCGTCAAAAACGTCTGCAAACTGATCAGCGACTACCACATTCGATGGAATTTCACACATTACATAGACTTCTAGTCCATTTTCTCCCTGTTTGAGTCCAAATTCTTCCATCACTGCGATAACCTTTCTGCCTTCATCAGGTGTCCTGCAGAACGGAACCATCACCTTAACGTTGGTTAGTCCCATTTCATCTCGGACCTTCTTTATGGCTCTACATTCGAGCGCAAAGGCAGGTTTAAACTTTTCATCATAGTATCTTGATGCACCTCTCCAGCCTATCATGGGATTGTGCTCAACCGGCTCGTAAAGATAACCGCCTACAAGATTAGCATATTCATTGCTCTTGAAATCAGAAAGCCTGACTATAACATCGTTTGGATAGAATGCAGCAGCGATTTTTCCTATACCTCTGGCAAGAACGTCAACAAAGAAATCAGCTTTGTTTTCATACCCATAGCTTCTCTCCTCCATTATTTTGACAACCTCTGCTATCTCCGGATCACTATTTGCCTGTTCCTTGAGTTTGTTGTAATTAATGAGAGCGAGAGGATGAATTCCAATGTATGAATTGATTATAAACTCTTCTCTTGCAAGACCAACACCATCATTCGGTATCTGTCCCTGCACAAAAGCCTTTTCAGGAACACCTGCATTCATCATAATCTTTGTTTTTGTCTTTGGAAGACTATCAAGTTTTAGTGTATCGACCTTGTACCTAAGCAGACCATCATAGATTCGACCCACAGCTTCAGAACAGTCAACAGTTACATTCTGTCCAGATTTTAAAATTTCTGTGGCATTACCCGTTCCGATCACACAAGGTATACCAAGCTCTCTTGAAATAATGGCAGCATGACAGGTTCTTCCACCGCTGTTTGTAACAATCGCTGATGCAATTTTCATTATGGGTTCCCAATCTGGATCTGTCATTTCAGTTACGAGAACCTGTCCCTTTTGGAATTTCGAAATCTCTTTGGCATCTTTTATAACATTGACTTCTCCCTGGCCGATCTTACTTCCGACTGCCTCACCTTCAACAAGGATATTACTCTTCTCTTCCAACACATAGGTTTCAAGGACAGCCATGTCTTTCTGAGAATGAACTGTCTCGGGTCTCGCCTGAACAATAAAAAGTTCACCTGTTATTCCGTCCTTTGCCCACTCCATGTCCATGGGCTTACCATAATGCTCTTCTATTATGCATGCCCAATTGGCAAGCTGAAGTATTTCATTATCATTGATGACAAACTTCTTTCTCTCTTCTGGACTCACTTCCTGTTGTACGGTTCCTTTTTCACCATAAACCAGTCTTTTCTCTTTAGAACCGAGCTTTTTCTCTATAATTGGTCTAAATCCCTTCTTTAATGTTGGTTTAAACACATAGAACTGATCCGGATTAACTGCACCCTGAACTACATTCTCTCCTAAACCATAGGCACCTGTAATGTAAACAACATCTTTGAAACCACTCTCTGTATCAATAGAGAACATGACGCCAGATGAGGCTAGATCTGAACGAACCATCTTCTGCACACCAACGGAGAGATAAACACTGAAATGATCAAATCCCTTATCAACCCTGTAGGATATGGCTCTGTTTGTAAACAGAGAAGCAAAACAGTCCTTAACTTTTTCAAGAAGTTCCTCCTCTCCCCTAACATTGAGATAGGTCTCCTGCTGACCTGCAAAGCTTGCATCCGGAAGATCTTCAGCAGTTGCACTACTCCTTACAGCGACATCTACATTTTTACCATAACGATTCTCCATCTCTCTGTAATATTTCCTTATTTCCTCTTCCAATTCTGGGGGGAGTGGGGTATTTTTAATTAGATTTCTTATTTTCTCTCCTCTCTCGGCAAGGTTGTTTACATCATGCGTATCAAGATCAGATAGAATTTCTCTAATCTTCTGATCTATTCCTGCTTTTTCAATTGTATATTTATATGCATATGCTGTAATCGCAAAACCTGATGGTACATTAACTCCTTTCTCACTGAGATTTCTTATCATCTCACCTAAGGATGCGTTTTTTCCACCAACAAGCGGCACATCCTGTATACCAAGCTCTTCAAACCATTTTATAAATACTTCTTCCATATTCATTACCTCTCAATACAAACTGGAGAACCCAAATTAGACATTACTATTAAAACGTTACTACAGTTTTTCAACAAACACTGCAGCAGCTAATACTGTAGTCCATAAACCTTCCTTATCACCTACGGCAGTCTGTGTTATGCTCCTAGTCTTAACTATCTTCCCACTCATCTTAAACTCCTGCTTTCTTTCATCCCATGCCTTATTGACATCAAAATCAATACCTAAAGTTGTTGCAAGCATTGTTGCAGCGAGATCCTCTGCATAATCTCCTGCCTTTTTACTTATTTCACCGTAACCGTGATGTTCGGATATATATCCATAGGTTCTTCTATCCTTCGGAACAGCTACTCCAATTGACGCACCGATTAACCTATTTGGCTCATTGGTCTCATTCTGAGACATAACACAATAGACAATCTGACCAGGTTTTAACCGCTTGAGACCTTCTTCTCTAGAGATTAGTTTGCAATTTGGGGGAAGAATACTTGATACTCTAACGATGTTAAACTTTGCTATACCTGCATCCCTTAGTGCCATCTCAAAAGATTGTAGTTTTTCTTTGTGTCTTCCGACACCTCTAGTGAAAAAGACTGCCTCTGGTATCATATGGCAGAGATAATATGATACATCTTTTAAATATATCTATTTTGAAAAATATACATAATACACATTACACATGCCAGAAAAATAAAAAAATAGTATGACTTTAGCAATTACTCGTCTCCTGTTCTTCGTTTGCAGTATTTGACATATTTGCTGGTTCAGTTTGCACACAGCCTCATTTGCATTAGAGAAAAGTGAATTCAATTTTGTTGCTGTTTATTGCCTGAAATATTGGAGTAGCATAGGATTTATGTGTGTATTTGTTTTGATTTCAGCGGAACATTTGCTGCGGCTGATACAATTTACATTACATGGCTTAAATCTAATCAAGCCACGCCCATAAAGCTACTCGTCATCTTTCAGTAAGCTCTGTTTCTCCAGAAACTCTTTCATTTCTTTCTGAAGTTCAACTTGCTCCCTTTGCAGTTCAACTTGCTCTTTTTGATATGGAGTTATTACGTTTCCCTGTATGAGCTCCTCAACCAGTTTTCTAATCTCACGATAGGGATAAACACCGTGTAGCTCATAGTAACTTCTTGTTCTCGGCGTCTTCACCTCCTTGCTACCACCTGCAAAACCAAAAATACCTATTTTTTTACTCTGTGCTTCTACTCCTCCAGCTGCAAATGTTTGATCTGATCCTAGACCAAAACCTGACTGAGTTATCGGTATAATGGTTCCAAATCCAAATATCTGACCGAGTATCCCCTGTTCACCATCTACATCTGTTATTTTGTCATATCTTAAGGTTCTCTCTCGCTTTTTTATTATTCCACCTTTGAATATTATCCTTAGGTCAGTTATTATATATCTATGAGATTTTACATATGCAAAGACTGACAGAGCGAACAAAGCAGAGATTGCTATGGAATAAACAAGAACAAAAGTCTTTACAGTACCAATATCGTTGATCCACCCAGTCTGCCAGAGAATTATAGTTCCCAATAGAAGAATGCCAACGTAAAAGAATAGAATACGCCACCTTATAGCTACAAGCGATGCGATAACTCCAGCCAGCACGGTAACTCCCCACCACGTGCCAAGGAATATAAGCTGATTAGAAAGTATAGATGTATACTGAGAAAAGGTTGCCAACCACCATAGCAACACTCCCCAGAGCAGTATAAATAACCAAAGAGATTGCAATCCCATAAAAGAAAGTGGATGTGGAGTTAGAATTTTTTCCACGTGTTCATCTTTAAGAAGTATCTCCTCTTCCTTTACCATCTTCTTCCTCTTCTTGCTTTATCTCACTCAATTTTTTAAGCTTATTGGTTTCGAGCTTGATTAAAACAAAACAACTTGCAATGGTAATTAGTATAGATAGAAGCAATGAAATAGAATACACAAAATCACTTGGAAATGCAAGAAATAGAATGCGTAAGGCAATGTATGAAACAACGGGGATCAAAAATGGAAGAAACCGCTTGAAAGAAGGCAATCTATCACTAATTATTAATAGAAAAACAACAAAATGCGCCAATAGTATTGCGACAATTGCAATTAATGCAAGCCATCCAAAAAATGCAAATAGTAAAGCATAGAAGGGGATTTTTAAAAAAAACATGATTACAGAGATAAGGTATAAAACGGCAAGGGTTATTAGCACATATAAAGGATGTTCTACAATCAGTTTCTTTATTAGATGTAAATCATAGAGCATCCCTATTTTCTTTTTTTCCTCACCTATATAGCTTGGTCTGATTCCAAGACCAACCAGTAGTATCAATAAAGCAAAAGAGAGATGAAATGGATTAAGTAGGTCTAGGTTTGTAAGTAATATCAGAAATCCCGTGCCAAACTGAAAGAGAAGGGAACCGAAGGATATAAGCATCTGGGAAAATGTATATCCGGGAACAGGCGATACGTTCAACACTCCAGGAATTAGAAACAGTATGCAGAAGATTATAAATGGAGGAATGAAGAAAGGTCCAAGGGCAAGAAAGGCGTTTGCAATCCATTCTGGAAAACCCTTCTTCTCCTTCTTTGGTGAAACTTTACTCTCGCTAACACTTAACGAGAATTCAGAAACTCCTATACCTGTAATGGTATATCCGGTGGCATGTGCTATCGCTTGAAATAGGATACCAATAAAATTTGAGAATCTACAGAAAGCCCTATGGTTTTCCCATATCTTTGACATGTTGTACTTCAAACTCTCAATCATCAACAGCTGTATGAACCAGAAAAGAATCAATCCCAATAGGGGGGCAAGGGGAGCAAATACCAAGATGTCTATTAGAGAGTAATCCATTTTATCCTATGTTGAAACTGCTTTATGAATTAAAACTTGTCTACTATCTCAATTTTGATAGGTTCTCCTCTCCAATTGTATCCTTGCCAAGAATCTTCGCTAAAGGGCATTCCAACTATAATGTGTACTCTACCTTTTTTTGAAAATAGCTGCAAATCTGCTGAGGAGGGATGGGAGGATGGTGATGGATGGCTATGCACGGTTCCTACTACTGAAAAGTCTATAGGAAGCATAGAAAAATTAAAAACGGCATGGGTGTCTCCCTGTACAGTTCCAGGAAGTATCAGAACTTCCTTTATTATGTTGTGTTCAGCTCTTAATAGTCCTGCAAATTCTTTTGGGTATGTAGCCTTTGCACTTTCAAGTATAAAATTTAGGCATTCTCTCGTAATCTTCCATTCTGGTTGTATATATCTTCTTTGATTCTTTCTAAATAGCATCCTATCGAACAAGTTTCAATCTCACAGCTTGATAAAAGCTTTCTCCAAATCTGACAAATCTTGCCTTTTCCTCAGACGCAGTAACGCAAACTTTTTTTCCTGGAGACACAGATATATAGTCTCTGCCATCGATTACAAGTTTCGCCTCCTTGCTATCTTTTGTCAATTCAACGCAAATTTTTTTTCTATAGGGAACGATCCAAGGCCGAGCAGAAAGTTTGAATGGAGCGATTGGTGCTATTACTGCACCCTGAATTTCAGGATCAACTATCGGTCCACCTACGCTCAAGGCATATCCTGTTGCACCAGTCGGGGTTGCAATTATTATACCATCTGCTTCCATAGATTCTATGATCTCCTCATCGACGAGAACATCGAATTCTATCATCTTTGCGATGTTTGCAGTCTGAAGAGTTATTTCGTTTGCAACATCTGGCAGTCTTTTCCCATCCATAACTACCTTAAGTTTCGCTCTTTCAACTATATTGTATTCTCCCTTTAATATCTGCTCCAATCTACTCTTTGCAGTCTTTCCGTCTGCCTCTGTCAAAAATCCAACAGCAGATGAGTTTATGGCAAACACAGGTTTTTCTATCTCTCTTAAGGCAAATAATATAGTTCCGTCCCCACCTACAGTAACCGCTATATCGACGGATTCGTTCAATTCTTTCAACGTAAAACTTTCTTTTATATCCAGCTCCTCCGCAGATCTCTTTTCAAAATAGATATTTTCTTTCTTTTTGCTCAAAAATTTATGCAATTCCTTTGCAATCTTTCTGGCTTTTTCATCATTCGGTTTTACGATTATGCCCCACTTCATATCCATTCTCCATTTATGCTCTAAGTAGAGGTACCAATCTGGCAAGTAGAGTTGGATGTTTGGTTACCAGAGCTTTTATTAGTCCTTTAGTGCTAAATTCATCGAATTTGTAATCCTTGAGAGAATCTGCTAGCATATTTAGGGTTTTGTCATCAAAGCTAAGCATGATCTCTTTTACCATATAGTTTCTCTCCATTTTTTTACCTATGGCTTTTTTCCATCTCCTTTCATACTCCATCAGAAATTCTCTACAGAAATTCTGTTCTTCAACGGCCTTTCCAATTACCTCGCCTGCTATCTTTCCAACCTCAAGAGAGTGGGTAAGTCCTCCTCCAGTTATTGGATCAACCTGTCTGGCAGCATCGCCAACAAGCATTATGTTGTCTCTTACAGTTTCGATTGGCCTAGCTACAGGTACAGCACCAGCTAAAAATCTTAGTGGTTGACCATTTTTTAACCTATCATCTGATGCTATGAATTTGTCCAAAAGCTCCTTCGCCATTCCTGGCTTACTTAGATTTGCAAGGACACCAATTCCAACATTTGCCGTATCATTATCCTTCGGGAAGACCCATATATAACCACCTGGTGCCTTTTCTTTGCCAAGAAAGAAATCTACATAGGCATCTTGACAATCAACGTTTGCAAGCGTATATTGAGCACAGCTTTCTAGATCTTTGGGCCTTAGCGTTGTATTAATTCCAGCCCATTTTCCAACCCTTGACTCCACTCCATCTGCTCCAACTACGATATCTGCTTTTATCTCAATCTCCTCATCAAAATGTAACGCCTTTACACCTTTTATTCCACCATTGTCATCTTTTATAAGTCCAACAGCCTTTGTATTCATCATATATTCCGCACCAGCAACCATTGCCTTCCTTGCAAGTTCCTTGTCAAATACATCTCTATAGATCACATAACCAGTCTCATTCCCTGCTTGTTCTGCAGAAAGTTTTACCATTGTCCCATTGGGAGCATAGATTCTTGCCCCATCCATCTTTCTTGCAATCCATTTATCACCATCAAGCATTCCCCATGAGTCTATCTTTCTGCTTATGCCCTCTCCACATAATACTGGAACACCTATCTCCCTCCTCCGCTCAATTACTAGTACCTTTGCTCCGGATTCAGCAGCAAAACGTGCTGTTACACTACCTGCAGGACCACTACCAACCACAACAACATCATATCTCATGGTACAACCTCATGAATTGCCCCGACAGGGCAGACCTTTATACATATGCCACAACCTATACATCTTTCTTTTATTACAAAAGCATGACCTTCTCCCATCTCAATAGCATCCTTTGGACAGACTGATACGCAACCACCGCACATAAGACACTTTTCTTGGCTAACCTCCACTTTATGCCTTTCCATACGATTCACCTCTTACTACACCAGAAGCAATGAGATGAGCAATTCTCAACGGCTCTGGTATCACACCACGTATAGTGGATAACTTTATTATTTCTTCCGCTTCTTGTATGTTTAACCCAGCAGATGTTATATAAATCGGATTGTGCTTGGTTTCTAGCTTGTAGAGCTCATTGTCTTTGATTATGTCCCATTTTCTTTTCCAATCACTGAATTTTTTCTTTAGAACCGCCATCATAGACTCGAGATCTGGTTTGTCTCTAGTAATTGTAATCACAGGAATTCCTGTATTCCTATGTAAGACTTTTATATCGATAACGTTGAAACCCCCAAGCGCTATGCCATCCAGCATTATTGCATGCAGTTGACTATGATGTTTTGAACTGTTTACCATTTCGGATACAATTTCAGTTGCATCATCCCCATCAACTTCAACCTCTCTTCTCAACACTCCCTCAATGTATCCAACAGCCCGCATTACAACTCCAATTATAATCACTTTTTCTTGTTCAAACTTGAAAGGACCATCATCTATGCCAATAATACGAATCTCCTTTTTCATTCTTTGATTAAAACAATCTCAAATCTAAAAGGATTTCGCCTCTAAGTAGAATAAAAAAAGAAACCCTTAAATATAGATAAAATAACATTAATTCTGGAAGCATGTTCTCTAAAAGGACTTTGGCATACTTTGATTCAAATTTTCTTAAAAAGAGAAAGAGTGCTGAAGAGATAAGAAAAGAAATGGTCAGAGAGTATTATCTGTACCATCTACTTTTGAATCCACCAGACGTAGATACTTAGTTATGTATTGTATTTTGTTCTAGAAAGCCAAACCCTCTTTGCAAGATGCGCATATGTCCTTCCAGGATCCTCTTCTATTTCTTTCTCTGCCTCTCTCTTTACGTTTTCTCTATCTATTGACCAGTAATATTTTCTAAGCCACCTTCCTTTCTCCTTGAATTCTTCTCTTCTGACCTTAAGTAGCTTCTCTCTCTGCAATTCATAAAATAACGCTCTTACATATTTGTCTATACTTGTATCCTCTACCTCTTCCTTTCCATTGAAAATGCTAGTCACAGTATCTGCAAGCTCCTTCGCATCCTCCTCACTCATCTCAAACTTGTTCATAAAAGCCTTGATTAGATTCCTCTTGATACCTCTCATCAATCTTTCTTTGTTACTTTGCTTATAAACAGATTGTTGTACAAGTGTTATCAACTTTATGTGAGCAAGATAGGAGTTGGTACAAAGCATAGTATAAGTATGGCGGTGCTGACGATAAACAAGGCTTTTCTCTTATTATCAATTGGAGAGAGATCATTTAAGGGTGGGGGATGGGTGACACCAATGACAAACAGTATGAGAAAAGCAAAAAACAACCAGTCTGTAAATAGAAGTATAAGTACTGCAATCCATCCCAGGTATTTCTGTTTTTCTCCAAGAACAGCTCTTGCGATGTGTCCGCCATCCAGTTGCCCAGCAGGTAAAAGATTTATTGAAGTTACAAGCAATCCCACCCAACCAGCAAAAGCAACTGGATTTAATGAAATTGTATATCCTTTAGGAACTAGCAGAATATGAAGGATATAGAAGAACAGAGAGAAACCAAGAGATGCCCCACCCTTTGTAATGGCATCAAGTCTAACTACGGGGGAGGTTAATACTCCAAGGATTGTAATCGGAAGAGCCACCACAAATCCAGCAAGCGGTCCAGATATACCAACATCAAAGAGAATCTTTCTGTTGGATAGAGGGTCTCTACTTGATATTAATGCACCGAAGGTACCTATGTTAAAGCCTAAAATTGGAGGAACTGGAATGAAGTATGGTAGAGATGTTCTAATACCATGCATCTTTGAAACATAGTAATGTCCCATTTCATGCACACCAAGTATTGTTAGAAGGGGTAAGGAAAAGAGGAGAAAACCCATTGATAGAGTATCAATATTAAATACCATGGAAAAATCAGAAACACCCCATATTGTCGTTTTTCCACTTACCAGCAATGCTCCAGTAAGGGTTGTAGTTATAACTGTAGCTATAAGTAAAATCCAATTTACCCAGAGAGAAACTTCTTTCCGTTTTGGTTTTGGCACGACATGTATGATATTCTCTCCACCTTCATATCTCAATATTGGAATATAATTATAATGCGACAGATCAACTCTGAGCAACTCAAAATCTCTCTCCAGCCTCTCCTCATCGATTCTACAGAAAAAAATGATAGAGTTTGTTCCTTCTCTCACATCATAGAAAGGAAAATATCTGCCTACAATCGATTTTATTTGTTCGATATCGCTTCGCATATATTGCATACTCTCAACTTTTATTCTTCGCAGCTTTGATAAGCCCATTAAAGAGTGGAGCTGGTTTCATAGGTCGAGATTTAAACTCTGGATGTGATTGTGTGGCAACAAAGTATTTATGATCTGATAACTCCATGAATTCCATAAGTACACCATCTGGAGAAATACCGGAAAAAACCAAACCATTTTTCTCAAGGATGTTAACATATTCTGGGTTTACCTCATATCTATGTCTATGTCTTTCATACACAACATCCTTTTTACCATACAATTCATAGACTCTGGTTCCTTTTTTGAGATGTGCAGGATAGGCTCCTAATCTCATGGTTGCACCATATCTTGATTCGTGCAGTATTTTTATCTGCTCTGGAATGAAGGTTATCACTGGATGGGGAGTGTTTTTATCTACCTCCGTGCTGTTTGCATTTTTCAAGTTGCATACATTTCTTGCATACTCTATAACAGCCAGTTGCATTCCAAGACAAAGCCCAAGGTAAGGAATATCGTTTTCTCTGCAGTACTTAATAGCTTTTATTTTACCCTCTATTCCACTTAGACCAAATCCACCAGGCACAATAACTCCATCAAGTTCATCCAATATCTTGATCTTTTCTGGTTTCTTTTCAAAGGTTTTTGAATCTATCCACTCTATTATCGGCTTTAATCTGTTGAACCATGCAGCATGTTTCACTGCCTCTATGACAGAGATATACGAGTCAAACAGCTGAAAATCGCCTATATCAAAATATTTTCCTACGATTCCTATCTTAACCGGTGTTTTAAAGGTCTTGATTTCTTCCACGAATTTCTTCCATTTTGTTATGTTTCCTCTTCCTGCATCTAAATTTAATTTGTCTATTATCTTCTTGGAGAGGCCTTGTTTGTAAAAGAGAAGAGGAACTTCATATATGTTATCTATATCTGGATCAGAGAAGACATCGTCTTCATGCACATTACAAAACAGGGCAATCTTCTCCTTTCTTACATCATCAAGAGGTCTCTCCGATCTGGCTATTATAAAGTCAGGTTGTATACCTATCTCTCTGAGTAGTTTTACCGAATGTTGTGTTGGTTTTGTCTTTTGCTCTCCAAGAGTAGCAAGGGCTGGAACGTAAGTAACATGAACAAAGAGTACGCTCTCCCCCTCCAGTTTCATCTGTCTAGTTGCTTCAAGAAAAAGCACATTTTCATAGTCTCCTACAGTTCCACCTATCTCAACAAGGACAAAATCAACCTTTTCCTCCTTTGCGGCTTTTCTTATTCTTCGTTTTATTTCATCGGTAACATGGGGTATGGGCTGGACAGTTTTACCAAGGTATTCGCCCTTACGCTCCTTTTCTATGACAGCATAATAAACCTGTCCCGTGGTTATGTTGTGGCATTTTGGAATATCCTTATCAAGGAAACGTTCGTAGTTTCCAAGGTCTTGGTCTATTTCTCCGCCATCCTCTGTTACCCAGACCTCACCATGCTCCGTTGGTCTCAATGTTCCTGCATCATAGTTTATGTATGGATCTATTTTCATTGCCGTAACGTTGTAACCATAGAACTGTAGTATCTTACCTATTGAAGCCGTTGTTATACCTTTACCTAAACCAGATATTACTCCTCCGGTAACAATGATATAATGAACCATCCCTATCAACAGTATAAATGAATAGTCAACCTTCTTTAAATGGTTTTGGTTTTACGCATCTTTTTCAAATGATTCTTTCAGAAACTTCTCAATTTCTTCAGCCTTTGCTTTTCTTGGATTTGTTCTCATCAA
>Ga0190304_1001070_pt1 | contig 12446 bp, 8 predicted proteins | sample 48700712_MG_FD_161670 | JGI IMG/M metagenome (GOLD analysis project Ga0190304, IMG submission 161670) | Hydrothermal vent sediment bacterial communities from Southern Trench, Guaymas Basin, Mexico - 4870-07-1--2_MG | ecosystem: Environmental > Aquatic > Marine > Hydrothermal vents > Sediment ... | reverse complement strand
AGCTTCGTCCATCAGCAGGAGCAGAAGGGAACGGGGGATGCCGTGAGGGCAGTGCTGCCCTGTCTCCGAGAGCCTTGGATATTGGTGGTCCCTGGGGATATGCCCCTGCTGACAACAGCATCCTTTGAATCCCTGATGGGACACCATTTTGGGGAAGGGGCAGACCTCACGGTCCTGACGGCAGTGCTGGAGGACCCCGGGGGCTACGGCCGAGTAGTGAGGGAGGGCGATCGGGTGGTGGCAATAGTGGAGGAGGGGGAGACGAGCCCCTGCCAGAGAGAGATAAAAGAGGTGAACACGGGGGTCTATATCTTTTCCAGGGCCCTTCTGGAGGAGGGACTCTCCTACCTCAGGCCCCACCCCCCTGAGGGGGAGTACTATCTGACGGACGTGGTCTCTTGGGCTGTTGGGAAAGGACACAAAGTCAAAGCCTGGTCTCTGAAGGACTCCCAGGAGGGGATGGGGGTCAACGACAGGGTCCAGCTGGCCGAGGCTACGGAGGTTCTGCGGGTGAGGAAGAACCGCTCCCTCATGGAAGCAGGCGTCACCCTGATGGATCCCCGAGCCGTCTATGTGGAGGCCGACGTGGAGGTGGGGCCCGATACAGTTCTCTATCCCTGGGTGTACCTGGAGGGTGAGACGCGGGTGGGAGGGGGTTGCGTCATCCGCTCCCATAGCCGGATAGTGGACTCCGTGCTGGAGGGGAACGTCACGGTGCTGGACGCCTGCGTTATTCAGGGGTCCTTTTTGGCTTCAGGCGTCTCTGTGGGGCCCATGGCCCATCTGAGGCCGGGAACCCGCTTGGAAGAGGGGGTGAAAGTGGGAAATTTTGTGGAGGTGAAGAAGTCTACCCTAGGGCGTGGCACGAAGGCGGGGCACCTGGCCTATATAGGAGATGCCACCCTGGGAGAGGGGGTGAACGTGGGCGCCGGGACCATCACCTGCAACTATGACGGCTTTGCTAAACATCCCACGGTGATAGGTGATGGGGTCTTCATCGGCAGTGACACGCAGTTGGTCGCCCCTGTTAAGGTGGGTGCCCATGCTCTTATAGGGGCTGGTTCCACCATCACCAAGGATGTGCCGGAGAACGCACTGGCCCTTTCTCGGGTACATCAGCGGGTGATACCCAATAGGGGCATGCTTTACTACAGGAAAAGGAAGGGCGGGGAAGGATAGATGTGCGGGATAGTGGGGTATCTGGGAAAGGAGAAGGCCCTTGGGGTCTTACTGGAGGGGCTGAAGAGGCTGGAGTACAGGGGCTACGACTCTGCGGGTGTGGCCCTGGTTTCCCGGGACCGCCTCCACGTGGTGAAGTCCGTGGGGAAGATCCGGGACCTAGAGAGAGCCTTGAAGGATGCGGAACCTGAGGAGACCATCCATTTGGGAGTGGGACATACCCGCTGGGCCACCCACGGGAGGCCCAGTGAGGCCAACGCCCACCCACATGTAGCGGGCCCCATAGCCCTGGTCCACAATGGAATTATAGAGAACTACTTGGAGCTTAAGGGAGAATTAGAGGGGGAGGGGTATACCTTCCAATCGGACACAGACTCGGAGGTGGTGGCTAAGCTCATTCTTTACTACTACGGCGGTGACCTCTTTGAGGCTGTGGGGAGGGCTCTGGAGCGGCTCAAGGGGGCTTATGCTCTGGCAGTTGTCTCTGAGGAAGAGCCCAACTGCATGGTAGGTGCGAGGAAGGACAGTCCCCTGGTGTTGGGGCTCGGGGAGGGGGAGTTCTTTCTGGCTTCGGATATCCCTGCTATCTTACCTTTCACCAGAAGGGTGATGCTCTTGGACAACGGTGACAGGGTCCTCATCACTCCCCAAGGTGTTACGGTGGTGGATGGGGCAGGAGAGACAGCAGAGAGGCCTGTTCAGCGCATAATGTGGAGCATAGCTCAGGCGGAGAAGGCGGGGTATAAGCACTTTATGCAGAAGGAGATCTTCGAACAGCCCCGGGCCCTGGCGGACACCCTGAGGAGTTATGTGTCCCCTGAAAAGGGGGAGATATTCTTTCCCCAGGCTGCCTTAGAGGACGCCCATGGGGTGGATAGGATAGTGATGGTAGCCTGTGGAACCTCCTGGCATGCGGCTCTGGTGGGCAGGTTCTGGCTGGAGCCTTTGGTGGGGATTCCTGTGGGGGTGGACATAGCCTCGGAGTTCAGGGCTAGGGACCCTGTGCTGGGAGGAAACACCCTGGCAGTTTTCATCTCCCAGTCGGGGGAGACGGCAGATACTTTGGCTGCTCTGCGACTGGCGAGAGAGGGAGGAGCAAGGACCCTGGCCGTGTGCAACGTGGTGGGTTCCAGCATCTCCCGAGAAGCCCACGGTGTGATCTACACACATGCGGGCCCGGAGATAGGAGTGGCCTCCACAAAGGCCTTTGTTACCCAAATGGTGATTCTCTACCTGTTGTCCCTTAAAATGGCCAGCGACAAGGGGAGGATGGAGAGGGGCGAGGTGGCCAGGAGGCTGAAGGTTCTCCTCTCCCTGCCGGGCAAGATGGAAGAGGTTTTATCCGGGGAGAGGGAGATAGAGGCATTGGCCAGGAAGTACTTCCAGGTCAGAGATTTCCTGTATCTGGGGAGATGGCTTAACTACCCCATAGCCCTAGAGGGGGCGCTGAAACTTAAGGAAATCTCTTACATCCACGCTGAGGGATATCCTGCGGGGGAGATGAAGCATGGCCCCATAGCCCTCATTGAAGAGGGCTTGCCGGTGGTGGCCGTTTCGCCTCGGGACAGGGTCTACGATAAGATGGTGGCCAATGTGGAGGAGGTCAAGTCCAGGGACGGCGAGGTGATAGGGGTGGGTACCCAGGGGGACCCCCTGGCGCAACGGGTGGATCACTTTCTCCCTATTCCCCCAGTGGACGAGGAGCTCACGCCTTTCCTGACGGTTTTGCCCCTACAGTTGCTGGCCTACTTTATTGCCGATAGAAAGGGGTGCGACGTGGATCAGCCCAGGAACCTGGCCAAGAGTGTGACGGTAGAATGAAGAGGTTCTTCCTGGTGGCGGTGGGTAAGGGACCGGAGCTTGGGGGGAACTGATGGCCGGTTTCGGGGACTTGAAGGGCTTGGGTCCCTCCCACTGGAAGTTCGGGGTTCGGCTGAGTGAGAGGACCTCTCTGGTCTTTTTGGGGGCGGTGGTAGGGATCCTGGCTGCCTTGGGTAATGCGGCCTTTAGAACGTGCCTGGAGCTCTTTCACTATCTCTTCTTCGTGGAGTATGCAGGTTTCCTGGGGGTCTATGGGGGAGGGTGGGATAGGGCTCTGATCTTTCTGTTACCTGTCACAGGGGCGGTGGTAGTGGGCCTGGTGGTGTGGCGATTTTCCGATGTGATTAAGGGCTATGGAATGCCCCGGCTTCTGTTGGCTGTGGCCAGGAAGGGTGGCTACATAAGGGCCAGGGCTATTCCCCTCAACATAACCGTTCCCACCCTGGTGATAGGCTCCGGGGGCTCCGCCGGGAGGGAAGGACCCATCGCTGCCCTAGGAGGGGCTTTGGGTTCTTTGGTAGGGCAGCTATTGCGCACTCCTCCTCAGCGGATGAGGGTGTTGGTGGCCTCCGGTGCAGGGGCCGCCATAGCAGCGGCCTTCGATGCCCCCATCGCGGGCATGATGTTCGCTCTCGAGATAGTGCTTCTGGGCAACTTTGACATTGAGCACTTTCCCCCTGTGGTTATTGCCGCTGGTACGGCGACGGTGCTCACCGAGGCTTTCTATGGACGAGAGGTGACTTTCAGGTTGCCCCCCTTTCAGTTGAGGAATCTGTGGGTGGAGATTCCCTCCTATGTGGTTTTGGGGCTGGTGGTCTCTGTGTTGGCGGTTCTCTTTATTCGGCTGTTCCATGGGGTGAGTGAGTATTTTGAGGAGAGGGTCGACTTGCACATCTTCCCTAAAATCATGCTGGGGGCTCTGCTGGTGGGGCTCATGGGCATCTTTCTCCCCCAGATCATGGGAAACGGTTATCCCTATGTGGAGCAGGTCCTCCAGGGGAGGCTTCCCTGGCTCCTGGTCACCGTCCTTATCTTCTCCAAGATGTTGGCCACCTCCTTAACCATCGGTTCGGGCAGCCCCGGCGGCCTTTTTTCTCCGGCTCTTTATATTGGGTGTATGATAGGGGCCAGTTTTGGGGGGATCGTCCACTTCCTCTTTCCTCATCTCTCTGCCTACCCTGAGGCCTATGCCTCGGTGGGGATGGGGGCCTTTCTGGGGGCGGCCTGCCATGCTCCCCTCACGGGCATCTTCCTTTTGTTTGAGATGACCCGGAACTATCAGATTATGCTTCCAGCTATCTTCGCCACCATGACGGGTTCCATGGTTGCGGAGCGTTTTCTCCCCTACTCTCTGGACACTTACGGATTGGCCAAGAAGGGGATATACCTTCACCATGGCCGGGAGAGGGAGGTGCTGGAGATCCTGAAGGTGAGGGATGCTCTCACCAAAGAGTTCGACACGGTGTGGGAAGGGACCTCTCTCAGGGGGCTTAGAGTCTACTTTGGTCGTTTCTCCCGCCATACTGACCTCTTTGTGGTGGACAACGAAGGGAGGCTGGTGGGGGTGATACCCTTCTCCATCCTTAGGGAGGCCCTGTTCAGGGAAGACCTGGACGACCTCTTGGTGGCCAAGGATTTGGCCATAACGGATGTGGAGCCTTTAAAGGAGAAAGACAGCCTTCTGGAGGCCATGAAGCGCTTCGGTCATAGGGGTGTTGATCATCTTCCTGTGGTGGACAGCGACGAGACGCGACTCCTTACAGGAATGGTCACTAGGAGGGGGGTTATAGAGGCGTACAATAGGGAACAGATGAAGAGGAGCGTGGGCGAGGGCTAAAAGGGTGGGCCTCGACTATATCAGGGAGCTCCGGACCCGGGAGGGCCTCTTTATGGTTGTCACGGCGGTCATCATAGGGGTCCTGGCGGGCTATGGAGCTGTGGGCTTTAGGAAGCTTATAGATCTGGTCCGCTCGGGGGCCTTCGGCAACGCTTTGCCTTTCTTGGGAGGGTTGGGGCTTGGGGGGATGGCGTTGGTTTTCATCCCCACTTTGGGCGGTCTCCTGGTGGGGCCTATTACGGCTTTCTTTCCCCAAGAGGCCCGGGGCCACGGGGTGCCGGAGGTGATGGAGGCTGTGCTCACCAGAAGGGGGGTGATGAAGCCTCGTACCGTCGTCCTCCGGGCGGTGGCTTCAGCTCTCTCCATCGGTTCGGGTGGCTCCGTAGGGAGGGAGGGACCTATTGTCCAAATAGGCTCGGCCATTGGCTCCACGGTGGGACAGCTGTGGAGGCTCACAGGGAATCCTATGAAGGTCCTTGTGGGATGTGGTGCCGCGGGAGGGATTGCCGCCACTTTTAACGCTCCCATAGCGGGGTTTATCTTTGCCAACGAAGTTATTCTGGGGGACTTTTCCCTGGCCACAGTGAGCCCCATCATCCTCTCTTCCGTGGCAGCCACAGCTGTTTCTCGCCATTATCTGGGAGCCTTTCCTGCTTTCATGGTGCCCCAGTACGTTTTGGCCAGCCCACTGGAGCTCCTCTTTTACGCCGTGTTGGGGATCCTCGTTTCCCTGGTAGCTTTCTTCTATGTGAGGGCTCTTTATTGGGCGGAGGATCTCTTTGACGAGAAGCTACCCATTCCAGACCTTTTCAAGCCGGCTTTGGGAGGGCTCCTGCTGGGATTCATAGCCCTCCTCTTTCCCCAGGTTATGGGTAACGGCTATCCCTACATGGAGCAGGCCATGAGAGGGGAAATGGCCCTTTGGCTCATGGCTTCCCTGGTGGTGGTCAAGGTGGTGGCTACCTCTATCACCATAGGTTCGGGTGGGTCTGGCGGTGTCTTCGCTCCGGCCCTTTTTGTGGGAGCTATGGCAGGGGGCACTTTTGGTACGGTGGTCCACAAGCTCTTCCCCACGGTGACCGCCCCCGAGGGGTGCTATGCTCTGGTGGGGATGGGGGGAGTGTTCGCTGCTGCTGCCTTTGCCCCTTTGACCTCAATTCTCATCCTGTTTGAGCTCACCAACAATTACACCATCATCCTGCCCATCATGATAGTGTGTGTCATAGGCTATGTTCATGGAAGGTGGATCAGGAGGTACTCCATCTACACCCTCAAGTTGCATCGCAAGGGGGTGGAGGTGGAGCGGGGGCGGGATGTGAATATCATGAGGGAGATAAGGGTGGAGGATGCCATGGAAAAGACCTTCATCTCCGTCACCCCTGATACACCCCTGACACGCTTGGCGGGTATTATCCACCGTACTGGGCAGAGCTTCTACCCTGTGGTGAGCAGGGAAGGGAAACTGGAAGGTATCATAACCTTCCACGACCTGGAGCCTACTCTTTTTGTCTCGGGACTGGAGCAGCTGGTGGTGGCTGATGACCTGGCTAGCAAGAGCCTCATTGTTACCACACCCCAGGAGAGCCTTTACGAGGCAGTGAAGAAGATGGATAGGGCTGGAATCCGGCAATTGCCCGTGGTGGACCCCCAGGACCCTGAGAGGCTATTGGGTATAATAACAAGAAAGGACGTGGTGGCTGCTTATAACAGGGAGATGGTGAAGAGGGGGTTACAGTAGAGCTCACTTTTGACGGGGAGGGATGGGAAGGTGGGAGTCTTTGGAGAGCCTTTGAAGAGGGACTGGTACCGTATCCTCTTTGAGAACACCTCTGATGCCATAGTGGTGGCGGAGGCGGACACCGGTCGGGTGGTGGATGTCAACCGGACTGCCGAAGAGTTGTGGGGCTATACCAAGGAGGAGATGGTGGGCATGTGCCAGGAGGACCTCCACCCACCCAACCTGAGGGGGGTTTACAGGCTGGTCCTCAAATCCCATATCACTGCTCCCCGGACTTTCATGTCCAGGTGTGTGGTCCTGAGGAAGGATGGGGAGACTCGGACAGCTGAGCTCAGGAGCACCACCCTCCAGGTGGGGGATAAGCGGTACGTTATGGGGTTCTTTAGGGATAAGACCAGGGAGATACAGGCCCTGGAGGAGGCCGCCCAGCTGAAGTACGTGGAGCTGCCCCGGAGCAGAGCAGTCTTTGAAGTGCTCTTCCAGGCCTTCCCCGAGGCGGTGCTGGTTATGGACCCTTCGGTGCCCCGTTTCGTCATGGCCAACCAGAAGGCTGTGGAGCAGTATGGATATAGCGCGGAGGAGTGGACTAGGATCCATCCCAGGGACATTTGCCCTTCTTGGGATGAGGTGAGGTGTCAGGCTCTGCTGGAGCGGTGCCTTGCGGGGATGAAGGTGAGGGAGGAAGTCTGGCATCTCCGCAAGAGTGGGGAGAGATTTCCTGTTGAGGTGCATCTTTCCTGCGCGGAGATCTCCGGCCAGAGACACCTGGTGGCAGTGGCGGTAGATGCCACTGAGGCTCGGAGGCTCATGGAAGAGTTGAGGCGTTCAGAGGAACTCTACCGAGAGACGGTGAACGCCATACCAGACTACCTCTACAAGGTAAAGTGGGAGAAGGGAGAGCTGAAGCCAGAGCTCTGCACCCCGGCAGCAGAAGAGATCACGGGATATCCTCCTCAGGCCTATCTGGATGATCCTTGGCTCTGGTTCAAGATCATCCACCCCGACGACAAGCCCATGGTCAGGGCCTTGCTGGCCCGCCTGTTTCAAGGGGAGACGGTTACAGGGGAATTCCGGGTGATATGCAAGGATGGGCGGGTGAAGTGGATCCGGGACAGTGCTACGCCTGTTTTGGATGGGAGGGGCAGGATAGTAGGCGTTACAGGTGTGGTCTCGGACATCACCAGAGCCAAGGAGGCGGAGGAGGAGCTTCGGAGACTCACCCAGGAGTTGGAGAGGAAGGTGGAAGAGCGCACCCGGGCTTTGAAGGCCTCGGAGCAACTCTACCGCAACCTAGTGGAGAACGCCCTGGTGGGTATCTCCCAGGTGGACGAGGAGGGGAGATACACTTACGCCAATCAGGCCTTCCTGGACCTCATAGGCTACTCCTGGGAGGAGGTGGAAGGCCGGTTCTTTGCGGATTTCGTTCCCCAGGAACATCGGGGGGAGATGATAGAGAAGTTCAGAGAGAGAATGGAGGGGAAGAAGGATCGGGAAACCTACGAGACTAGACTTCTCAACAGGGAAGGGGATGCAGTCGAGGTGCTGATTGCCGCTTCCCTCCTTAAGGATTTGGAAGGGACGCATAGGGGGACTATAGCTCTGGTGGTGGACATCTCGGCTATGAAGGCCCTGGAGAGGCAGCTTCAGATGAAGATAGGAGAGCTGGAGACCTTCTCTTATTCTGTGTCCCACGATTTGAAGGCTCCTTTGAGGGCTTTGGAGACCTTCTCCCATCTCCTGCGGGAGGAGTACGGGGACCGGCTGGACGACAGGGGTAGAGAGTACCTCCGTCATCTTAGCCAGGCGGCGGTGCGCATGGCCATTTTGATAGATGACCTTCTCCAGTACTCCAGGGTAGGCAGAAGGGGGCTTCACTTCCAGTGGGTGGATTTGAAGGAGGTGGTGGACGAGGCCCTAGAGTATCTGTGGGAGGGGATAGAGAGTAGGGAGGCTTCCGTAGAGGTGGCTAACTCCATGCCTAGGGTGTGGGGGGATAAGAGCACCTTGGTTTTGCTCTTTACCAATCTGGTGAGCAACGCCTTAAAATTCTCCAAGCCCCAGGAACCCCCTCGGGTGAGAATCTCCTGGGAAGAGAGGGAGAGGAGTTTCTGTGTTACGGTGTCTGACAATGGTATAGGGATAGAACCCCAGCACAGGGAGCGGATTTTCCAGGTCTTCCAGCGCCTCCATACGGAGGAGGAGATCCCTGGCACTGGTATGGGCCTGGCTATATGTAAAAAGGTGGTGGAGATCCACGGTGGGAACATCTGGGTAGACTCGGTTCCCGGCGAGGGAAGTCATTTCCGTTTTACCCTACCCAAAAAGAAGGGTGGGGGAAGGTGAAGGGAGGGAGTCCGTGGGAGAAAGGGGTGGAATTGGAGTAGCCTCTCGTGGAGAGGGGGGACATCGGCTGAAGGGAGCCCTGGAGCTGGCCTTCCCGGGGATGGAGGTTAGGATTTTTGAGGGGATGGAACCCCATCTTTCCGTGGAACTCCTGGTTGTGGAGGGGGAAGGTGGCTGGGATGAACTCATTGTCCAAGCCCGTGGAGGGGGCATCCCCGTGGTAGTTTACGGTTCTGCCTCTGGTTTTTCCGACCAGGTGGAGGTGGTGGGAAGGCTGGAGGATCTGGTGGAGGAGGTGGGCTACATAATAGGGCAGCCGGGCTTGTTGGCCTACAAGGAAGCCCTGGTCCAGATGAACGATGCTGCTGTAATTTCCGACGTTAATGGGAAGATTCTCTTCGTTAATCCTGCCTTCACGGCTCTGACGGGATACACTTTGGAGGATGTGAGAGGGAGATCCCCCCGCCTTTTGGCAGGGGGGGTGTGGCCTCCGGGCCTCTATAAAAGGATGTGGTCCACCGTCCAAAGAGGAAACCCCTGGAGGGGAGTGGTTAGAGGGAGGACAAAAGAGGGGCGTCTGTACCATCAGGAGATGTCCCTGGCCCCTGTGAAAGATGGCCGGGGAAAGATCACTCACCTGATGGCGGTTCTGAGAGACGTTACCGGCGAGAAAGCCTTGGAAGAGCGTCTCTTCCAGGTTCAGAGGAGGGAATCTGTGGCTTGCTTGGTGAGTGGTGTAGCCCACGAGTTTTGTAACATGCTGACAGGCATCTTGGGATACACTCAGCTGTTGCTCCTGGGTAGGGATAGGAAGGACCCTGACTACGAGAAGTTGTGCCTGATTGAGACCCAGACTTTGAGGGCTGCCGAGGTGGCCAGGAACCTTTTGAGCTTGGGGCAGGAGGAGATTCCTGAGAGGCGGCCTCTGGCGGTGAAGGACGAACTATTGGAATTGAGGAGGCTCCTGGAGCATCTCCTTCCCGAGAGGATCCGGGTGAGATGGAGCATAGAGGAGGACCTCCCGCCTTTGGTGGCTGATCCCCTTCATCTCCGGCAGATAATCCTCAATTTGGTCCTCAACGCTCGGGATGCTATGCCCAGGGGGGGCGAGTTAGAGGTAGGGGTGCACAGAGAGAGGGTGCGCCCAGGGTTGCTCAGAGGGTACGTACAGGGGGATCCCTTGCCAGGGGAGTATGTGGTCTTTTCGGTCTTGGACACGGGAGTAGGTATTCCTGCTCAGGCCCTTTCCAAAATCTTTGAGCCCTTCTTCACCACCAAGCCTAAGGGAAAGGGGACTGGGTTGGGTCTGGCCGCCGTGCAGCGTATGGTCAGGGCCCATGGCGGCTTCATCTCTTTGGAGAGTAGAGAGGGCGAGGGAGCCACCTTCAGAGTTTTCCTGCCCTTGATGGAGGGTGTCTCGGGACACGAAGAGAGAGGTGTCCTGGCGGAGAGGTGTTCGGTGATGGTGGTAGAGGATGAGGACCTGGTTAGAAAGGTGCTGGTGGATGCCCTCAAGCTCCAGGGATGTCGAGTCTTGGATGCAGCCAACGGGGAAGAGGCCCTGGAGAAGCTGGAGCAGGAGGAGGTAGATCTCCTGGTCACTGACCTGGTCATGCCCAAAATGGGTGGAGAGGAGTTGGTAGAAAGGGTGCGGGAGCGCCTACCTCAGGTGAAGGTGGTGGTCGTGAGTGGCTACTCTTCTTCGGAGAGAGATCCGGGAGTGAGGAGCAGGATGGGGGACCATCTCTTTCTCTATAAACCCTTTGGTGTTTGGGAGATTCTGAAGGTGGTGGAGGAGTGTTTAGCTTCCAAGGAGGGAGGAAGGGATGCCCATATATGAGTACGTGTGCCAGGAGTGCGGTAGGAAGCAGAGTTTTCTGGTTTTGAGTGGCTGGGAAATCCAGATAAGGTGCAAGAGGTGCGGAAGTCCTCGGCTGAAGCGGGTGGTTTCTAGGGTACGGGTGACCCTCTCCGAGGAGACCCGCTTGGAACGACTGGCTGATCCATCTCGCTGGGGTGATGTGGATGAGAGTGATCCCCGTTCTATGGCCCGTTTTATGAGGAAGATGGGGGCGGAGCTGGGAGAGGACTTGGGAGACGATTTCCAGGAGATGGTGGACCAGATGGAGGCGGGGGAGTTGCCTGACGAAGAGGGAGCGGAGGAAGAACTTTAGTCTGGTTTTCTTGCTTACAGGAGACCGGTGTGGCCGAAGCCCCCCTCTCCTCGGGAGGAAGGGGGGAGATCTTTCACTTCCTCCAGCTCTCCCCGGGCTACAGGGGTTAGGATCCCCTGAGCGATGCGCATGTAGGGTTGGATAGTAAAAGGCCCTTTCCCTAAATTGATGAGGATGATCTTTATCTCTCCTCGGTAGTCAGAGTCTATGGTGCCCGGTGAGTTGAGGAGGGTGACGCCGTGTTTCAGGGCCAGTCCACTCCTGGGTCGGATCTGGATTTCCCACCCTGGGGGAAGGGCTAGGGCGACGCCTGTGGGTATAGCCTTCCATTCTCCGGGTTCTAGAGTAGTGGGGGTGTCCAGGCAGGCGAAGAAGTCCATGCCAGCCGCCTCTGGGCTCATGTAGCGGGGCAGTTGAGCGGAGGTTCGGACCTTCTTAACCTCGATCCTTACTGGTCCCCCTTCTGGGAACTCTCCCATGGGCTTCTCCTTTCTTTGGAGTGGGTTTCTAGGGTCTCCCTCCAGATCTTCCCTGTCACCTCTGATAAAACAAATTTTTCTGGGGGTGCCAGCTCTTGGGACTGGCGGACCTTCTCCATTACCCCCTGGGGTAGGAGGAGCAGGGGAGAATGGCCCAAGGCCTCCAGGGCCTCTAGCCGGAAGAAGAGGGCTACTTCCTGGGGAGGATCCCCCGTTTCTAGCCTTCTTAGAGCTCTCAGGGCACAGCGGAAGAGGGCTGGGTCCCACCATGCTCTGGGTAGAAGGGCGGTCAAGGCGTGACAAATCTCCAGAACCAGGGGAGCTTGCTCCCTTGCCCGGGGGAAGAGGCGGCTCTCCTCCCAATGGCGTATTCTCACTCTTTCCTGGGAGAGCCACTGGAAATGGAATAGTGTGATGGCTGGAGGGGCCAAAGCCCCTGGCCAGGGGGTGGTGGGTAGGGCGCCCCTTCTCACCATCCCCTCCAAGATTCCCCGTCTCAGGAACAGCACGTCCAGCCTCAGGTCCTCTTCGCCCAGGAGCCTCCTTCTCAGTACCAACCCATGCCCCCACCCCCAAGTGGAGGGGAGGGCAAAGCTTATTAGCTCATGCCGAGGTACCATCGGAATATCTCCTGTCCCCAAAATAAGGCCACGTAGGCCCCTACTACCAGGAAGGGACCAAAGGGTATGGGGGTGTCTCGTCCCTTCCCTGACACTTTGAGCCACAGGGAGCCGATGATGGCTCCTAGTAGGGCGCCTAAAAAGGTGGTGATGAGGACCCCTTGGGGGCCCAGGAAGGTGCCAATCATGGCCATAAGCTTCACATCGCCTCCTCCCAGGGCCTCTTTTTTCAGTATCTTTCCGGCTAGGAAACCT
>Ga0190304_1001068_pt1 | contig 12450 bp, 15 predicted proteins | sample 48700712_MG_FD_161670 | JGI IMG/M metagenome (GOLD analysis project Ga0190304, IMG submission 161670) | Hydrothermal vent sediment bacterial communities from Southern Trench, Guaymas Basin, Mexico - 4870-07-1--2_MG | ecosystem: Environmental > Aquatic > Marine > Hydrothermal vents > Sediment ... | reverse complement strand
TCAGAATCTGCCTGCCCTCGTGACCAGTGTCTGTATCCTACCCCTGTATATGGGGTTATATAGATGATGCCCCAGGTAAGGTCAGCGGCGAAGCTATATCCAATATTGCCTTCAGCTACCCAGATGGTTTCGTGTTCATTGTTAAATTTTACAGGTTCCCCTACCTGTGTCTGGCCTTTATAGGTTGCTCCATGGGTAATGTTGAAGTCAAATGTCCCCCTTATCCACCAGGGGCCCTTATTAAGGGCCACTCCTGTGTCCACCCCAGGCATAAACCCATAATCCTTACAGAGTGTGGTATCGTACTGAATTTCCTTAAAATAAAAATAGCCCATCCTTCCACCCAACCATACTGTGGTTTTTGCCTGACAAAGGGCCGAATAAAAAACTGTAAAACATATAATCATGGCTAAAATAGACCTTTTCATCTCTGTTCCATCCTCCTTGCAGTTTTTAATTGAAATTTGCCATTTAGTATCTCCAGCACCTCCTTTCTCACCTCTTCTGGCAGGCTGGCTGATAACTGTTCGAGAAAATCGGCCACCATGGCCAAAATGGGGTCTATTACGTTTTCTACGATGAACACAGCCTGAGGATTATAACGGCAGTTAGTAGCCTGCTGCTTCAGCCGCGCAATTTCAGCATAAAGCCTGTTTTTTTCTTCCTCATGCAGCTGTGTTATCTCCTGAAGGATAGCAGTCAGCTCCTGTTCTGGCTGTTTTTCCACTGAGCTCTCTCCTGTTTATTTATCTAATAGGAAGGTGGGAAAATTTTTTGACGCAGGGTATCCAGTGCCTCGTTTTCAATCTGGCGTATCCTCTGCTCAGTGCGGTTCAGTTCCCTGGCTACCTCAGGATAGCCCCTGGGTGTGCATCCATAGAGGCCATAGAGAAGTATAAGGACCTTTCTCTGTACCGGTGGTAAGTAGCGGATAAACAAATATATCCGCTGCAGTAGCTTGGGGCCAGAGGGATCCTGCCCCTTAGTCGCGTGGTCATAATTACCGTCATCGCCGTGATTTTCAAGGTATTCCTCAAGGGAAGCAAAATGATAGTATCGTTTTACTGTCAACTTTAACAAAGCACCGTCTCCATTAATGCTGGCCTCTACAGTCCTCCCTGCTACCTTTGCCTGGTAACCCTGCTCCTCAAGAAACCTATTAAGGCGTTTTTTCATTATGGATGAAAGGACTATTTTGTGACTGCCGGCAGTGGGAAAATTGACTTCAAGGATAGTGAGGAGGTCCCTAGTAATTGGTATGGATAGCCTGCAGGTACAGGTATGGTCTGCAAACGTCTCACTCAGGCTCTTACGCAGGTAAAAGTATACCCAGGACTCAAAACTGGCTCCCTTCCTCCTGTCATAGGTCTTATGTGCCCGCGCGATTGCTAGGGCAGCTATTTGGTATACCTCAGCAAGAAATTGTCTATATGCGCTCTGCTCGCCTTCTGGATTCCCGTTTTCTATTTCCCTAGAGGTAAAGGGATAATATTGGCTGGCCATCTTGACAGCTACTGGCCAGATTTTTTCCATGTACTGCCTATAGTTCTGCGGTAGGTGGTTGGCGGTCTGCTCAATCATGTGGCCTTTTTAAAACTGGACCCATGTTTCAAAAAGATAATTAAAGTGCCTTTTTATGTATGATCTTGCATTGGAGGGTTATTTAGAAAGCAGGCTTTTGATCCTCTTTACATATTCCATAGCCCTTTCTCTTTCCTTTCCCGTTAGCTCTCCCAAAGACTTGCCGCTGTGATAACAGGCAATTGCGTCCCATGTATAGCCATATCTATCTATACACTGCCTGAGTATCCATGCGCCCACCATGGTGCAGTAGCAGGGATCACTTAGATATTCCCACCTGTATCCAAGGTATTTAATCCAGCGGCTATTAATCTGCATATGGCAATAGTCTATAGACCCATCTCTGTTATGGTTAATCGCACCGGGGTTATAATTGCTTTCTACCTTTGAAATTGCCTGAAGTATCAGCGGTGAGACCCCATAGTAACTCCCCGCAAGGTCAAAACAGAAGCAGGGGGCCTGGCTGTAGCAGGTCAATACAAGCAATAGAGAGAAAATTATTATTTTTGTACTATCCCGGTCTACCATTACCTTTTAGGCTTGTTGCCAAAATTCTTGATGCCATAAGGCTGATTTTCTTTCTTGTGTCATCCTGATTATCAAAGGCCCACCTTTTTGCCACATAGAGGCATTGCCTTCTAAATTCCTCAAAACGGGTGGATACCTTCTGGAACATAGTGTATATGGTTGACCTCAAATCATCGTCTCTAAGCCTGAGAGATAGGCCTATTATAATGTCGCTGAGACAGTCAAGTTCGTTGGATATGTTTCCTATGTGCTTTTCTAGTTTACTTTTAAAATATCCATATGTCTCCATATCGATACCGTACCGTTCTCTTTCCATTTTTATGCGATTGTAGTTAGAGATTACCCTATTGTGGATTGTCTCTCTGCCTGGCAGCCCCTCATTGTGTTCTACTAATTGCCTTATGGTTGCAAGGCACTGCCTACGGGACGTAAAATCTGTGTCCTTGGGTCTGTGGGAGGCTGTCAGATAGCAATTTTGCACATGGGGTCTTTTTTCGATGCGGCTGATGGTACTGCGGTGGACACCCAGAATCTGGGCTGTGGCTTGCTGGGTCTTTCCCTGCCTGCGTAGCTCGGTGGCCTTCTCTATTATCTCTTGTTTCTTTCTCCTCCTTAACTCCTCGGTCCACCTATAGATTGTTCGGCAGGAAACCCCCACGGCCCTTGCAATATCCCTCATTTTATCTTCAGATGGCTCTGAGGGGTTGGCCGATGCCATCTGATAAAGTCTCAGCGCATTCTCCTTACGCTCTTCCCTAGTTAAGGTGATACCCTGTATGGCATTTAGGTAACAGGCACTCTGTAGTGCCTCAAAATTATCGCGACACTCAACAAAGACAACTTTTACCTTCTGGTGACCAACTTTGAGGTGTGCCTGCCACCTGTGGTAGCCATCTATAATTCTGTAGGCATAATCAACCTTAATTGGTGGAAGCGGTGTACCTGTTTTAATTAGTTCCGCATACCTGTTAATCTCCTCTATTGACTGTGTGAAACGTGGGTAAATGGCAGGATCAAATCTTATCAGTTTGATATCAACGGTTCTTTGTTCCATCACATTGCATACTTATCCAGTTATTTCCCCCCTGGTAGGGAAAAATAGAACCAGTTCATATCTATTCTGGCCCTAAAGGATGTCACACTCATCTATCTCCTGCAATTCTTCAGAGCCATCGTCAGGGAAGGTAGGATTTTGCCCGTTATTTACCTCTCTTACAGAGGTAAACGTATTGGTGAATTCCATGAGAAACAGCCCTGTTGGCCCAAGCCTCTGCTTTTTTAGCTTCAGGTAGAACTGCTGGGGTTTTCCTGGCACCGGGTCTATCCATAGGGCCACATCACAGGCGGCCTCAAGACCTCCACTGCCCTTAAAACCTATGGCCGATGAGTCCTTTGTGTACTCTCTTCCTATCTGTGAGATTGCTACAACCGTGGTGCCCATCTTCTTTGATAGTTCACGAAGGGTGGTTGCGGCTGTGTCCATCCTCTCTGTAAGGTTTCTGGACCCATTTACCCTAACAAGCTGGACATAATCCACTATGATAAGGTGGATTTTCCCTTCTTTTGTGCGGACAAACTGTGATTTAAAATACAGGTCCCCCAGGTCAAAAACATCATCATAGATGTATAGCGCCCTGGTAGACAGATATGATTTTGCATTATCCAGGGCCTGAGCAGCCTCTGGTTTTAGGCTACCCTTAAGCTGGGCAATAATAGGGATACCTGTGAGATTGGCCAGGTACCGGGCCACGGTGATTCTCCTTTCCTCTTCAAGGGAAAAATGGACAACTACTGCATCCTTTTTGAGGAGGTACATAGCAATTTCAACAACGGTTGAGGTCTTACCCCTGCTGGTATATCCTCCAAGTATCCAGAAGGTTCCGGGGATAATGCCCGCAACTGCATCCTGGAGTTGCTTAAAAGGCAGGGGCATCCAGGGATGCCTCTTTAACTGGCGGGCAAAAAGTTCGTATTCGGTAAGCAGGTCACCTATTTGGGGGCTGTATGTGGATTTTTTTGTAAGTATCTGGCATATGGCCTCTTCAAGGCTTTTTGCTGCATCCTCAGGCTCGGTATCATGGGATAACTGGGTGAGCGCCCTTGAGAGGGCTGACTCAAGGTGCCTTTTCAGGCTGGCTTTTTTGAGGATGTCAATTGCGTTGTCAATGTCAATACTAAAGGCCCCATACTCAGCGATGGCCTTGAGTAATGCAGGGTCGATTTTTTTGTTTAGTTTATTAAGGACAGATGGGAAATCAATCCGCCCCGTTTTTGAGAATAGCTCTTTTATTGTGGTAAAGATCACCCTGGCCTGGGGTGAGAAGTCCCCAGCTGAGAGCTTCTCACTGAGTTTCAAAAATACCTCCGGCCTCTCAATGGCTGCCCCGATTATGGATGCCTCTACCTCAAAAAGGTCTTTCATAACTGCCTCAGTGTAAATTTTTTCCACCACTGTGGTTTTGGACGTGTAAGCGGTTGCCCTTTCGTATCCGTTGAGTCTGTCTCCACATAAACCTTGTACTCCTCATAGATGATTGCAGAGAGGTATTCTAGGGACTTATCCCACGCTCGTGGGTTGATTACGTAGTGATCATGCAATTTAGCGATCACAACCGCTACTATATGCTGGGGGAGTATTTTGAGCCATTTGTCAAGCAACACCTCGACATTTGGCTGGCCAGGGAACATCTCCACCAGCCATTTCTTAAGCGTCTGCCTGCTTATCATATTCATCTCTGCTCATGCAGGCTGAACACTATGATATCTTCTGTGGTTTTCACAGAATGGACACATCTTATTGGAGAGGCCATAGATCACCGGGAAGGTTATCCCACATGAACAGGTGCAAAACTTTACTTCATCCATGGTTACTGTATCTAGAAAGGAAAGTATCTTTGCAGAGGGTATCCCGAGTACACTGGCAATCATTACAAAGTCCCACCCCTGGTATGTATAGTAAAGTATTAGCTTTTTTTTACTCTGCGAAAGGCAGCCGTGCTTGAAGGATGACCTTTTTGACCGAAAGTACCTCTTTATAGTCCTGACAGCAGGTTCAGTCATCTGCGCAACCCTTTCAAGGGTAAGTCCTGACCTAACCAGAATCTCCACTTTTGCCCAAAGAGATGGGTTGTTTTTGAGTTTTCGCATCTTTGCCTCCTTTATCATGTTTTGAGACTCCCTTATTAGCCACCAAGCATTTAGGGAGCGGTGGGGGCTCTGCTATTTCCCTTTCAATGGTGGTAGCAAGGGCCCTGAGGTGGCTAGTCAGGGTGGCAAGTTCAACCTGTGGGACAGTTTCCTTAATCAGTTTAATATGCGTTTTTATAAAGGAAAACCCAGCATAAAAGGCATCTCTGTGTCTGTCATATCTGCGTGCTATATCAAGGTTTTTCTCTAACTCGCTAGCACGTTTTTTTAGTTCTGCGAGTTGTTTTTGTAGTTCCTCATAGTCCTCGGGGTGCCTCTCAACTACCGGTCTATTCTTGATTTTTTCCACTGCCTGGTGATAGAGCCTTTCCATTTCTTTTTCCCTTGATGCTGTATCTTCAAGTTCAGAGCGGAGGATCTCTATCTCTGCCTTCAGAGTCGTCTCCTGCTGCTTGAGCTGTAGCTCCATCTCGCCTATTTTTCTCCTGTACTCAAATAATTTTTCTGTATTTTCACTTCTAAGTTTCCTTTTTTCTTCCTCATACTCATATTTTAGGGCCTTTAGCTTATCCTCGAGGTTTGCTTTGTCCTGGTTAAGTGAGTCAATCTTGGTTTTTATAAGTTTTGCCAGTCTTTGAAACTGAGATTTCATCCGCATATAGATCATATCTGCCTCTCGGCCGTAGGCATCCTGAATTGCCCGTTTATATTGCTCTGGGAGGGTTTCTATCTGGTTTATAGCCTTATCAACGGAAAGGGGATTGGTACCCACTGACATCCCTATTTTAAGCTCGTGAAGACGGTCCAGTGCCTTCTTGGAGTCTACCGATGACCTTGGGACTTTTCTGCAGATATTCTCAACAATTCCCATGATACGGGCTTTTGTTTCGGTTGTATTGACCTTTAGAGCTGGTATTTTCTCCTTTCCTAGGGCCAGGGCTGCCTTGACTCTCTCCCTTCCACAAATGATTTCATTCCCACGAAGGACTATAGGAACAAAAAAACCAACCGTTTTGATTGAATCCATCAGGAGCTCCTGCTCTGCCCTGCTCATCTGCGGAAAAAGGCCCTCATCATAGCCTGGGTCTTCAAGAGTTCGTGGGTCGACCTCTACCAATTGTACTGAAAGGCTCTGGGTGAGCTCTAGATAGGTATCACAGACCCTGCATTCCTCGTCTTTTTCTGCACGCTTGAGGCATGTTGCCGGGTCAACGTAGGCCTTCATTCTTTTACAGAAAATCCTGCGGGTGTCATCCCCATTTATGTATTTGAGTCTCCTAAGTAGTAGTTCTACCTCTGCCTTGGCAGATTCAGATGGGTCATTGAGCCTCTCCTGTATTAGCCCGTTCAGGACTACTTTTTCCTCCTCGGGTGTCATTCCCGGATCGATTTCCTTCCCCATGTTCCAGTCCAACAGTCCCGATAAATAACTGGTTAAACCTTCCATAGCATTCCTCCCTGAATTTTATTATTTCTCCAAAAACATGGAGGGCTGATACCCCATTTTGTGTTTTTTCAAGGAGTTTGCTCAGTTCTTGCCTAACAAATTCCTCAAATAGCAGGCCCTTTTGTGTAGATTGAATAGCTAGTACCTTCATGTTTTTCTCTGGTAAACCGCTTTTACAAATAGAGGCGTATCTCTGCTTGCATATCTGCCTGAATTCTTCTAGTGTGGATGGGACTTCTTTTATTTTATTTGGAATAACCCGTGAAAGTTCCTGTAGTTCCTTAAGGTAATTACTATATGCCTTTTTAAGGAGGCTGGCGTTACGGAGCATGGCCTCCAGTTGTGCCCTTTGTTCCTCACCAGATACCAGAATAGGTTTGTAATTTTTCTTTTTACTGGGGTGGGATCTGGCCACATAGAGGTTTACCAGTCCCTTGGCCGCAAGACGTCGGACTATTTTACTTTTTTTAAATCCGGGATAAGGTAACTCATTGAAAAGGATGAGTCTTTTCCTATTTACCATGCTCAAAATTTCTAGTTCATCGGGTGGCATGCCTCCCTCCTATTGCCTTGTTGTTTTGAGTGCAACTCAGCGCCTATCGCCTAGTTGCCCCCAGTGCAACTGAGCGCCTGTCGCCTAGTTGCCACTAATGCAACATGGTGAAGCATACTATATGAGTCGTTGGCAAGAATCATTAGTATTTTTCTTTGTCCCATAGATATTTCTTTATATTCCCCCACATTTCGCCTAAAGATTGGGGATATGGTGTTGAAAATTTAAAAAATGCCATAAATCTCTTAATATCGTCTGCCTCTACATCCCCTATTACATCCCCCAGCAGTGGCTGAAGATCTGTCCCATTAAAGAGCTCAAGCTGGGTAAGTAAGAAGCCTATTTCCCTTGTACTATGATACACTGAGGCAAGTAGGCTGGTGAGCCTGGCAAATATCTGGATTTTCCCTCTTTCGCTCTCTAGCTCATGAAACCTTTTGTGAAAAAAGATCTCGCTTACCCTTGAGAGGGTCTTTTCGGTTATTGTCCCCTTTAGTGATTCATACAGGGCGGGGTTAAGGGACTTAATAGCCTGCAAATCCTCGATGAGTTGAGCCCTAAGTTTTGTCATCTTGGCCCTCCATCTTTTTTATTAATAGGGAAATTACTGGGTTTTTTGTTTTTTTGTAAAGTTTTTCAGCAAGCAGAGACCTCCCACTAGGGGAGGCAAGGATTTTCTCAATCATGCTTTCCATAAGGTTGGGCTGGGGGTTATCCTGAAAATCGGTTTCTGGTTCTACGTTGGCCCCCTGGCATGATTTCTTCAAGAGGAGGGTAAGCAATTTATTGAGTTTGTTTCCTGCCTCTTTTAACAGTTGTGCCTGTGACTGGGGGGTTAGGTTTGTGCAGATCCTAAGGGCCAGATGGTGTGGGAGCTGCCTCTTTTCATAGAAGGTGAAAATTTCTTCAATAAGGCCGTGGTTGTTGAATACGGTTGGCCTGTTGCATCTTTCCCCTACCTTTTCCATCACATCTCTTAGCTTCTTGGCCTCCTCAACGGTAAGTACTGCATTGGCAGAGATATTGCGCAGAATAAGCATGATAACCTCGCGGCTTTCATGTGAAAGCTCAAGCTTTTTAAAATTCTCCGTTTTCCCTTGGAGAAATCTTGTGACCCCTCGGACCACGTTCATGTCCACATCGACGGTTACCTCGGAGAAGTCCCTGAGGCGTTTCTCAATTATCCCCTGATATTTCCTCTCAAGCTGCCTGTAAAAAGGATGAAGCTTCATAGTTTTCAAAGTCTAAATTTTTCCCGTTTCCTAAGATACTTAGAAAAAGGGCAAGAAAAAAGATTTTATGACACTTTCTTATCACGTGGTGTCATTCACAAAGAAAACGGGGTAGTTTTTGTTTTTATAGAGGTTGATTCTTTCCAGGGAATGCCTTTTAAGGTAGGGGTGGCACTTGTCAAGGAAATCAATCACTACGGGATTTTTCTTATCCTTTCCTGTCCTCATGGTTCTCCCTATACGTTGTACACATTTTACATAGGATTTCCCTCCCCCGGCCAGGATAACCGCATCTATGATGGGTACGTCTATTCCCTCATCAAAGATCTTTGTGGCAATAACTATACTGGTCTCCCTCTTTGAGAGTGATTCAATGGTTTTCTTTCTTACTGCCTGGGGTTCCTTGCCTGTAAGGAATGGGGCGTTGAGTGATTCTGCCAGTTTTTTTCCATGATCTATCATTTCTACCAGTATAAGGACGGTTCTTTGCTCTGAGGCAAGTTTTCTAGCTATGTCTTCTATCATTACGTTTCTTACTGGATTTTTTAGGATTCCTCGTTCATAGGCGACAGGATAGGAGATATGTGGGGGAAGCAGTGGGGAGGAGACGGTTATGATCCTTACGGTAGGAAGGCACAGGTAGCCATGTTCTGCAAGTTTCTCTTCGCTTATTCTAACAATAATTGGCCCGGTGGCTGCTGCAAGTTTCATATTTCTTAGTGAATTTGCCACCATTGGGGTAGCGGATAGCCCAAATCTAAAGGCTGCGGGGGTCTTCATGGCAATCCTATACCATGTGGTGGCCGAGGCATGATGGCATTCATCGATAATCAGCAGTTGTGTATCCCTAAGCAATAACGCCGTACGTGGGTCCTTCATACGATGCCAGAGCGCCTGGATTGTGGCTACCGTTATTCTTCTTTGCCTGTAAATCCCATCTCCTATGATCCCTGGCTCACACCTAAGCCTCCTCTCTATCCTTTCGGCCGTCTGATGCATGAGGCCCCTCTGGTGGACAAGATAAAGTGTCTTTGGATATGAGAGGGAGCTTATGATCCCAATAGCTACCTCAGTTTTTCCGCTCCCGGCCGGGGCCTGGATTACCCCCCTTTTCTTTGAACAGGCAATAGAGATAGCCCTTTGCTGATAGGGCCTGAGACTGATTCCATGTAAAAAAGGTGGCAAAACCTTTAAAGGAGGGACGTTTCTTTTATCTACTGTTCTATATTCTATCAAAACAGGGAGTTTTTTAATCGCATAAGGTAGAAGCCCTGTTGGTAGGGTTCCGGTTTTTGTTACGAAGTAGGCCTTTCCATTCCATCTGCCCTGTTTGTATGCCCTGGTATGCTGGTACCCCGGCACATAGCAGGAGAGAATATTTCTCAGCAGGTGTATCTCGTGATCAGGCCCGCTGACCTTTGTATAGAGATTTCCAATCTCAAAAATAAGCATCTTTTAGAAGGGGATATCGTCTTCACCATCATCTATAATCTCTTCTTCCTGTTTTTGAGGGGATAGGGTGTTATCCTTTTCCTGGTTTACCTTCTGTGCCTGGACTGTATCCCACCCAAGGATAATAGAAGATGCCTTTGAACAGAAAAGTTCTATTGCAAATAAGTTGGCATATGTCAGTCCAATGGCAAGCTGCCGCTTCGTATCTCCCATCTCTGAGAGATTGGCTATGGCAATAAACTGCGTTTTGCTCCTCTGATTTGTGTAGGGTTCGATCTTGAATTGTTTGGGTACACCATTGTAATTTCCCACCTTTGGGTCATGATAAAGGGGCGGAAGTGGGCAAGTTCCCTTAATCCTTAGACTCTCACAGGCTGCTGCTATGGCCAGGAGCTCTTCGGGGCTAACAGACATGGCAATTTTTTGATTTTGCCAGTCATATTTTCTTTCTCCCTTTTGCATTTGCCCTTGCCGCCCTGCAATGGCAGGTGCACCTTCAATGAAGGCACTACAGTTGCGGGAAAGGCTAAACCTGAGTGCTGCTTTGGTCCTGTAAATTGGATAGTTCATGGCTCCTCCCCTTTTATTTTTTTAAAAAAGGGAAATATTGGTCTTTGTGGATATTAACAGAACCCTGTGGTCAGGGCTGGAGGTTAAATGTGACAGAAAGGTGAGCCTCCTGCCCCTTTTAAGGCCTTTTTTCTCTCAAGGTATCTTATGGCCTTTTCTACAAGTTCCGGTTCAGGTGGATGGATACTGGCACTGGCAAGGAGGCCCATATAGGTGTGTCCTTCAGGAAGTGTCCTATGCTCACAAAAATATTTTAGTGTCTCTCTTATTGTAGGGTCTTCTATTTCATTGAGTAACTGTCTTTTCTTAACTATCTGCGCCGCCTCAGGGCTTGAGAGGAAAACCCTAAGGATCTGCCTCTCAGTCTTTAGATTTCTCCTTGTATAGTTTTTTATTTTTATAGAAAAGGTCTTTTTAATCTGCTGCAGAAGGAACTGAGAAAGGCCTGAGTTTTTATCGGCCAGAAACTGTGCTAAATTGTTTAGTTTAGCAATGGCACTTTGTGGTGGGAGTTTCTCTATTTTGCTTATGATGAGTCTAAAAAGGTCCTTTTCTTCAAGGCAAAGAAACTCCTTCTTTTTACCCTTTCTTAATAGGGAGTCAGGGTCCTCTCCTTGAGGCAAAAAGATCCCATATGGGTAAATCCCTGCTTCCACAAGTATTTTAAAGGCACGCAGCGTGGCCTTTCTTCCAGCCTGGTCTCCATCAAAGGCGATAATTACCCTATCAAACCTCTGTAAAAGTCTTGCTTGATGCTGTGTTAGAGAGGTACTGCCCACAGCCACAGAGGGTATACCATTTGCCAGACATAAGATGCAGTCAAAATATCCTTCCACCACATAGATTCTCTCATTGCCCTTTACTGAGTTATACCCAAAAAGAAGCTCTTTTTTCTTAAAGAATTCAGTTTCTTCGGTATTTATATACTTTGGGCCCTTACCATCCAGCGTTCTTGCGGCAAACCCCACCAGGTCTCCACACCTGTTATAGAATGGAAATGTAAGCCTTCCCTGAAAGATCTGAATAAACTCCTCGCTTTTAAAACCAGAGAGTTTTGCCTGGGTAAGCAGGTTTTTTTCTACAAGGATTTTAAGAAGGTTTCTTGGGGCAAGCCCTATTCCAAATCTATCAGCAGTAGGTGATAATCCTCTTTTGACAAGATACGCCTTTGCCTTCTCCGACATTGAGAGTGTTTTTGTAAACAGCGTCTGGAGGTGGCTTAGAAGTTTAAGCCTCTCATCTCTCTCTATCTCTTTAATTCCTGCCCTTTGTGCAAGGAAGCTCAGTGCCTCATGAAAGGAGTAGTTATAGAGCCTCATTATAAAGTTAAAGATATCCCCACCTGCCCCACATCCAAAGCAGTAAAAGAGTTGTTTCTCGGGGTCAACGCAAAAACTGGGGTGCTGTTCACCATGGAAGGGACACAGGCCAGTAAAATGTCTCCCGCTGCGTTTTAGCCTTGTAAACTCAGATACTACCTCTACCAGGTCAAATCTTTGTTTTACCTCGGCCGGATTAAGCATTTTAGTTTGGTCCCTAACTACCAAAAGGGATCACCCACATTTTGTTTACGTTTAAAAGTCCCCCTTTAATTACCACATTATAGATATAGCGATTAACCCGCACCCTAAACTCCATAATACCGGTTTTTCTTCCATGGTTGAGTATCTTCTTTCTGGCAAAACTAATGGCCAGCTCCCTTTTTCTGTCTTTTTCATTTTTATATCCTCCCTTTCTTCCATTTATAGGTGGAAATGCGTTGTATATCCTGATGAGCGCCCTGGCATATCTTTCATTATCATTCATCTTCCAAACTATGCGGTGAAGACCCCTTGCTTAAGCAGGGGGAGGAGCCGCACCCTCCAGCTTGAATAGGTTAAAAATAGTTATTATCCCATGAGGCAGGTTTGTTCTATCCTGTGGGGGTGCAATATGGGCCT
>Ga0190304_1001067_pt1 | contig 12462 bp, 11 predicted proteins | sample 48700712_MG_FD_161670 | JGI IMG/M metagenome (GOLD analysis project Ga0190304, IMG submission 161670) | Hydrothermal vent sediment bacterial communities from Southern Trench, Guaymas Basin, Mexico - 4870-07-1--2_MG | ecosystem: Environmental > Aquatic > Marine > Hydrothermal vents > Sediment ... | reverse complement strand
ATGAAGACTCTTTTTAAATCTTTTATTTAAACATAAAGAGCATCAGCATCGAGAGAGATTACATGCAGTGCATGCACCCATACAAGTGGGCATACCGATTTCTGCAACCTATTTGCAAATATCTGCTTAGGGATATAAGGCTTTTCCAATCGGTTCAGGATCCAATCATGGTACATCTTTGCTTTTCCAGGCTCTCCCTTCCTCTTACTTATAATATATTGCCATCCAGAAGTTCAATAAAGGCCATGCACCTGCACCCTTACGTCTTACATCGCCGTTCACCATCCGCTCGTCCTGAGCAGAACATACCTCAAATGGATATACCAGTCCAAGTAGAGAGGCATCAACCACATAATCATTTATCGCACCAAAAGTGCAGAGGAAATAGCCATGTGAAGGGTCGGGGTCATAGACATAGGCACTCTTCAGGCTGTTTTCCATCTGTGAAGCGCACAGCAGCCACTTTTTATTCTTATTCTTATTGTTATTATTCTTATCCCCGTTCATCAGCTCGTTTGCGTATCTGAGCCCACACATACAGGCAGCTATCGAATACGTGTGGTTGTCCCCGATATCAGGGTATGTACTTCGCTCTTCCCAGAGGTCGAATGTCGGGATGAGAAAGTGGTTCCTGTACCAGTGTTTGCAGATACCATCTGCCACTTTCGATATCAGTTCTTTGAAGTCCTTCATCGCTTCCTCTTGCTCTTGCCTGTAATTATAATGGTGCCAGATAGCCCACAATAAGGTGCCTGCCTGGTCAGGCTGGAACTGTTCCCCTGCTCTTGCGCCATTTGTGTGATACCGCTGGAAGAAGATACCGTCTGGTGCTTCCGCGCGCTCCATGCACCACTGGAAAAAATCTGCTTGGATATCTAATCCCAATATGTCCGCAGCCACACAGATGAAAGAAGCATCCCTGAGCCACACGTACCGATAGGACGTGACATCGCGGGGATAGTATTTCATATCAGCGTTAGCCGCGACTATCGCGCCATTTTCCACTACCGCATCTTTTATCACCCTTCTTGATGCCTCCACCACTGCTTCTCTGGTTACCATTTTCATTCAAAAACTCGACTCAAACTTAGCAGATGTTTATTACCAATATTAACATATTTGAGATACCTCTTTGCTGCTTTATAGCAGCGCAAGACCTGCTCACGTGGCGTTACTGGCATATCGCACATATAAAAAGCAGGATGGAAGACGAGCAGAGAATAGGGTATCCGCGGATCAATATCAGCGATGAATCGTGCGATATTCTCAACCTCCTGTGCGTCTACATAGAAAGGCACAAGTAAAGTGGTAGCGGTGAGAACAGGAGTTGAAGATGCAGAGACGGCAAAGAACTCATCGGCAATGAGCTTGAAGTTCTCATACGCCCGCTCGTTAGGAACACCGCTGAGTGCGAGACTGAGGTTCGGATTGAAGGCTTTGAGGTCGAATTTCACTATCCCACCACTGGCTAATGACAGTTCTGCTGCCTGGCGCACCAGCCTGGTGGAGCCACAGCCGTTCCATTCCCAGCATATTCGCAAATCCCTCTCCCGCTCCTCCAGAATCCTGCGTGTGGCATGAATAGCAAAAGGAAGCTGGGGCTCGGGACTGCCACCAAAGTAACAGATACAGTATGCGTTCTCACGTCGCAGTACAGCGGACACGAAATCATATTCGCTCATCGCCCTCGCAGCATTGAGATTCTTATGCGTTTCGTTCTGACAGAAGATGCAGTTGAAATTGCAGCCATAGAAGAATACTGCAACGTTCACTTTACCGGGCTGTGAAGAGCCGGGACAGAACCAGGAAGCGCAGCAATTTGTTGGTAGTGGGTCATAATACACATGCATGAGTGCATAGCCTTCGGGTACAGAAGAGACCAATCGCCCATTTATATTTGCTCTAAGGCCGCAATAGCTCCTCTCTCCCTCACCCATCTCACATTCATTTGCGCACAGATCACAGGTACAGGTTATACCACCTTTGGTCTTTGGTGGACTGCTCACAAGTTTATACACTGCTCTTATCTTTGCATGCGCCTCTTCAATATACTCTATTCCCTTTCCACGGCGTATGCAATCGGCACAGACATGCAGAGTTGCTGATGCTTTTCTTTCACCACATATCGCGCATCTTACCATCGCATCTCATCTTAGCCTGCAATTACGTTTATCGTTTACGCTATATTTATGGTAGAGTGATTGTTTTATTTAATGCAAATGCAACTACGGAATAAGAATAATAGAGTGGGCATAATTGGCGGTACAAATCTATTTGATACCGGGCTAATGGCTGGTTGCAGTGAGGAGGAGCTAAAGACAAAGTATGGTGATGTCTGCCTGTTTATCAGTCCCGAATTCGTATTCATTCTCAGACATGGCAGATACAGGAACATCCCACCACACAGGATAAATCACAGAGCGAACATAATGGCGTTCAAGGTGCTCGGCATTGATAGAATCATAGGAGTAACTTCGGTGGGCAGCTTGAAGAAAGAAATAAAACCCGGCTCGTTGCTCGTGCCCCATGATTACATCAGTCTGTGTAACATACCCACCTTCTTCGATGATGAGATTGTGCATATTACACCTGGCTTAGATAGTGATTTGAGAATCGAGCTAATAGAAGCGGCGAAAGCGGAGGGCATACCCGTGATTGATGGCGGCATATATTTCCAGAGTGTAGGACCGCGACTGGAGACGAAGGCGGAGATAAATTTCATAAAGGACTATGCAGATGTGGTTGGCATGAGCATGGGTGCAGAGGCAACACTTGCAAAGGAATTGGGACTGAAATATGCGAATTTAAGCTCGGTTGATAATTATGCACATGGTATAGCCGAAGAGGAGCTGAGCTACCAGAGGATAGTAGAAGCTGCTTCTAAGATGCGAGATAATGTAGAGAGGGTGCTATTGCGTGTGTTTAGAGATGACGAGAATAGCAGGGGTTTTTAATCACGCTAATGCATTGAAGGTAGCAATCAGTGGTTTTGAGGCGCTGAAGACAAAGACAAATACGAAGGACGTCAACGTCAGATTGAAGAATGCGGTATGTGATGAGAGCTTAAGGAACTGCATCGCCACCAGTGGAGAGCTGAAGAATAAGGACAAGAATAGACTTAGACTCATAGCAGATGTAGAGCTATATAATAAAGAGGAGGGCAGCAGCTATGACTTACTTTTACATTACCTCGAGAGGAGAGCCGATATTGAGGGTACAGAGATAGAGAAGAGCTTGGACGGTGTTTTTGCTTTTGCTCTGTGGCGAGTAGAAGATGATGAAGTACTCATCGCCCGTGACATACTGGGCATAAAACCGCTCTGGTTCGTACATGCAGATGGATTCGCATTTGCATCAGAGCGAAAGATGCTGGAAGCGATGGGTTTCCCACATGCTATCCTGCTTGAGCCAAGAACAGTATTGCGGTATGATATAAAGGGTGACAGGTTAAAATTTGAGCATCGGGCTTTCTTCTCTACCAAGCCAGAGCTGAGCGGTGATATGGCGAAGTTGAGGTCAGAGTTACTGGAACTGATACGTGCGAGCGTAAAGAGGAGGATACCAGCGGGCGAGAAGTTTGGTGTACTCTTCTCTGGTGGGCTGGATTCCACACTCATCGCATATCTGTGCAAAGATTCGGGTGCTGATTTCAACTGCTATACCGTCGCGGTAGAAGAGCCAGGGATGAAGATGGCTGAGGATTTACAGTTTGCGAAACATGTAGCAGCCCGTCATGGCTTTGAGCTGAGGATAAAGAGGTTACGGATAGAAGAGCTGGAGAGGTATCTCAAAGAGGTGATACCGTGTATCGAGGATACGGATGTTGTGAAGGCGAGTGTGGCATTGCCATTATATGTGGCATGTGAATTTGCTATGGAAGATGGTATAAAGACCGTTCTCTATGGTCTGGGCACGGAGGAGCTATTCGCCGGTTATGAGCGGCATAAACGTGTGAAATTAGAGGAAGTGGGTGAAGAATGCTTGTCTGGGCTCATGGGTGCGTATGAGCGCGACCTCTATCGCGACGATGTAATAGCCAATCATTGCGGGATTTCATTACGTGCGCCGTTTCTAGCACCTGAACTCGTGGAGTTCGGATTGAGAATACCACCGGTATTGAAATTGCACAATGGTGAGGATAAATTAATTTTACGAGAGATAGCGCGGCGAGAGCTTGGTCTGATGGATGTAGCGAGCAGGAAGAAAAGAGCTATTCAGTACGGCTCGAATTTCATTAAAGCAATGGATAAACTGAGAGCGAGAAAAGGATATCGGTATAAGCGAGACTACATAAGGACTTTTTATCCCGCACGAAACATCAATCTTGGTTGTATCTTCAATTCCGGAATTGAGAGCATATATGCATTATGGTTAATGCAAAAAGCGAGCTATCAGGTGGATTGTTTAATCGCCTCTGACTCAACTTCAACCTCAACTTCAACTTCAACATCATCCTCATATATGCCTGAGGTTGTGGAGCAGCAGGCGAAAGCTCTTGGATTACCACTGATAATGGAACCGGAGCTGGAGCGTGGGAATCTTGGTGCTGCTTTGAGAGAGGCGAAAGCGAAGTATCAGATAGGAGGTATTATCACAGATATTAGAGATGATGAAGCCACTAAAGATAGAATAGAGCGCACTGCGGCAGAAGAAGGTCTGGTACTATTATCACCATTGTGGCATACCAACTATGAGACAGAACTGCGGCTTGCTCTTAGTTCGTTTGAGGTGATTCTATGTGCGGTACCCGTTGAGCACAGGGCATGGCTTGGCAAACGGATAACTCCCTATGATAGTGATATTGAGTGGCTGGTGAAGCATAGAGGCGAGTATCAAACCTTAGTGCTGAACGGTCCAATGTTCAGTGGTAGAATAGAGATAGTAGCGAGAGAAGAGGAGGTTATTGGTGCTGATACTGCGACAGTGCAATTGCGGTTGCGATTGGTAGTGAAGGAATGAAGGAAGCGGAGACGAAGACGAAGACGGAGATATGCTCTGGCTCATCTTTGCGCTTCTGACCGCATTCTTTGAATCCTTGAAGGATGTCTTCAGCAAGAAATGTTTAAGAGAGAGCAAGAGCAATGAGTACGTGCTGGCATGGGCATTACCCTGCTTTGCACTACCGTTTCTACTGCCTGCTCTATTATTCACCGGTATTCCCGCACTGGGCACGCGATTCTGGCTGGCGCTGTTCTCCGGCTCAACTCTGTATGTAGTAACGCTAATCATGTATATGCGAGCGATAAAAATCTCTGAGCTCTCTATTACTGTGCCTATGCTCACATTTACACCACTGTTCATGCTCGTGACATCGCCATTAATAGTGGGTGAATTCCCAAACGTGGGTGGTATCATCGGTATTCTCATGATTGTCGCGGGCTCATATCTGTTAAATGTGAGCGAGAAGGTACACGGGTATTTTGCACCATTCAAAGCGCTTGTGAGTGATAAAGGTGCGAGGTTGATGCTTTTGGTTGCTTTTATATGGAGTATAACATCCAATATAGACAAGATAGGGCTGTTGAACTCATCGCCGTTGTTCTGGGTCATCGCTGTTGACTCGGTAGCTGCGTTACTGCTATTACCACTGGTCATAGCGATAGCAAGAAAAGAGCAGATTAGCATGAATGGACAAGGTTTATTGAAAGTAGGGCTATTTGGGGGTTTGACTTCCATCTCACAGATGACTGCTATCTCGCTCACGCTCGTTGCATACGTGATTGCAGTGAAGCGAACGAGTGCGATAATGGGCGTTATCTTCGGCTATTCGATCTTTAAGGAGTCGGGCATAAAGGAACGGTTGAGTGGTGTCATGGTGATGATTGCGGGCGTTTTGTTCATTACACTATCTCAAGGAATATAATGCACTTAACTTAAGAATAACATCAATTCAATTGTCTCAATCATCAAAACCCGGACAAAAAGTAATTCCATTTCCAGTTTTAATTCAGGAATTTAAGAGATAGGAGACTCACCTTCACATTAGTGGTCCATCAACTTTTATCATTATCTTTAAGTTAACCATCAGATGTAGTCGCAAGAAGTTTCCTACTTTAGATGTCTAATTAGCTAACATCCGAATCGTACCGATGACCGGTACATAATAGATTATGCGCTATCCAAACCTTTTCTATTCCACGTGTCCCTTTTGAATGAGTTCTCCCTTTTTTAAACTTTTCGAAAGCTTCACTTGTAGAGATTATTTCCACATCGCCCGCATACTCAAGCGATATCCAGCATTTTGAAAGGAAGAGTAGCTCACGTTTTTCGCCAGGTGTCAGGTGTCAGGTGCCAGGTAATATCTTTGGGGGTATAGATGAATCTCAGGTCAAATCTTTTTAGTTGCGTAAAGCTACTCGGCTATCTCTTTGGGCATGTCTTCCAGAACCTCTGGAATGACTTTCTCATAGCTCTCGAAAATGTTCGTTTTTTAGCAGACAAAAGGCAGAGGATTTATAGATTATGCAAGAAATAGCTTACTTCTGACTCTGTTATACTTACACTTACCGCACTTTGTCTTTGTCCCCGACTCTTAAATTGCGGGGAGTGTCAGGAAGAGGAACAGGAACAGGAATCGGTTTTTGTTTTTTATATCTACGTAGAAGAAATGATAATCAGAGATGATACCAAAAGCGTTTTTTATCACTTCGGGCATGGGTATGGCTTATGATCACGATGCTGCTTTCGATCTCGCATTGCAGGATGCGGGGATAGGTGAATGCAATCTGGTTGAGGTCTCCTCCATACTGCCTGCGAAGGCTGAAGAGGTGGATAAGATGTCGTGTACGTGTATACCCGGCGAGATAACTTTCTGTGTGCTCTCCCGCATGGCTGGCAAATCAGGTGAGCTCATTGGTGCTGGTGTGGGATATGGCTGGCTTAGAGACTCAACCGATAGCGATAGCAATAGCAATAGCCCTGTTTTTGGTATCATCTGTGAGCATCATGGTCATCACTCGCGTGATTATATAGAGTCGAAGATAAGGAACAAACTGAAGACGATGACTGAGAGTCGCAATTACAATATAGATAAGGATAAGGAGTTGAAGCTGGATTTGAAGCGGATAGAAGTGAAGACGGCAGTGGTAGAAGAGCATAAATTCGGCTCGGTCGTTGCAGCACTGGTTTTTGTATAACTCAATCTAATCTAATCTGACCAAGTATCATGAGCGTTCTATTAGGCGCGCCGGTATGGTATGGTAATCGCCCATTCAGGCGAACGATCGAAAAGCTTCATGAACTCGGTCTGGATTATATCGAATTCTCGCTCGATTATCCCCTGCCCGGGAGCATGAAGGAAGCGGATAAGAAAGAGTTAAAAGGGCTATTAGCAGATTATGGTATGCGTATCGCATTTCATTCACCTAATGATATCGCAGTTATGCACCCGCGTGAAGAGATAGCAGATGCGAGTATGCGTATACTGAGGCAGTGTATGGAATTCTCTGCGGGATTCACACCTCTGTATTACAATCTCCATATCCATCCGCGACTCTCAACATACAAGCTCCAGGAGGTGCGTGCAGAGGTAAAGAGGAAGAGCATCAGTAGATATTTTGAAATAGCGAGTATGGCTTCCGAATTCGGTATGCGGGTATGTGTGGAGAACGATCTGGTGCCTTTTGAATGGTCAGAATTGATACTGGAAGCAGTCTCTTTACCCAAAACATATCTCACCTTTGATATCGGGCATGCGATAATGGCGGAATTGAGACCTTCAACAAAAGGGGGCAGTCACAACTACATCGATTACCTTCAGAGATGGATAAAGGCATGCGGCGGTGCGAAGATACTGGTCGTGCACCTGCATGATTGTTCTATCAGTGATAAGCAGGACCACCTCTCAATTGGGCGTGGTGAGCTGGATTTCAATCAGATATTCGAGCTTCTGAAGCCTACGGGTCTCAAATATATGGTGATAGAGACTTTCTGGCGTGATAAAGCGAGAAGAGAGATGAGTTATGATGAACTAAGGCGGAATATAGAATTCTGTAAGCACTACTGGTGATATATATCCTCTAACCGCTCTATACATTCCTCAAGGCTCGTTATATCCTGTTCACCAGTTTCGAGGTCCCTTAAGGTAACTTTTCCAGCCTCCAGTTCGCGCTTGCCCACGAGCACTGCATAGGAAGCATGAAGCGCATTGGCATAAGCCAGCTGCTCCCTTATACTTCGGTTCATCAAATCCAGATAGGTTATGAAGCGCTCTCTCAACCTGGCGGTTATTCTTATAGCAGTTTTAATCACTTCACGATCCTGATCTTGCCGCTTCTTATCTCGCACCGGTACCACCACTATCGCTTTCTTCAATTCATGCCCCTCATCCTGGAATATCTCCGCTAATCGGTCAAAGCCGAATGCAAAGCCAGTTGAGGGGATATCCTCACTGCTGCCGAACAATGCAGCCAGCCGGTAGGTACCACCGCCGCATATCTGCCTCTGTGCTCCCAGCTTATCTCCCGCTTCGTATATCTCGAATACCATTCCTGTATAATAGTCCAGTCCCCGTGCTATACCCAGGTTCAGGGTATAGCTAACCTCATAATAACGCAGTAGTTCCAGCAACTGCTCCAATCGTCCCAATTGCTCCTGTGCTTCACTGTCCTTCGCAATCATTCTTCGTGCCTCTTCCATTGCTGCCTCACCCCTTGAGTCTATAAGGTGGATTAAATCTTCCTTCTTGCTACTCTCTAACCCTATATCGCTCATTAACTCTGTCAATTCACTCTTCGCTCCTTTATCTATCAATCGCATCGCTCTGCTTATCATCGCATCACTCATATTTGCAGTTCGTAATATCTCTCTTAAGAGACCTACATGACCCACATGCAGCTCTGCTTTTATACCCAGTGTATTTGTGATATGATAAGCGAGTGCAATTAGCTCCGCCTCCGCCTCTTGATGGTCAGAGCCGATAATCTCAGCTCCAAACTGCCAGAATTCACGGTATCGAGCACGCTGCGGCTCCTCGTACCTGAAACAATTACCGAAATAATAGACCTTCGTCGGCTTCGGCGCCATTTTCAGTTCATTGACGTACAATCTTATCACCGGTGCGGTCAGTTCAGGTCTCAGTGCTAAGTGCCTGCCACTTTTATCTCTGAATTCGTACATCTCTCTCAGAATACCCTCTCCTGACTTGAGTGTGAATAACTCTGCGAGTTCAAAGGTAGGTGTACTTATCTCCTCATAGCCCCATCGCTCCGCTATCTCCCGCATCTTCGCTTCTATCATTCGCCTCTTCTTCATTTCCGCAGGCAGGAAATCCCGTGTACCCCTCGCTCTCTCTATTCGCATTTCGCATTATCGCCCCAAGATGAACCTATAATAATAAATCCGCTCTCATACAAATACAGATACACAAATCATCTTTTGTCTGGAGATGCACAAATAGCAATAGCTCTCTTCACCTCTTCCCAATCTACATCCGTTGAGACGCACCCGCTCCTTGTGAGCACTATTCCTATCATTGGTATACCTTTCGATGTGACATACCGCATTGCTTTATAGAGGTCATGCTGACATGCAACGCCCAGCGCAGCTTGTGGCTTCTTATCGCTTATCGCTCGCTTTACAAATTCGCCTCCCGGTGCAATGCAGATGCTAACACCCAGAGCATCGCATAGTCTTTTAAGTTCCGCAATCCCACACCTACCGCATGCCTTGCATAATATACCCTCACGAGGCGATACCTTTGCGGGACATTCAAGGCTGCGGAGGCATTGAGGCAGGAATAGAATCCTCTTAGACGGTGCTGTATTCTCATACGCTGTCCTGTATATCGAGTTCATCAGTGCAATGCCTATCTCATCTACAATTATGTGGTTTACATGGAGATACCCGAGCAATAGCTTTGCCGGGTGGTAAAAGAGATTAAGCACAAAGAGTGTGAATCGCGGGAATAGCTCTCTCTTATATACGGCTAAGCATATTGCTACCAGGGTCAGCACCGCAAATACTATAACCAGGCTTATAAAAACCGTTCCCACCCATAGATACACCGCAGAAGATAAAAAGATGGTATTACTACTACTCATTATTCCCCTATTCCCATCTTGCACCTCGCTATTATCTCATGAATGTCCACCGTGGTGTTCACACACCCGGTTGTCTTTAAGGGTACGCCCTGTGCGGGTATCCCTACAAGCTTCACATTTAACAGTCCTTCATGCAGGTTCGGATAGCACGCTACACCAACTACCGCTTTCACCTGTCCCCGGTTATACATAAGAATCCGCTTCGCAAACGTGCCACCTGGAGAGATATATAGGCTGATGCCAAGCTCCTTACAAACAGCGCTCAGTTTCGCAATCTCGCATCTCCCACATTCCACACACTTGATGCCCTCCAGCGGGCTGAGTTTTGCCGGACAGTCAGGGCTGCGAATACATTGTGGCAGCAATAATACACGCTCTTCCAGCTTTGTCCTGGCAAATGCCGGATAGTTCACCGCGTTTCCTATCTCCACCGACACGCGGTCCACCAGTGTGGGGTCAACATGGAAGAAAGATAGCAGCCTGCGGAGTGGCTCCTCGAATACTGATAACAAGAAGAGAACGAGATTGGGGAATATTATCCGGTGTGTACGGAATATGAATATACAGAACAGCAGGGCTATCAGAATAAGAATTGCAAAGGCTATTGCTCCTATTACTATTATCCTCCCCAGTGCCTCAATTACCGGAATGGGTATCGGGTAGATATTGATATTCATTATCCTGTAAGAGAATGCATTTATAATACATAGGCATAAGATAAAGAGATGCACAAAATCGGTGTTGTTCTGACTGACACTGATGACTGGACTGCAACAGCAATTTTGAAGAGTATCCGAGATAAGGGAGCGGAAGCTCTGGCACTTAATCTCGCACAGATTGGTGTTTCCATCACCAATACCGGTCTCTATTGGCTCAACGAGGTTAAGAACAAGAACATGAATGGCATGGATGGCATGGATGGAATTATAGTTCGCGATGTGGGAATTAGCAGCATTTTAGAACTTATCTCCGTTAAATTTGACCTTATACGTATATTTGAGCGCTACACTACTGTTATGAACTCCTCTATGGCTATTCAGAACGCGGCAAACAAGTTCTTCTCGTTCGTGCTCTTCCAGCGTGCACACCTGCCTCTACCTCCTACTGTGGTAACAGCCGATCTGGAGGTTGCGAAACGAGCAATTGAAGATTTTCGCTCGGTGTTGGTGAAGCCGATATTTGGCAGCCAGGGTAAGGGGATAATCAAACTTGAGGGTTATGAGTATGACCCTAAAGTGGCAGCACTACTGAAGGATAGGGGTGTGCTCTATTTACAGCAGTTCGTGCATAATCCTGGACGCGATATAAGGGTCTTTGTGGTTGGAGAAACTGCTTTAGGTGCTATTTACCGCGTTACACCACCAGGCTCGTTTCGCTCCAATCTCAGTCAGGGCGGGAGTCCGCGTAAATGCGAATTGACCGAAGAGCTGTGCGAGCTTGCAATAAGAGCCACGAAGGCAGTGGGAGCTGATTTCGCAGGTGTTGACCTCATAGAAAGCGCAGACGGTCTATATTTGCTTGAAATAAATGCTACACCTTCGGCACGGGGTATAAAATTAGCCTGCGGTATTGATGTCACAGAACGAATAGTGGATTGGTTATTTACGCATTTAAAGCGCTAAAAGTGGAATGCAATGCGAACTTGCTAAGCAGGGATTTGAGCCAGGAAGTTGCCAGGTATTCGATTTCAGTACTGGCAGAAGGGGGAAGGCATGTGAAGTTACACTACGGTACAAAGCCGGAGTTCCATACCGGTTAATAGATTCGATTATCCTGTCAAGACCTGAGCATTACCTCTCCATCTACCAGTCGGGCTGCAACTTCGAGTGTAAGAAATGCCATTCGTGGCGCTTCACACAGAATGCCGTGGGTGAATGGATGTGTCCTGATGATATAGCAGGAGCAGTAGAGAGATACATGAGTAGTCTGGAAATAACATTTGTGAAACGAGGACACGCCACGAGCTGGCATGCACATGAGCTCTGTAGATCCTGTGGCAGTTGCGTTCTGAGCGGTGTGAGGGGCGAGAACTGCCCCGGTGTGCTCAGTCGCGATAAGATCATGCTGAGTGAACAGGGCTGGGGTCCTGCCTGCAACATAGTCGCTTTCACCGGTGGCGACCTGTTCTGTCAACCTGACTTCTATGTGAAGTCTGCAGAATTGATTAAGGAGCAGAACGAGCGTATATGGATTCTCATGGAAACCAATGGCTATGGGCTCACACCTGCCAACCTTGACCGGTATCAGCAAGCGGGTATAGACTCATTCTGGCTCGATATCAAAGCGTTTGATGATGAGGTGCACCGAAGGCTTACCGGCGTATCCAACAACCGCATCTTGAAACTGCCAGCAGAGCTGAAAGACCGGGGATTCGTTCTTGAGGTCTCCTCTTTATTTATTCCCCGATGGGTTGAGACCTCAC
>Ga0190304_1001065_pt1 | contig 12472 bp, 8 predicted proteins | sample 48700712_MG_FD_161670 | JGI IMG/M metagenome (GOLD analysis project Ga0190304, IMG submission 161670) | Hydrothermal vent sediment bacterial communities from Southern Trench, Guaymas Basin, Mexico - 4870-07-1--2_MG | ecosystem: Environmental > Aquatic > Marine > Hydrothermal vents > Sediment ... | reverse complement strand
GTGGAAAAAATCTTACCTGTCTTTTTCACACGCGCTGCTAATTTTTTGGCCAGTTCTTTAAGGGTATTTATCTTCTTTTTGCGGTAACCTTCAGCATCTATAATAATTCTTACAGGTAATATTCCACCCCATTGTTTTTGCACCATCCTTTTGAAAAGATAGTCCAGTTCCGTGAGTGTTTGTCCTTGCTTTCCAATTAAAATGCCTGAACCATCACCTATGATATTTAACCTAACCTCTTTTGCTGAAATTTCTGTTTCTATTTTAGTAGGCATGGGGAAATAAGAGAGCATTTTTTCTAACATTTCCTGAGCAAGCCTTATGGCCTCTTCTTTGGTTTTTTTGACACTAACCCTAATTTTTGCTTTTTTAACACCCATTATTCCCAAAAAGCCCCCAGAAGCCTCAGAAATAACTTCTATTTCTAAATCTTCTTTATTAACCTTTAAGGTTTCACAAGCAGTATTAATGGCTTCCTCTACGGTTTTGCCTTCAAACTCGTATGTTTCCATTTTACCCTCCTTTATTGCATTTTTCGGTTGATGTAAAATTGTTGCACAATGGATAATAGATTGTTTACCAGCCAATAAAGAACCAAACCTGAAGGAAAATTAAGAAAAAGAAAAGTAAAAAATACAGGCATTAAAAGCATATATTTAGATTGACCAGGACCCATGGTACTTGGTGTCATTTTCTGTTGAATCACCATGGAAATACCCATTAAAATGGGAGTAATATAATATGGGTCCTTGGCAGATAAATCGGCCAGCCAGATTTTATGAGTAAAAGGCAAATAGGTGATAAAATTGGCGTGTCTGAGTTCAATAGCATAAAGTAATGCCTTATACAAAGCAAAGAATACCGGGATTTGGAGAATCATGGGTAAACATCCACCTAGGGGGTTGACTTTATAAGTTTTATATATATTCATTAATTCTTTGTTTAACTTCTCTTTGTCATCTTTATATTTTTCCCTAAGTCGATTAATATGAGGCTGTAATTTTTGCATCTCTTGCATAGATTTATAGCTAGTATGTGTTAAAGGCCAAAAGAGTATCTTAATCACTACTGTGAGCAAAATAATGGCAATGCCATAGTTATGGACGAATTTATAAAACCACTTCAAGGCATAAAGGAGAGGTTTAGCAATAATATCAAAAAAACCAAAATCAACTGCTTTATCTAAATAAAAACCCAATTTTTTCAATCTATCTAGCTCTTTAGGCCCGAAATAGAGGAGAAAAGAAATTGTTTTTCTCTTTTGAGGTTGCACTTCTATTGGTGGAAGTAGCATTTTTGCCAGAATTAATTCCTTTTGTCTATCAATAATAAAAGAGGCCTTTTTTACATCTTTATTAACAATAGTAGTGGTAAAATATTTATCACTTAAACCTGCCCATTGAATTTTTCCTGATTTTACTATTTGGGATTTAATTTTTTTCCACTTTATCTCTTCAAATTGGCCATTTATTAAAATAATTCCCCCATAAAAACCATAACGTTCTCTTTTAGGCCATTTATTAGCTAAGGAAATTGCCAGGTTATCTTGAAAAAAATCCTCAGTTTGATTTATCAAACTGAGATTAAAATCTATCTTATAACTGTTAGGATAAAAAATAAAAGTCTTTTTAATTATTATACCATTTATTTCAGCCGTAAAAGTGAGTGATTGGGGAGTGTCTTGGGAACTAAGATTCAGTGTGTGTTTATCAGCTTGAAATTTAACAGTTTCTGCAAAGTTTTTATGTTGCAAAAAGTCAATGCCTAAAGGTAAATAAGGTGGTTCTGTGCATATAAGTTCTTGAGGTGGGGAGTTAGGTGCCACATCCTGACGATATTTTTTTAAAATAAAGCTTTTTATCATTGCCCCAGATTCATAAAAAACTATTTGATAAAGGGGAGTAGAAACAGTAATTTCTTTTCCTAAAGCTATTGATTTATGTGGTTTTTCTACGGATGTAGGTAAAAGAGAAACATATTTTTCTTCTTTTGGTTTATTTTTCTCTTGTTTCTGAACAGAAGAACTCGCAGGTTTGTGTTTTTTAACTGCAGGTTTTTGAGGTGGGAAAAAATAATTATACAAAACAAGTATCAATATAGAAATAATAAAGGCCAACAGAGCACGATAAGCCATCTCTTCTCCTAACTTAAAATTCTTTATTTTACAGGGTCATAACCACCAGGATGAAAAGGATGACACTTGGCCAATCGTAAGACGGCCTTCAGGCCTCCTTTTATAAGGCCATAGCGGCGAATAGCCTCAATGGCATAGGCCGAACACGAAGGATAAAAACGGCAAGAAGGTGGGAACAGGGGAGAAATTATTCTTTGATATAATCTTATAAAATAAATAACTAATTTTGAAATCATAATACTTTACTTAATTCTTCACTTACCTGATCATAAGTCAAATTGGCTGCCCCTTTTTTGGCAATAATAACCAGATCTTGCGCTGGATAAAGTTTTTGTTTGTGCAGCCGAAAAAATTCCCGTAATAAACGTTTTACCCGATTCCTTTGCACTGCTTTTCCTACCCGATGGCTTACAGTTATTCCCAATCGCGAAAATGGCTGGGAACTCACGCGGTGGTAAATAATAAAATGTCTTGTTTGTAACTTTTGCCCGCTGGCCATAACAGCCAAAAACTCTTTTCTTTTGCGAATATGCTCTTTTTTTGAAAAACCAAATAATTTCATTCATCTTAGTTAAATACAGTTAACCTTTTTCTGCCTTTAGCTCTACGGCGACTTAAAATCCTTCGTCCTGATTTGGTTTTTTTGCGGGCTAAAAATCCATGCACCCTCTTGCCCTTCTTGATGTGTGGCTGATAAGTCCTTTTCATCCTCTATTTCTTCTCCTCCGATTGCCAAAATTCTTTTAAGACCCCTTTTGTTGCTTGGCTCTCATTTTTAGACGTTTTAAACGACGTCTTCTCCTCCTTTCTATTTCTCTCCTTCTCTCAATCTTTTTGTGTCTACCCATTTATTCCCCTCTAGATTTGCTTTTTTGATAACAAAAATCTTTACCTCAGTCAACTCTTAAGAAACACTCCATAAGTTTATACCCTGGTTTGATCAAAATACCACTTTCCTGTGCTGTATGTTCACAAAAAAGCCTGGGAAAAACCTGATTTTTCCTTTTTGAGAAAATAGTAAAAGGCACAGGTTTTCCCACATGAGTTCTAACAGTAACAGGGGTATAATGGTCCATAGTTACCATTACCTTAATTTCTCCTTTTTTGGCTTCATTTAAAACAGGTCCCACTACTTGCCGATCAAAGGCCTCTATAGCCTTGATTTTTTCAGCCAAGTTTCCCTCATGGCCTGCTTCATCTGGTGCTTCTATGTGAACATAAACAAACTCTAGCTCTTTCAAAGCATTAAGGGCATATTGGGCTTTGCCTTTGTAATTAGTATCAAAATAACCTGTTGCCCCGGGTACATTTATCACCTTTAACCCCACTAAGATGCCAATGCCCTTAATGAGGTCAACAGCAGAAATCACTCCTCCTTTTAATCCAAATCGCTCTTTGAAACTAGGCATCTTCGCCATTTTCCCCTGTCCCCAGGGCCAGATATTATTAGCCATTTTTTTACCTTTTTTCAGCCTTTGTTGGTTAACAGGATGGTTGACTAATATTTCTTTGGCTTTTACCATTAATTCTTTTATTTCAGATGGTAGGCTATTCAAATAGCCTGTTACCTCTTGATTGGGAATCTCATGGGGTGGAATGGTAACAAATTCCTTTTTCCCATTATGCCAAACTAAGATGTGTCTATAACTTACTCCAAGAAAAAAATGGAATCTTTCTGAACCTAAATGTTTGTTAAGAGTGAAAATTAGCTTCTTTGCTTCTTCTGAAGAAATATGCCCTGCACTATAGTCTTCCATAAAAATAGCGCTCTCTTTCTCAACTAAGCTAACAAGATTGCATCTAAAGATGATGTCTTCTGGATTGACCTTTATGCCCAAACTGGCTGCTTCAATAGGTCCTCTCCCAGTATGATATTTTTTGGGGTCAAAGCCCAAAAGATTCATATTGGCTACATCACTTCCTGGAGGCATTCCGTCTGGAACAGTCTCTACCAGCCCCAATACTCCATTAGAGGCTATAAAATCCATATTAGGTGTATGGGCGGCTTCTAAGGGTGTCTTTCCACCTAATGTTTCTAATGGGTAGTCTCCTATACCATCACCTACTAGAACAATATATTTAGGCATTTATTCTATCCTCAAGTCGTTTTCAATTCTTATAAAAACAGGTTTCTCTTTCACCACATCTATTTTCTCTATTTCATTAAGGGCAACTTTAACATGGGCCTCCTTTGCCTCATGGGTCAACATCACAATCGGCACTTGCCCATTTACCTTTCTTCCCTTCTGTATCACTGATTCAATACTAATTTCATAATTACCTAATATACCTGAAATTTTAGAAAGTACTCCTGGTTTATCTACAGCCGAAAAACGGAAATAATACTTACATGTTAGCTCATCTATAGGTAAAATAAGTTTTTTTTCTCTTTTTTCTGGCAAATAAGAAAGCAGGGGCACTCTCTGGGTAACACCCTTAATTAAGTTTCGGGACAAATTTACCACATCACTTACTACCGCACTACCTGCTGGCATCATTCCTGCGCCCAAACCATAAAAAAGGACATTTCCCACGGCATCTCCTCGGACTAAAAGAGCATTATAAGCCCCATTAACATTGGCTAACAAGTGTTCTTTGGGAATCATGGTAGGATGAACCCTGCTTTCAATCCCTTTATCTGTTTGGCGAGAAACAGCCAAGAGTTTAATACTATAACCAAATTCCTGAGCAAACTGGATATCTAAGGGTTCAATATTATCTATACCTTCAATATAAATCTGTTCAAAGTCTATAGGAATACCATAAGCCAGGCTGAGCAAGATAGTCAATTTATGAGCGGTATCAATTCCTTCTATATCAAAGGTGGGATCAGCCTCAGCAAATCCCTTTTCTTGAGCCTCTTTCAGTGCCTCTTTGAAAGCCATTCCTTCTTTAGTCATCTTGGTAAGGATATAGTTAGCTGTACCATTTAAGATACCAAATATGCAAAGAATATTATTTCCTACTAGACCCTCTTTTATTCCTTTAATCAAAGGAATACCTCCACCTACACTGGCTTCAAAGGCTATGTCCACTTGATATTCCATAGCGGTTTTAAAAATCTCTTCTCCATACAAAGCAAGCAATGCCTTATTAGCGGTAACCACATGCTTTCTATTTTTAATAGCTGTTAAAATATAAGTTTTTGCAGGCTCATAACCCCCTATGAGTTCTATGACAATCTCAATGTTAGGGTCGTTGATTATTTCTTGAGCATTTGTTATTTCTATACCACTTAAATCTACCGGCCTGGGGCGCGAGCGGTCTTTACATGCCACTTTCTTTAATACTAAAGGTACATTTAATTTTTTTAATAGTAAATCTCTATTTTCGGTAAGTATCTTGACCACTCCTGTCCCTACAGTGCCCAATCCAATTAAACCAATATTAATAGCATCCACCATTGTCCTCTTTAAATAATTTTCCTCAGTGCCCGAATGGCTTGACGGATACGGTGAGGATTTTCCACTAAGGCAAAACGCACATACCCATTCCCATATTCACCAAAACCCACACCCGGAGAAACAGCCACCCGTGCTTCCCGAATCAATTTTAAAGAAAACTCCACTGAGCCTAAATGTCGGAACTTCTCAGGGATTTTAGCCCAGACAAACATAGTTGCCTTTGGTTTTTCTACCTGCCAACCAATCCGATTTAATCCTTCGACCAAGACATCACGCCTTTGTTTATAAATAGACACAGTTTCTTGAACACATTCTTGGGATTCTCTTAAAGCAATAATAGAGGCAATTTGGATAGGCTGAAAAATCCCATAATCTAAATAACTCTTAATCCGGGTTAAAGCAGAAATAATCTTTTTATTTCCTACACAAAAACCCACCCTCCAACCAGGCATATTGTAGCTCTTGGACATACTAAAAAATTCTACCCCTACTTTTTTTGCTCGTTTTGCTTGTAAAAAACTAGGAGGTATATAACCATCAAAAGCTAAGTCTGCATAAGCAAAATCATGAATAACCCATATTTTATGTTCTCTAGCAAAATCCACTACCCTTTGAAAAAAAGCCAAATCTACTATACGCGTGGTTGGATTATGGGGAAAAGAAAGCACCAACACCTTAGGACGAGGCCAAGCTTCTTTGGTTGCCCGCACAACCTCTTCAAAAAAGTCATGTTCCTCGGTTAAAGGAATACTTCGCACATCTGCATTGGCAATCACCACCGCATAACTATGGATAGGATAAGTTGGGTTAGGAACCAAGGCCATATCACCTGGTCCTAATAAAACTAACATAAGATGGGAATAACCTTCCTTAACCCCAATGGTCACTATCGCTTCAGATTCCGGGTCAATATTTACATCATAACGCCTTTTATACCAATTAGCGATAGCCTCTCTAAGTTTAGTAATACCTCTTGAGGCAGAATAGCGATGATTACGAGGCTTTTGAGCAGCATCTATAAGTTTGTCCACAATATGTTTAGGGGTAGGCAAATCAGGATTACCCATTCCTAAATCAATAATATCCTCTCCTCGGCGTCTAGCCTCCATTTTCAACTTATCTACTACTGCAAACACATATGGTGGCAATCTCTTGATACGCGGAAAGGTATCTTCCAAACTCCCCATTAATTCTCCTCCAATACAAAATAGGCAGAAATTATAACTCTTTTGTAACAATTGTCAAAAAACAATATCCAAACTAAACACACTTGCAGAGTAAAGTAAATGGTAAGACAAGAAGGCTTGAATGTAAAGTGTAGGAATTTTTATCCCCGTTAGTAATTTTTTCCTTTTAGCATCTTACTCCTGCTCTAATCTCTGTGAATACTTTTCTGGTTTGACAGTCTCCTTTGGGTTGTGTTATTCTCACTGTTAGTGCTCTATGTTTGTTTATGACTCTGTTTATGACAAAGTAGTACTTCGATATTTGCAATTTTTTATTTAACCGTAGTAAGATAATTGGGCGGATAATAATCTATGAATTATGAAGAAAACGATTTAAACTCCAAAATTTCACAATTTTTTCGGTATCTTCTTAGTATTAAAAATTTAGTAACTACTATTGAACGAGATATAAGGGAATACAAGAATAAAGTTTGGTGGCTATCAGATATTCCTAATGATGGAAAATGTTATTGGAGTGAAGGGAAAGACGATGGTGAAGTATGGTTAAAAGTTTACAAACAGGCAATCCCCTCACCACCTCAAATTCCCGAAACACTCAAGGATTGGGTAAGAACTTACGATACACCAGAAAAACCTCCAGAGATTATTAAGGTGAAAAATTTCCTTACCCCTGAAGAAGAAACTGAGCTAGGAGAAGTCATAGAAAAAATAGAATTTTTAGAAAACTTAAAAAACTCAAAAGAAAATGCCTCAGTTCGAAAAATTCAACCACAAATCTTTCCTTCTAAACTAAAACAGCCTTCTCTACTAGAAATCTCAGAAAATCCAGACCTCACTCAAGTAAGAAACATCGATGAGCTTTTTGAAAGATGGGAGGAATTAGAGAAGAAAAAGGAAGTTCATTTTGAAGATGATAAAGAAAGAGTAAAACTTTGGGAAGAGTGGTTTGCAAGATGGCAAAAGTGGGCCAATGAAAATTTAATAAAAGTTAGGATCCAACAATTTTATGAAGAGCTTTTTAAACTTTATCAACATTTCTTAAGGGAGGAAGAAAATCTTGAACTTTTATGGGGACATGGACTTTTAACATGGGAAAGAGAAGGTGTTAAAATACGAAGACCTCTTCTTGTAACAAAAGTTGAACTTGCTTTTAATGCTGAGGAAGGTGTTTTTACCATTGTTCCTTCAGGAGAAGGTACTTTACTTGAGACAGACATGCTTGCTTCTCTTTCTATTCCCAATGCTGACATTATTCGTGCTAAAGAATTGGAGGTAAAAGAAGAAGGAATAAATCCTTGGAACAGTGAGGAAGTTAATAAGTGTTTTACAGAAATTGTGCATGCGCTTGATCCTAATGGGAAAGTCGAATATGAGGTTGTAAAAAATGGATTTTCTGTACCTATAGAATCGTCGCCGGTAGTTTACAACTGCCCTGTTATTTTTGTCAGAAAAAAAAGCACCAGACTCTGGCAAATGGAACTTAAAGGGATTTTGGAACTCTTAGAAAATAACAAGGAAGTTCCAAATACATTAAAATTTTTACTGTTAACTGACGAGACTACGTTTTCGGATACTCAAGGCCAGACAGAATGGAAAGAAACTCTTGAAGAACTTCTTTTTCCTCTTGCTTCTAATGAAGAACAAAAAGAAATTGTGAGGAAACTAGCAAGATTTTCTGGAGTAGTTGTTCAAGGTCCACCAGGCACTGGAAAAACCCATACCATTGCTAATCTAATCTCTCATCTTCTTGCCCATGGAAAAAGAATTCTTGTAACGGCTAAGACAAATCGGGCTTTAAGGCCTTTACTGGATAAAATTCCAGAAAATATTTGCTCCCTTTGTGTGAGTGTCCTTGGTGGAGATACTATCGCTTTAAAAGAAATTGAAAAATCTATATCAGACATCAAAGATAAACTCTCTTCTTTAAATGAAGAACAGCTGGAAAAAGAAATAGATAATTTAAGAAAAGAACTTGCTCATTGCCGTGAGAATATAGCCTCTCTGCGTTTTAAGTTAAAAAATATAATATCCCTTGAAGAAGAAAAGTTTGAGATAAACGGAGAATTTAAAACTCCTAAAGAAATCGCTCAGTGGCTCCGTGAAAACGAAGAAAAACATGGATGGCTGCCAGATGAAATAAATCCAGAAACAAAATTTCCTTTAACCCCAGAGGAACTTAATAAGTTTTTTAAACTTTCTGGTCTGCTACCTTATGCAGAAAAATTGGAACTAGAACAGCCAAGACCTGAAATTGATAAACTTCCTGATATTATTGAAATTCGGAATCACTTTGAAAAATTAGAAAGTTTAGAAAAACAATTAAATAGTTTTAAAGAAAACATAGCAGATTTAGAGTTGGATTTACCAGATATTAATAAACTTCCCCCTCCTGAAGAGATTAGTGAATATTTCCGTATATTAGAGGCTCAAAAACATAAATTATCTCAATTACACTTAAAAATTGGAGAATGGAAGAACATACCTTTTTCTACAGATATTGCCAATTCATTGTTAAAATCGGTTGAAAGGGTTATTTCCGAATTGACCATTATTTTAAAGGATTTACCAGAAGGTCTTTCATTATCCGCTATCAATAGTATGTTAACTAGTGATAAAGAAATCTCATTTTGGAAACACCTTGTGGAAAGCTTGAAACTAGATGTTGCTACTCTTTACGAAATAAAGAAAAAACTACTTTCTTATGAAATACAACTGCCCGAACGTATTCCGTTTAAAGAAATTAAAAAACAGCTCAATGAATTAAAAGAATACTTTGAAAAAAACAAAGTTAATAGCTGGTGGTTTAAGATTTTTCGGGCTAAGCAATTTCGCAAGATTTTGGAAGGATGTAAAGTCAACGGTGAAAGTATAACATCTTCAGAAGATGTTGAAATACTATTGCAGGAAATAGAGTATAAAGAATGTGAAAAACAACTACTTCGCAAGTGGCGTAATGTGCTTCAAATAGAAAAAATCAGTATTCCTGATAGTGGGAGCTTATTATCATGGTTTGACTTTCAAATTGAAAAAATTGACCGAATTTTTAAATGGAGTTCTTTTGTTTCTGAAAAAGTCATTCCTCACATAAAGGAGTTAAAATTAAGTAAACATTCCTGTTTGATTGATATTGACTGGTGGAACAAAGTTAAGCTTTGGCTTGAATATATGGTGGAAAAAGAAAACCTACAAAAATTACAGGATAAATATAAAGAACTAATTAAATACTTGGAAGCTGGAATTATAGAAAATAGTTTTTCTTATCTGAGTGGTCTTCACCCAACATGGAATCAGTTGCTTTCAGGACTAAAAAGTCAAAACTTAGACTTATATGTAACCGGTTTTGAAGAAATTAAAAAGTTAAAAGCTATTCGGGAATTAAATAATCAAGTTGAGCAGGAAAAGAGGAAATTTGATAAGGTAATATATTACTTAAAAAATGGCTCTTTAGAAATTAATGCCCATGAAACTTGGAATATGCTTTTAGAAGCTTTAAATAAGCGAGATATAAATTTATGGGAAAGATGTATGACTAAAATTGGAACCCTAAATCGTAAGGAAAAATTATATAAAGAATTAAAACTCCTTGCTGCTAAATTGGAAAAAATTGCTCCCAAGTGGACAAAATCTATCCTGCGTAAGGGAGAAGGTAGACCTTTGATACCACCTGATGATTGGTTTTTGGCTTGGGAATGGAAAAGGGTTGATAATCTTTTAAAAAGATTTCATACTGGTGAAACCCCAGAGCAAACAGAAGAAAAAATCCAATTTGAAAAGGAAAAAGAGAAAAGGCTTATTTCAGAATTAGTTTCAAAAAAGGTATGGTATGAACAAATTAAAAAAGTAACCGAAGAGCAAAAAGCCAGTCTTACCGCCTGGTTTCAGGCTATTAAAAGAATTAAAAAAGGCACTGGTAAGTATGCAGATAGATGGAGAAAGGTTGCCAGAAAAGAAATGACAAACGCCAAAGATGCAATACCTGTATGGATTATGCCCATTGATAAAGTAATTGAAAATCTTAGACCTTATCCAAATCAGTTTGATGTTATCATCATAGATGAAAGTAGCCAGTGTGATATATTTGCTTTAACAGCACTTTATAGAGCAAAAAAGGCAGTAATAGTAGGAGATGATAAACAGATAAGCCCAGAACCTATTGGTATAGAGTTTTCAAAAATTTATGAATTAATCGACCAATTTTTGAAAGATATTCCTCATAAAGAGCTATATGAATTGGAAGCCAGTCTTTATGAAATTGCTGAAAGGATCTTTCAATCTTCGGGCGTTACAATGCTAAAAGAGCATTTTCGTTCAGTGCCGGAAATAATTCAATTCAGTAATTTCCAATTTTATGAAGGGCAAATCATTCCTCTCAGGGTGCCTAAACCTTTAGAAAGGTTAGAACCACCTCTTGTTCCGGTAAGGGTTGAAAATGGTTATAGAGATGAATTAAAGAAAATTAATGAACCAGAAGCAAAGGCCATTGTAGAGAAAATAAAAGAGTTATGTAATGACCCTAAATATGACCGAAAAACAATGGGAGTTATTTCTCTTTTAGGAAATGAACAAGCAAGCTTGATAGAAGACATGCTTAAGCGAGAAATTGGCGAAAGGGAAATGATGAGAAGAAAAATTGTTTGTGGAGATGCTTACGCCTTTCAAGGAGATGAAAGAGACATAATGTTTTTGTCAATGGTAGTAGCAAAAAATGTAAAATTTAGAGCACTTACAGGAAGAAAAGATGAACAAAGATTTAATGTTGCTGCTAGCCGGGCTAAAGACCAAATGTGGTTATTTTATTCAATAGATTTGGAAGACCTAAATCCAAACTGTCTGAGAGCGAAATTACTACGTTATTTTTTAAACCCCCACCCTGCAAGTGTTATAGACAAAGATGTTGAATATCTATTTGAATCGGAATTTGAGAAGGATGTTTATCAACTTCTTAAGGCAAAAAGCTACGCCGTAAGACCTCAGGTGAAGGTAGGCAAATATAGAATTGATTTAGTTGTAGAGGGTCTTCATAGTAGACTAGCTATTGAATGCGATGGTGATAGATATCACGGTCCTGATAGATTGGAGCAAGATTTAGAAAGACAGGCAATTCTTGAAAGGGCTGGATGGACTTTCTTTAGAATAAGAGCAAGTAGCTTTTACAGAAACCCTGAAAAAGCGATGATGCCTTTATATGAAAAACTTAATGAAATGGAAATCTTCCCTTTGGGGCAATGAGCAATAACAAAATTTTTAAGAAAATACTAATCGGTGAAATTCCAAAATCTATTAGACAAGAAGTCTCAGATCACATAAGGCATTATTCTGTTGTTCTATTAATTTCTAATAATGATGACAATAAAGTTATCCCATGTGCAGGTACTCTATGCCAAATTGGTAAACACTACGGAATAATTACAGCAGGACATGTATGGAAAGAAATAAAAGATTCTAAAGAATTGATAATACCTTCTGGCTTTAGGGGAGGACAAATTAGTTTAGAGCCCGGATACTTGGAGGCTTATTGCCCATTTATTCAAGTAGACCGTAACGGTATTGAAACGGATCTTCCGGGCTCCCAAACAGGTATTCTATTGGGCAAAATCAGGTGGGCAAAATCAGGGGTCATGTCTCCACATTTGACATTAAACTGGTCTCTCTGATTCATATGCGTAAAGCGTGAGGTGTAAGGCGTGAGATGTTATTTTTAACACTTTACTCTTTACGCTTTACACTTTACGATTTACTTTTAACGC
>Ga0190304_1001063_pt1 | contig 12484 bp, 9 predicted proteins | sample 48700712_MG_FD_161670 | JGI IMG/M metagenome (GOLD analysis project Ga0190304, IMG submission 161670) | Hydrothermal vent sediment bacterial communities from Southern Trench, Guaymas Basin, Mexico - 4870-07-1--2_MG | ecosystem: Environmental > Aquatic > Marine > Hydrothermal vents > Sediment ... | reverse complement strand
CAATATTCGATTTCATAAATGCTCCAAGTTCTTTAGCACTACTATGTTCTATAAGCTGACCATACATGCGATTAACGCCCCTTCCTTTCTTCTCAATGGCAAAGACAACGAGTTTCTTTTTCTTATTTTTCCGTCCTACAACTCCTTCTTCCTGCCCTCCAACAACAGTTTCGTCAACTTCAATATTTCCATCCATCTTGTTGTTTCCACTACTTTCCATAGCTTTCATTACTTTCTTTTTAAACAACTAACATGTTTTCTGTCTTAATCCAAGTTTCCTACTCAACTCAGTACTACTAATGCCTTTTTTACTGGTACTTACATACATAGTAAACGATGTAAAATGCTTTCAAAACAATAATTTGTGATAATAATATAAAATATCGGCACAGTAAATTATGTGCTTTGCATGAGTATTGTCTAAAAACTAAAAAAAACAGCGTTTTATTAAAAAATTAAGATACTAAAACCTTAAATGCAGAAAAAATGAATTCAAAAAAAATAAATATTCCGGAAATTAATCAAAAATTGTTGATAAAATCGAAACTCGTTACAAAAACAAAAATTATTAAAAATACATACTACCTCTAATCACCTTCATAATCAGCAATCCGCTACCTTTGGTTTCGCTCAACAACGAATATAAAAGCTGTAGCAGACCTTGCTCTACAGTACTTTTATATTCTTAGGTGTTGTGTTAAATGCTTTTTTTGACAAATGAAGCATTATCTTTTCAAAAAGTATTTCTTTATTAATTGGTTTAGCTATGTAATCATCGCATCCTGCTTCTATTGCTTTTTCTCTATCGCCTGATAAGCCATAGGCTGTTTGGGCAATTATTACTACATCTTGATTGAATTTTCGAATTTCACGGGTAGCTTCATAACCGCTCATGTCAGGCATTTTTATGTCCATTAATATTATATTCGTTTCAGGGTTTTCCCGGAATCTATCTACGGTTTCTTTCCCTGTTTTTGTATATGTGATTTTGTGGAATTTATTTTTTACAATAGCTTCCAATAGCAACTGGCTGACTTCATCATCTTCTGCAACAATTACTGATAAATTATTTAAGGATGCTTGTGAAATTTTATTTACCTTACCTTCAGCATCACTTTCTTTTATGCTTTGTTTTGTGTATGGAATGCTAAAAACAAACGTAGAGCCAATACCTTCTTCAGATGTTACACTAATATTTCCCCCTAACATTTCAACATAAGATTTAGAAATTGCAAGCCCCAAACCCGAGCCTTCAAAAGCTCTGGTATCTGCAATATCTGCTTGTTCGAAACGGTTGAAAACAGCATGTATTCTATCTGTTGGTATACCTATTCCAGTATCTTTTACATAAAATTCCAGACCATCTAAACCATTCTCTTTTTTTAATGAGCATCCAAGATGAATATTTCCAATTTCGGTAAATTTAATAGCGTTTTTAATCAGGTTTGTAAGTATTCCTTCCAATTTGTGTTTGTCGGTAACAATAATAGCTTCCTTGTCAGAAAGCGTAGGTTTATAAATCAGCTCAAGCCCTTTTGATTGAGCCTCAGAGTTAAAAAATTCATACTGTTCTTTAAGTATCTTATTTACTGACACTTCAGATTTTACAACTTCAATCTGTCCTGCTTCGATTTTAGAAATATCAATAATATCATTAATAGTGTTAAGCATTCGGTTACCACTTTTTTCAATAATCTTAATGTATTGGTTCTGTTTTTCTCCCGTAAGTTGTGGCTCTTTTAATAATTCAGTAAATCCAAGTATTCCGTTCATTGGAGTACGGATCTCATGACTCATATTCGCTAGGAATGCACTTTTTAATCGGTCGCTTTCTTGGGCTTTCTCAAGAGCTGATTTTAAATCCTCCTCAGCTTTTTTCCGTTCAATTGAAATGCTTATCTGGTAGGAAACGAATTCAAGTATTTCCTCGTCAGATTTACTATAGGCGTTTTCATCGGTATAATTTTGAACAGCAAGAACACCGGTTACTTTACCTTCGATTTTAAGTGGTACCCCAAGCCATATTTCCGAATCTTTTCCCTCTCGTTTTATTTGTCCTTCCTTTTCCAATTGAATCAATTCTTCCAGATTTGCCAATAAAGGCTTTTGGGTTTTAACAACATAATGTGATATGGTTTTTGAAGCTGGAAAAGTATCTACTTTATCATACTTATCGCTATAATATGGTAAGGTAAAATTATTCGTTTTTTCATCATATAGGGCAACGAATAAGTTAGTTGCGTCGATAATCGTACTAAGTTCTTCCTGAATCCGCTTGATTAATTCATCAAGATTTTCTGTTGTAATAACAGCATTGGAAATATTGTATAATACCTTTTGGATTTGGTCTGCACGTTTACGCTCGCTAATTTCTAATTTTAAATTCCTGGTAGTTTCGTTAAGATCGGACAAAACTGATAAAGTGGCAATTCTTTGTTCTTCACTTTTTTTATAATGCTTTTCAAGTTCTTTGGATTTTTCTTCAATTTTTTCTTCTGCCTGCTTACGCTCTCTTATTTCTGCATTAAGTTTATCAATGGATGTTGTTGATTCTTTCAGATAATTAGTCATTTGATTAAAAGATGAAGCGAGAAGTCCAATTTCATCAGTTCGATTCAATGAAATTTCAGCATCAAAATTACCTTTTGATATCTGCTCTGTCTTCTTTATTAATTCTTTCAAAGGTTTAGTAATTCCTCTCCCTATAATAAATGAAGTAATTGCTAAAACAACAGTAAATAAGATTCCAATAATCCATAAACCTGAAACAATTTCTGCTGTTTGCTTAATAACGTTTGAAAACGGATTCAAATCTAATATTAACCAAGATTCACCGCAATTCCCTTTTTTATGATCAATAGATTCAAAATCACCTCCAAAATTATAAGCTTCCATTTCGGACGAAATTTTAATTTCGTAACATCCAACGATAAACTTATCTCCTTCGGTTTCGAATACAAAAGAGTCGTTTGGTTTAGCTTGAATTTTCTTTTGAAGATCATTAGAAATCCTCTTACTTAATGGTTCTGTTCCTTCTTCAAAAACTATTAATCCACCACTGCGAATCAGTTTTAGTTTTTCGTGATTCTTAATCTGAGCATTGACAATAATTGTGTTTATTGAGCCTAATATATTTAAATTAGCTTTAAGTATCCCAATTATTTCATTATCTTTTTTTATTGGAACTACAACACCGAGAACATATCCATCAACACTATCATCATAACCTCTATCATCCAGAAATACAGCTCCATTTCCATCGTTGTATGCACCTTGCCACCAGTATTTATGACCATGAGCAAAAGTGGTAAGTTTTGCTGTTGATGCAACAAGTGCACCATATTTATTTGTTAGGAATATTTCGCCATACTCACCTTTTACATTATGTTGCAGAATTTTTAAATATTTCGATACTTCATTGTTTGTATAATCAAGAATGAAAGAATTATTTTGATCTTTAATTGTCTCCCATTTATTATTTTTCTGCAAAATTTCTTCATCTCTTTTCTTTTTAGATAATGATTGATAATATTTGTTGCTTTTAGAGAGTGCATTTGTAATAACCGGAGCAGTAGTAATTATTTTTACTTTTTCTACTTTCTCAATTATGTGTTGATTAATACCCCTAGATATTTTTTCTGCAAAAATGTTGGACTCTTCTAATTCATAATTTAGAACACTATTGTAGTTTAATTTATAAAATACTACCATAGCAATCATAAGAATTAAAATACTTGTAATAAAAATTTTTAAAGATTGTTTTATTGCAAAATTCATAAATACCTCCTTGTTATTTTATTGTATATCCGCTTTTTGACAGAACTTGCCGCTTGATTTTCTTCATTGCCCCGACCCTAAAGGGTGTGAAGAACCTTTAGCTCACGAACTTTGTGAGTAAAATCAATTACTCCCTTTAGGGTCGGGGTAAAAAAATTGATTTTCAGTTCAGTTAGCAATATGTATGTCAAAAAGCGGACAATCATTTATTTTATATGCACTTTTTACCCTTTAATTTTTTTCTATTCTCTATTTCCTATCTTTTATCCTGTATGCAGTAGAATAATAGAAAACATATTATTATTCGTAAACTATCGAAAAGCAAATTTTTACACAATAATTTCATATTTCGGTTTTTGCCCTGTTTTTACAAGAAGTTCATTAATTTCTTTTTTCAATTCAATTATTTTTAATTCTCTACCCACAGTTGCTTCATTAAAAATTTCGAGCTCATTCATTCTTTTTTTTATTTCTTCTTCTGCACGTTTGCGCTCGGTAATATCTTGGCCAATAGAAAGCAATAAATGCTTTGAGACATCTTCACTTTCATACATCCCTGTAGTTTGCCAGGAAACTATAATTTCTTTTCCTGCTTTAGAAAGAATGGAATTTACATAAGAATGGGATGTAATTTCCCAAGAATCTTTCCATACTTTGTTCATTTCATTTAACATTTCCTTTGGGAAAAACATCTTGAACCAGTCTTTTCCAACAACTTCTGCTTTTGTATATCCGGTAATACTTTCTGCACCTTTATTAAAAATTCTTATGATGTGGTCTTTATCGATTCCTACAATAATAGCACTGGCGGTTTCTACAATTTTTTCTGAGAAGATTTTCTCTTTTTTAAGTTCATGCTCCCCGGCAATTAACTGTTGGTTTGCTGCTCTTAATTGTTGTTCATTTGCCACAAGTTGCTGATTTGCAGCTCTTACCTTTTCTTCTGTCTGTATGCGCTTTGTAATGTCTTTAGCAAACCCTAAAAAACGTGTATCCGATAGTTTTACTGCATCCACATTCCAAAACTTTTTTTCTCCTGATTTTGTCACATAAGCAAGCTCACTACTAGCAAAACCATCTTTAATGACAGCTTGAAAATGATTTTTTGCTTTCTCAAGATACTCTTGTGGAATTAGTTCTGATATTGTAAGTTTTAATAACTCATTTTTAGTATATCCAGTAATTTCGCAAGCTGCTTTATTAACCTCTAAATATTCACCCTTCTCATTTGCAATAAAAACACCATCCGGGGCATTTTCTATATATGACCTGAATTTTTTCTCACTTGTTGCAAGTTGTTGATTGGAAGCTCTAAGCTGTTGCTCGGTGGCTGATAACTGCTGGTTATTTGCATCAAGCTGTTGATTAGCTGCTATTAGTTGTTGATTATTTGCTTCAAGTTGGTGTGTGTTTTTCACAAGTTCTTTAACAAAAGCATTGCGTTCGGTAATATCACGTTCGGTTGATACCGCTCCTATCAGTTTTCCTTTATCATCAACAAGTTTTGTGACAACCATCCAAACATCTAGTATTTTGCCATCTTTAGTTTTTCGTTTTGTTTCGAACGATTCAACAAGTTCGTCTTTTTTAAACTGATTTATAAAATTCAATACTTCGGATTTATACTCATCAGGAACCAATTCTGTAATATTCATTTTAAAGGCTTCTTTATCTGTGTAACCGTAAATTTTTTCAGCTCCGGCATTCCAGGCTGTTATGTTACCTTCTAAATCCTGAATTGTAATTGCATCGTTTGAATCTTTTACTACAGTCGCCATTCGAGAAAGTTCCTCTGTTTGTGCTTGCAGTTGCTGGTTTGCTGCTCTAAGCTGCTGCTCGCTTGCCGCAAGTTGTTGATTATTTGCTTTAAGCTGCTGGTTAGCTGCTCTTAGTTGTTGCTCGGTGGCAAGTAGTTGTTGATTAGCTGCTTTTAGTATTTTTTCGCGCTCTTTACTTTTTTTACGTAAGTCGTTCAGTTCAAAGGAAAGTTGTTCATTGGTTTTATTCAAATCTTTTTTCATATACTATTCTCCTTTTATTTTTTCAGCAGTAAATTTATATAATCTAAATGATTGTCCGCTTTTTGACATACACATAGCTAACTGAACTGAAAATCAATTTTTTTACCCCGACCCTAAAGGGAGTAATTGATTTTCTTCACTATCACCAACAGTAAAGGTAACAATTCCTGAACTTAAATCCAATTTGGCAGTTCTTCTTTCGTATCCACCCAAAGATGAAGCCATTACAGCAAATTTTTTCTTTTCAAGAGTTTTAGTAATGCTTATAACAAGACTATTAGCAATATTATCATTTTCCTTTCTCAGTACATTTGCTCCGCCAACAAGACATATTTCAATATTTTTTTCAGATACACCCATTTTTTTTAATTCGTCTATTAAATTTGTGATGGCATTTTCTGCATATTTATTATTATTTCCATTTGGTGATTTGCCCGGTAACATTACATGAGCAAGTCCACCAATCGTTGTGCTTATATCGTAAGCTATAACTGCTACGCATGAACCCAATGGCGAAGAAGTTAATAATCCTTCTTTAGTGCCTGTGGCAATGCATCCTGTTGAGACAAAGTTTTCTGCTTTTAGTTCTTTTATTTGTTTGTAGTGCATAGTTTTAAATTGCATTTAACGGCAGTCCGTCTAAAAACCCCCAAAAATTAAAAAAATTTGATTAAAAATAAGCAATTTTAAGCAATTGTTTTTTTTGATTTATGAAATTGTTGAAATTATAAAATTGCTTAAATTGGCTTAATTTAAGCCGTGTTTGGTGTAATATGTTAGTAAACAAAGAGATAGCAAGCTTTAAGTGTTCTTTCAGCACTTCTGTTCCGAGTATATTCATTAATCTTCGCAAATTATATGCAATAAATATTAATCTCCTCGTTCGGCGTAGCATTTGCTACCTCGTATTATTTTTGTAGCTTTCAGCTATTTTTTCAATACGTTTTCCATCTTCTGCTTACTTGGATAATATCTATTACACTTTCTAAATCTGCATAGTTTCTTGCGCTACTATACATATAATCTTCAGCATTGGTTACAATTCCTGCTACAACTGGATTCTTATGTATATAATCAATTTTTTGCTCAATGAATTTATTTGAAAATATTTCAATAGCTCGATTTTCATGTGTCCACACCTGATAATTATTATTCCTATTATGTTTTCTTGCAGCATACCTAAAAATCATTAGCAACCAATCGCGCCTACTTTCTTCTTTCATCTGAACTACATCAATTATTTTTTGCTTGTATGCCTTTTGAAATCTCTTAATATGTTGCTTAAATTACTATTTCCGGCTCTTGCTAATAAATGAATATGATTCGACATTATTACATATGCATAAATTTCTAGACCTTTGTTTTTTTGGCAATATTCCAAACTATCAATAACAATATCACGATATATTTTCCGTGTGTAAATATATCTGCCCAATGTACAATTTGTAATGTTAGATAATATGCTGATTCTTGATCTTTTATCTGATAACCTGTTGTCATAACAGTAAAGATAATTATTAAATGTTATAAGCCAATGTAATTTTAACTATCGTTTAGCGTAGTATTTACTACGTTATTTTATTTTTTTAAATGCTTTGCATTTAATGTAGCTGAAAGCTACAAAATAGAACGACGTAGCAGATGCTACGCCGAACTTCTATCTAGTTAAATTAATCTGTTAATCTACGCTCATCTGGGATTGAAATTTGCCCCATGGGGCAAATTTCAATCTCAAAGATTATGCATTCTTATTTTCCGAAAACTGTGTAGTTATACTTTCCGATTTTTGTGCATTGTTATTTTCTGGTTACAATAACCAAGCAACAAACAAAGAGCAGTTATACTGCGGCTTTTTCTTTGTTCTACTTTTGCTATTGCTTGGTGCCAAACTTTTTTCGCAAAGCAATACCGGTATGCTCCTCCGATAATCTTAGCATTTCTTCTAAAAGTTCACCTTTAAGCTCACTCTTTCGTAATGCTTTCTGTAGAACTTTTACATCGTTTGATAATTTCTGATCTTTTTTGCCGGTTGCTTTTTCCTTTCTCCTTTTTTCTTTTTCTTTCCAACTTGGCAAACGACCCTGGTATTTCATTACCCAATCACAAATACTCCGTGATGGAACTCCGTACTTTTCTCCCAAAGCACGATAACTAATATTGCCTGTTAAATATTCGGCAATAATTTCTTCTCTGTTAATCTCTTTTTTGTCCATAATGTGCGAATAAATTTACCATTTTATTGTAAACCTATTTCAGGACAAGACTATTCCATCATTAATAATTCTCTGTTAATTCCTCTTATATATTCCCATTTTTCGGTGTGGTATTTATTTGCCACTTCTGTTAAATCTGGTATATTGTAGAAGGCAAAAACTGTTTTGTCAAAATCTCTCACATTAATTTGTTTTGTATTATTAACTACTGCAAATAATTGAAAAATATCAGCAACCTGTTCATTGCTCAAATCATATTTATTTATTTGTTCGTAAGTGTTTTTAGTTTTTGGTTCTAATATTCCAAAGTATGTTAGTGATTTCAAAAATGCTCTTGTTGACCGCTTTACAATTTCTGTATCACCATAAGTTTCTTTCATCTTTTTTGTTAATGCAACGGAACTAACTTCTTGCGATGCATCAAATATTTTATAAAACATTTGAGTAAAGTATTTCAAAATCTCATAATCGAGAATAAACATTGCCATATAAATTGGCTTCATATATTCAAAATCGCGTTTTTTGCTTAGTTCAATTAACAAATTGTTTTCAATTCTGGCTGTACTTTCCTGAAAGCTGTATATAAAAGTGCGAAATAAAACAGTTCTTGTTTTTCTTCTTCCATCTTTTCCTGTTAGTTCAACAGCTATTTCATTGTAAGCATCATAAAAATCTTGTGGTTTAGAACCAACTTCAATATTTTTTAATGTTTTATATATCCACTCTGGTTTAAGTGGTCTATCGTATCCCATCATACTTTTGTCAATTTTATATACGGCACAACCATTTCTTCAACTGTTGCTCCTCCGTGATTTACTTCTATTTGATTTTTATTGGCAAACATTGTTCTGCCTTCTGGCAATACCAATATTTTATCGTCAACGAAAGGAATATTTATTTTCCTCTCGTTAATTAACTCTTCGTTTTCCTTATTTACAATTACTCCACGTTTGGCAAAATCATCCGATAGATATTTTTCAATTCGTTTTCCGTTGCCTTTTGCGACAACTGAACCGTGGTCGGAACAAATGTAAATTTGAAAATCATTTTCTATTAAGATTTGAAAATCTTGAATTACAGTAGATTTTTCGAGATAAGCTAACACCGATTTAAAATACAAATCCTTGCTTTCGTTATTTTGCGGAAACTGTGCCGAATGACTTAGTTCGTCAAAGAAGTTATACAAAATGCTGATGTATTCGTAACCAAGAACTGTATCTGATGTTATCTCATCTTCTTCGGTAAAATATTTTGTTTCTTTATTGCTGAAATAATTAGCAAAGGCTTTTGCCTCTGTTTTTCTGCCCGGATATTTTAAATCATAAACTTCTGTATTTCCTTGAAATATTGCCGAACGTGATATTGATGTTAGAGATGGCAAAAGGGTAAAAACTGCTGTGTCTTCAAATTCCCAATTTTGGGTATTAAAAAAATCTTTTAACAAATACCATTCTGCATAACCCATACAATCAAAACAAATCAATGCTATTTTCGCCTGTTTATCTGCTTTTATGTTGGCAAGTATTTTATCAACTATTTTGGGCTTTCTGTCGGTTGAAGCATAAAATACTTGTTCCATTCCGTTTGAGTTGATAAAAATATCTGAGAAAGCATCTATTTGCGGTATTAAACCTTGATATTCTGTATTATTGGTTTTGTAAGAAAGATAAACCAATTCTGCCCAAAGTTTCGACAAACTCAATACATTATTTGTATTGGCATTTTGCAATAGGATTTCTTTTATTTGCTTTGTTAATACAGATAATTGTTTGGTATATGCAAATTGCTTTGCTCTTGCTAAAATGGTTTCCAAATTATTTGCCTTTAAAACCTGATGTTGGTTTGTAGCAAAAACATAATCTAATATTTCAATAATTTGCTTTGGGTCAACATCTTTTAATGCTTTATGAATATCACCATTTAAAGGTAAATCTGCATAAGTAAAAACTGTATGCTCTACTTTATTAAGAATAAAAGTCGGAATATCATCTTTTGTAGTGATTATTAAAACCTGCTTATCGTAATCAACCAAAGGTCTGATTTCCGAAAACTTATCGCTTATTTTAACTTCCACATTTTTATTGGCAAGCCAATTCAAATAAACAGCCGAATACAAAATCCCAGTTTGGTCGGTAACCAAGCGGGGTAAATTGTTCTGATAGTTTAATCTTATATCTATAAAATCTTCCCAGTTCATATTTATTGTATTCCTTCAATCATTATTTCGGCTGCTTCTACAAAGTCGTTAAGTTCTCCGCTGTTTTCAAGTATTTTTTTATCTAACTTTTTGGCAATGGTTAAAATATCGGCAAAGCGTTTGTCTTTATAGCAAAGCTCAAAACCATAAACTAAGGCTTCTTTTCGAACCAGTTTTATTTTTTTCTTTTCGGTTTGGGCTTGTATTAATAAGGTTTCAAACTCTCGTTTAAGTGTTCTATTTCTTTTTTCAAGCAAAGCGATATGTTTATCTTTTGATGTAGGAATTGAATATTTTTCTCCATCAAAGAAAAAGTTTTCTTCAAGTATAACTTTTAAATCAGGGATAACATCCCCTCTAATATTTGAAATTTTGGTATATGCTGTCGAAATATCAGAAAAGTTCTTTGGTTCAGTTAAAAAATTTTGCAACCATAAAATAGAAGATTTTTCATCAATTATAAACAATAACATATTGCCATCATTTTTTTGATTTCCTTTCAATTTCATTTCTTTTTTAAAATCTTCATACGAATTAACTTGCTCTGTTGTAAACCAAAATCCATCTTGTGAGATAAAATTTTGAAATAACATTTCATAAAATGTTTTTGCATCAAGATTTATTTGATATCCTTTTTGAAGATAATAAGCAACCATTTTTGAGTATAGCATTTTCTCTGTTCTCTCAATCATTGGTTGTGGTGGCAAATTATCTAAAAATAGTTTTATAAATTCTAATTCGACATTTGCACCTGCTTGTGTTGTAAATCTATGTGTAAAATCAGCATTTGGTTTATAAGCACTAATCATTAAATCATTTGCAACTGAGTTAGGTGATACATTTATAACAAAACTGCCACCTTTATTTTTTAAAATGGAAGTATGCGCAATTACAAAACCTGCTTTTGTTAAACTTTCCTGTAATCCATTCCAAATTGCGGACTTTGAATTATGATATTCAACAGTTATCCATCTATTTGGTTTTAAAACTCTAAATAAGTTTTGGAAACTTTCTTGCATTAGTAGATTATATTCAGTAATTGATTTATTTTGACTTTTATTCATTATTGCTTCACTACTATTATTTGTAGATATTTTTAGCCAAGCTTCATATAAATAATTTAATTCTGAATACATCAAATTCTCACCAAATGGTGGATCAACAAAAATATAATCCACAGAAGAAGTTGCAATATTGCTAAAATCAGTAGAAGATTGAGTTGAAATGATAATATTATCTTGCTTTAATTTGTGTTTATTTATTTCATCAATTTTCTTTACTCTCGTTTTAAATTGTTCTAAAATTTCTACTTCAAAAAACAATGATGAGATATACATATTGCCACTAATAGTTGCAATATATCCACCACCTCCATTAAAGTAATAGTTAACAGCTAAAATTGCTTTTTTGCTTGACCTCAATAACATACTATTAAAAGCAATATGTAATTTAGATTTTACAGCCTCATCTTTAACTAAATTGATTTTTGATAATAGAGCAGATAATACGTATAAATTTCTATGTGTAAAATAGTGATGAACGTGTGTTAAACCATTCTTATCATTCCTTCTTGTTTCGCCCCCCACACGCATTCTATCAGTTGGAAAATGATATGGAATTGTATTATTTTTTATTTTTTCGATTAATTCTAAATCATTTTTGTCGGGGACCTTTTTATAACGTTTCTTATCAATTACATATACAATTTCAACAGGGTCTATTTTAACCTGTTCAATTTCCTTGTTAAGATATTTATCAAATCTTTTAATCTTTAATTTTTGACAATCTGATTTCTTTATTTCAGCACCACAATTTTTACAAATAAAAGGGTCATTAAAAACACCTTTTTCAATATCTACTGCATAATCCCATAAAACAAAATCCGTATTACATAATGGACATCTGAAATTTTCACTAAACAGAATAGACCTGATTTTTCCTATTCTTCCATCAGTATGTTTAGTTTCTGACATCCATCCCAACTCTTCTTGTAATTCTCTTAGAATATTGCCAGCTTGTGTTAAAAAAACATCAGAATTAACCGAAGAATTATAATTATAAGCTAAATAAGAAGCAATTGGTGACAAATCCATTAATATTGCTTTTCGCCCACTTTTCTGAGCTGCTATTCCTGTCATTCCAGAACCAGTAAAGCAATCTAAAACAACATCTCCTTTTTCAGAATAATGTTCTATATATTGTTGTATTGCGTGAAAAGGTGATTTTGTATGATATGAATGAGCATTGGTTAATTTATCATTCTTATTCGTGTCAAT
>Ga0190304_1001061_pt1 | contig 12495 bp, 7 predicted proteins | sample 48700712_MG_FD_161670 | JGI IMG/M metagenome (GOLD analysis project Ga0190304, IMG submission 161670) | Hydrothermal vent sediment bacterial communities from Southern Trench, Guaymas Basin, Mexico - 4870-07-1--2_MG | ecosystem: Environmental > Aquatic > Marine > Hydrothermal vents > Sediment ... | reverse complement strand
ATCCACTATGTCAGCCCTGAGAAAACGGAATCTGCTCAGCTCCTTTAACTTCGTGAGTCTCCACTCCTTCAACCTGACGTCGTAGGCATCGTTGAGGTTGTCCACGCCTATAACCTCATCGCCTCCCTTGACGAGCAATTCGGCCACCTTATGTCCTATAAACCCCGCGGCTCCCGTGAGCAAAATTTTCATATCTCGACTCCTTTTTTCCTGAGATCATAGATCCACACCCTGGATCTTTCGCCACTGTGCACTTCGATAAAGTCATGAAATTCAAAACCCACTTTCTCGTAGAACCTGTTGGCCCTTGTATTGTCCTCTCCCACTGTCACTTTGAAGGTCTCAACGCCCCTTCTTCTCATCTCCTCCAGGAAAGCATGGAAGAGAGCCTGGGCAACCCCTCGACCCCTCGCCTTCTCGGTAACCGCGATGGACAGCAGCTCGGCTTTGGGGAGATCGCCCTTAGCTGAGGGATAGCGAAGTGTCTCGTAAGCTTTCTTTATCGCTTGAGGATCCACAACTCTTGGGAAAAGCAAATAAAGTACCTTCAGCAGGCTCCTGCGGAGGAAAAACCGGTAAAAGCTTCCTACATCGGTTGAAGCTGAAACAAAGCCCTCTATCCTCCCTTCCTGTGACTTGTAGACCAAGACAAAGGAATTAGGAAACCTGGTCATATTCTTATATAATTCTGTCAGAAAGGAGACACCGAGACTGCTGAGAAAGCCGGTTTTGATACTATCCTTGTGTATCTGTGCTACTCTCTTAGCATCTGCTGGCTTGAGAAACTCGATTCGACCTGTAGTATCAGTTGATGCCATGTTATACCCCCCTCTGCAGTTTTACTAAAAGATTGTGCAAATCCTCACCGATCTTTGCCCATTCAAAATGTTTCATAACGAACTTCCGAGCATTTTCACCATGTTTCTCTCTCAAATCAGGGTTCCTGTAATACAACATAATGGCTTCCTTCAATTGCTCAGGATCTCCGGGCGGCACAAAGACACCACCCTCGGCTTTTTCCAGGACCTCTCGGATTACGCCATCTATCGCGAGGACTGTTGGTTTACCTGCCGCCATGTAATCAAAAACCTTGTTGGGATAGGTCGTTTTGAAGAGCGGAAGGTTCTTGAGCGTCGCGAGGCAAACATCGGTCGCGGCAAGTAGCTTCGGTATCTGGAACTTGGGTATGGGGTCAAGGATTAGAACGTTATCGAGTCCCATTTCTCTGGCTTGTCTTCTATACTCTTCTTTTCTCAACCCTCCACCAACAAGGAGAAATTTGATGTCCCTTTGATTCCTTACGAGACGGGCAGTTTCTATTATAGTATCTATATCGTTAGCAACACCTATGTTGCCAGCATAAGTTACGATAAAATAACCGTCCAATCCAAGCTTTCTCTTGAATTTCCTTCCTGTGTCTCTGTCAACGAGGAAGGAGGAAACTCCAACCCCATTAGGAATGACCTCTATTTTATCAGCAGGCACATGCTTTCCCACAAAAGGTATAAAACCAGGAGAATTCACAATAACCCAATCAGCATGGGCATATACAAACTTTTCAAGTGCCTTTGCAAGTCTGATAAGAATTTTATTCTTCATAACCCCAAGTTCCTCAGCAAAATCGATCCAGAGATCTCTGACTTCAAATATAAACTTCGCTCCACGAAGTCTCGCTATAAGAAGCGCCGAGAGCGATTGGAACAAAGGAGGTGATGTTCCCCAGACAACATCTATTTTCCCAAACTTCAGGGCATCCAAAAAGGACGAAAGGGTAAAAGAAAGAAAACTAACTGCCCTACCAGGAATGCTCCTGTGGAGTGCGTTAAAAGTGTAGGAATACCTTATAAAAAGCCCGTTTCTTTTCTCTCTTGACCTTGAGCGAGCCCTGCCCGACAAATAATTCAGCCTGCTTGCAACAACTTTAACCTGATAACCCTTCTCGGAAAGAAACTTGAGAAGCTCATAATGTCTTGTTCCACCGCCCTCCGATGGGGTAACAAAGATTTGGTGTATTAGGAGCACCCTCACCTCACCTCCCCCTTTTTGTATTCGATCACTTTAAACCTTGTCCAGAACTCAACACCCAAATCTGACTCGACCGTTAAATTAACCGATATCGCTGGCAATTTTTCGGTATAATACCGTGAATACCAACCGTCAGGTTCGGGAGTAAGCTTGGCCCTGTTTATTTCCATCACACCCCTGACTGGCACACCATCTACCTTTGCCTGCATTTCCACGGCATAAAGCCCCACAGGTGTTCTCAAGACTATGGCAATCCACCTATCCTTTTCCTGGAATTCGTATTCAAAATCGGCAAGTAACCAGTGAAGTGTGTATCTGTGAGTCACACTTTTACGCTGCGTTAAAACATCTTTAACGATATAATCACCTTTTCCTAACATAATGACTCTTCTTCTATGAACGATGTCACCCCGAAACCTTCTATAGGCACAGTGTATTCCTTCGACCGACCTTGCCGGGCTAAACTCCAACAGCCTTGCCTTTGTCCAACCCAGCCACGTGAAGCGCCGCACGAGTTTCATCTGATCCCTTCCATCGACAGTTACAGTGTTGTGTGAGCGAGTACCCATGAAATACCTGTGAAACTCCAGCTCATCGTTATACAGATAAGAACCGCCGTCTATGGCGATGTTAATCCCCATCCACCACAGATCAAGGTGAAGCTGATCGGCGTGGCCCGACCTGAACCTTACATCCCCACACCTCAGGACAGCGAAATTCGTACCGTCCTCCCTCAAGACATGCAGACCAGATATAGGAAAAGTACTCGATGCCTGAACCAAAGGGTCTACAGGGGAAGCAAACGCTGTTGGCCCGAAAAACCACAGCAGTTCCTCATCCCACAGGCCGTCCTCAAAACATCTCTTCCTTCTCGTTATATATGATAAAGTTTGCAGAAGCGGCCTGAAATCACTGTAATCGCATACTGTCCATGGATTGAGAAGGGCCCCATCATTTGGCCCCAAATTCGGCAGTTTTCCGTCCTTCATATTCATAAAAGATATAAGATAATCAAGCGACCTCGAAAGCACCGAGTAGACCTCTCCTTCAAAAGTCTCATGCAGACATTCTGCAATTCTAACCGCCCAAATGTAATAGTGGAGCGCCAATCTGTGGTAGTTATGTGAGGCTTGACAGTATCCTCCATCTGAATAAAACTGCTCTAGACACCTGCCCTGTAAAAGGTTCTTCCCCTTCTTCTTCCAGTTCGATGCTCTGTCAAACCAGGGGAACAAGCTTCCAATGGCATACAAACCAAGTGCTTCCCCAATCAAATGATTATTTGGGACCAAAAACCTTGAGTAGTTCAAGTTTTCCTCAATATGAAGACCGTGCAAATATAAAAGCCTCAACAACCTTCTGAAATCCTCTTCTTTGAATGCTTCATCCTCGTGAAAAGCATAAAGCGCGTAGATCCAAGCAAGCGCTCTTATAGCTACTTCCTGGCTGCTCGCCCAGTTCACTCCTGCCCTGAACGGGTTTTCCTCCTCCCATGATTTGAGGTGATCAGTGAAAATCTTCACATAATGAGGGTCACCTGTCAGATAATACGCCCTCACAAGATAATATACGTGAGGAAAGCGATTTAGTTCCCAGGTAGATTTCACATCACCTATTTTGTCATCCAAAGCTAATACCTGCGAAAAGTGAACATATTTCGGCCAACGAGTTCCCCTGAGGGGATTCAAATGCCAATCTGGCGGGTATCCAAAATCCCATTCAATTCTGGAAAAACAGAGAATTTTGCCCTTTGCAACTCTTTCTGCCTGCTTTATTATGCGATTAACACCGTACTCTCCTATCAAAGAGTGTAGGATTTCCTCGGCTTCGCCGCGGGCAGGAATGAAAAATTTCTTCTTGCTTTTCTTCCATTCGGAGAGCTTCAGATCCACCTGCGGATAATCTCTTGGAAAGATTATAGGCTTGAATCTGGTACTGAGCCCAGCCTTAGAACAGAGCTCGTGAATAGCCCTGTAAATCACAGGCACAAGCCCCTCTTGCCTGGAATATGTCAGTATCTCTTTAGGATTCACTCTTCGAAATTGCCCTCTCTAGCTCTTCCCTCATTTTAGACATCTTAACAGGTTCCCCTTCCTTCATCGACTTCACCACAGCCAGAGTCGCAAGTGTGACTTCCACAAGTTCATCAAAGGGAATTGGCGATGGCATACCCTCCTTAACAGCTCTGATGAATTTTCTTACCTCTTCCGAGTGCCCCTTATCCTGCTTGAGGGATTTCATCTCCAACTTTAACCCATAGCCCTTGAGCTTTCTAAAATTGTCCAGTACTATCACTTTCTCCTCAAAGAAAACTTCAAGCCTCTCCTTGGGATATGCTTTGTTGCCATTAGCGAAATAATTCACAACCCCTATGGAACCATCCTCAAACTTAAGAGTTATTGCGACTTTGTCGTCGTCTCTCTGAGAGTGCCTTCGTGTAGTGGCGGCGTAAACCTCAGCAATCGGAGCTCCAACAAGAAATCTGAACAAGTCAATGAAATGACATGCTTCCCCTATGACCCTGCCGCCGCCAATTCCTTCGTCGTGAATCCAGTGAGTTGATGGTATAAAGCCTGCATTCACAGTCATTGACAGACATATTGGGTCGCTCCTCATCGAAACAGCCTGTTTTATCCTGCGGATAAAGGGCGAAAATCTCCGGTTAAATCCTACCATCAATATCTTCCCTGTGGCAGTCTCGTGCGCCCTAATAACATTTACAAGACCCTTAATATCTGTGGAGAGGGGTTTTTCGACAAATACATTCTTGTCTTTCCTAAGCGCCTCAGCCGCAAGCTCTGCATGAGAACTGTGGCGAGTGGCTATAAAGATCGTGTTTATCTCCGGGTCATCGTGTACTTCCTGATAATCCGAAGTCGCGCGCTCGAAGTTAAATCTCTTGGCCGAAATAGCTCCACTGATTCCACCGGCACTGGCAATTGTCTTAAGCCTCGCAAAAGAAGTTTTCCTGAGAGCCGGTAGCAGAACCAACTTTGCGAAATTCCCAACCCCTATAAAACCTATAACAGGATCCTCGGGTTCCCTGTGTTCCCGTTTCTTAAACTCAACTGTTTTGACACTAAGGTCAACTTTTCCCTCATATTTGAGCAATATGCCCAGAGGCGATTCTTTGAGAAGTAATTCATATGCTTCAGGTGCTCTCTCAAAGGCTATCCTGTGAGTTATGAGAGGTTCAGTATCAAGGAGCCCCTGCGCCATCATCTCAAGGGCTGCCTCGAAATTCCTCTGAGCTGTCCACCTGACATAGCCGTATGGATAATCTATACCGCTCTCATATAGAGGATCGTACCTTCCTGGACCATATGAGCTCGAGACTTTAAAAGTCAATTCCTTCTCATAAAAAAGATCACGCGGTACATTCATGCCAGTAACACCTACAAGAACTATCTTGCCTCTTTTCCTACACATCTGAGCAGCATGTTCTATCGGTTCATTACTTCTCGTGGCAGCAGTTATCAATACGCCATCTACTCCTCTGCCCTTTGAAAAAGAGAAAGCCCTTTCAACAGGGCTTTCACCAGGTTTTATGACAAGGCATTCAGCACCGAACTCCTTAGCTAACCTAGCTTTTTCCTCATTCAGATCAATCCCAAGTACTCTACAGCCAGAAGCAACAAGAAGCTGGACAGCAAGCTGGCCAATAAGCCCCAGTCCTATAACAACCACATACTCGCCAAGAGAAGGATTAAGAAGCCTTATGCCTTCCAATGCTATTGAAGCTGGAACGGCAAAAACAGCGGCTTCATCATCCACATTATCAGGAACTTTAGCACAGAGCGTCTGAGGAACAACAACAAGCTCGGCATGTGGACCATTTGAGACGACCCTATCACCTGATGAAAAACCTACAACATTTCTGCCGACTTCCCTGACAACGCCGACATTGCAATAACCCAATGGGATAGGCTCACTGAGCTTTGCCTTCACGAGTTCCAAAGTAGTAAACAAGCCATCGGTTTTTATCTTCTTGATAACCCTCTTCAGCCTCTCAGGTTGTTTTCTGGCTTTCTCAAGGAGTGAGCTCCTTCCGAATTCGAGAAGCATTCTCTCCGTCCCGGTAGAGATTAGGCTAACCAGGCTCTCTACTAAAAGTGCCCGTTCCCTCACTCTGGGAACTGGAACATCAATAAACGTGACATCTCCGCTCTTAAGGTTTTGAATCAGTTGTTTCATGTTACCCTCTCACCAACGGTTTCTCGATCAATTCCTCGTAAACCCTGAAAAGTTTCTCCCTTTCTCCTTCCCAGTTGAAACTTTTTATCACGGCTTTTCTTCCTCGTTCACCCATCCTACGCCGTTCATCTGGATTCTCATAAAAGTATATCAGGGCCTCAGCAAGCTTTTGGGAATCATCCGTTTTCACAGCAACCCCACATTTACAATCTTCAAGCATAGGAACTATTTCGACTGAGAAATTGGGGATTATAACCGGTAAACCAGCAGCCATGTAGTCAAACATCTTGTGCGGCATAGCATAGATGTGGTTCATCTCGCCCGAGCGCAGTGTCACAAGGCCCACATCTGCTGTGAGCAAATGTATATATAGCTCATTTAGTGGCATCCATTTCATGTAATTGACACAGCCTTCGAGACCGAGTTCATCGATCTTCCTCCTGAATTCTTCCTCAGTGCCATCGTTAAACTCTCCAATAAAGACGAGGCGCAGGTCCTTGATCCTTTCTTTTGCAAGTGATGCTGCCTCAAGGATTTCTGGCCAGCATCTCATCTTGTTGATCAAGCCAGTATAAATAGCAACAAATTCCCCTTCTCTTTTGTTTCTATGATTTGTCTCTAAACTCGCCGCAAGAGACTCGGCCACTTTGCTGAAAGAAAAATTGTAGACTACAGTATATTTACCGTTTACCGAATAATCGCAAACGATCGTCGATTTTGCGAAAATAAGGTGATCAGTCAAGGGCGTAAGCATTCTAAACAACAGTTTTACCAGCTTCTCAACGAAAGGCCTGATAAAACTGGGAAACCGCCTCGCAATGATGCTGACATAGTGTTCGTGAACGTCAAAGATAACCTTTGACCTGCCGAAGCGAAAAATCTTAAGAAGAACTGCCAAAATCCAGGAATCAACCTCGTTCGCGTGATAGACATCGGCTTTGATGCGAAGAGCCTTTTTGAATAGAAGCCACAACCTCATAGCCCTGTATCTAAGACTGCCCCCACCTTTTTTGTAAGTCACGATTTTACACCCCCGTTCTACCCAAGATTTCTCTGTCCTATCGGGGGCTATAAGAATAACTTCGTAACCACGTTCAGCAAGGCTAACGGCCTCCTTCTCGAAAACCCTTTTATCCAGAGGCGGGTGCATCGAGGAAAGGAAACAAACCCTCACTCTTGCAAATTTCAATTGACTTTCTGCAAGAACCATATCCTCTGTTTTCATATTTCCTCACCGCTTATCCGGCTACAAATGAACTTCGCAGTTCCAAAACTCAATAGGTACATCACAACACCTATCACAAGGGGGTTTGTGAAACCGCCCCTTGCAAGGTGAAATACCCACGGCAGCGATAGACTTGAGAAAAGAGCATAGTGAAAACCGTTCCGGAATTTTATTGTTGCAAAAATGACGCCAATAAAGAACAGGACGAATATGCCGTAGAGGCCGAAATTCAAGTATGCATCTCCCACAACCCCGGGTGGAATTGTCAGCCCAAGTTCGTATCCAGCTGGATTCAAAAGTTTGGCCACAACCCTCTGTGTATTTTCGGGCTTGCTCTTCCATATCGCTCTCGGAATCCAGATAAAGAAAATGCGGTAATACGACTGCCCCCAGAGGCGGAATCCTGTATTGTTACACTGCTCTATAACCTGGTAGACTATAGGCGCGTATCCGAAATCCCCATATTGAAAGGAGAAGATTATTCCATCCAAAATCATCTGTTTTACCTCGCTGAAATCGATACGCTGATATAACTCAAGATAGCCCCTTATAACTCTGAGACTTATTCCCAAAACCACAAGCAGGACGAGTGTACCGACGAGAAACACCCTCCTGAGCTTTTGATTGAGGCGCAGCCTGCTCGATAACATCCTTAAGCTAAATTTCTCCCTGTACGCTAACATCGTGACGAAGGCAAAAAGATGGCCTATTACAGGCGTCCTTATCTTGAGAACGAGAAAGATAAATATATCCATCGGGACAAGGATCAACATCCACAGGAACATTGCTCTCTTCTTGAGGAGAGGAAGAAGAGCCCAAATGGGATAGGACACAAAAAGCATATACATTCCCACTAGAAAAATGGGAGTCGTCTCAAGCTTCTGCAAGCTTCTCGTCGCTGAAATCGCTCTGGAGGGTCCTATATCAAGAACTATGAGAGCAAGTCCCGCAAGGCTTATAGCAACACCCACAGCTATCAGAAAATTTATCCTCGAGAGTTGCATCTGAAAAGAACGTGCCTCCCAGGATCGGGAAATCAGGTTCCCCCCTACAAGATAGCCCAGCACGAACAGGCAGAGCCCCTCGTTGAGCAAAAAGAGATAGATCACCCGGACATCTTTTGAGCCCCAGGGTTCCATCATCCCAACATATGTGAGCAATGGGTATGTGAAGAAAAGGAGAAAATAAGCAGCCAAGAACAGCATTGGATAGGAGAAATCCAGCCCCGTTTTTTTCCTCAGAATGTAAAGAGCTCCAAAGAATGCGAGAAGGAAATTTAGAGCCAGAAGAAACTCCGATCCGGCTGCAAACCAGACGATTCCTGTGAAAAACGACCAGATAACCAGAATTAAAGATAGTGCGCTATACATTGTGTAAAAACTGCAGCGTCTTTGCACCCAACCACATAAACGCGGCATTCTGCGAAAGTATCACAACGAGCAGCTCGTTCACTCGCAGAAAACTCGCCACAGCGAAGAACAATACCATAAACACGACGGACTCAAGGAGATTTTTGCTGTTAACAGCTCTGAACTCCAAGCCATCTATTACAGAACGGAAAACGGAGTAATAGAAATAAAACGGCAAACTCACCATTAGGATCCGGAGTATATCCGCATAGGGCACATACTTCGCACCAAGCCAAATCCTCACAACAAAAGGCATAAAATATATCAGAGTGATTGTGAGAAGTACAGAAAAAACGATGACATAAATACTTAAGGATCTAATTGCGGGCCTCAGCCTTCCCGCCTCCTCCCTCGAAGTTATCCTGGAAACGTAGGGGAGAGCTACGCTCCCGAAGGCCATCGAGAAAACATCGGCCATGCGAAAAATCATCAAACCCGCGCTGATAACACCTGCCACCTCTTTATATCCTAGCTTGAGTGACATCCATGGCGGGAAAAGAAGAACTGCGGGATACAGGCTAACTGCAACAACCCTTGGAACACCATACCTGAGAATGGATCGCGACGCTGTAACGAGTTCAGACGGAGAAATATATTTAAATGCCCTCACAGTTATGCCTGCGAGAATTAAGATCGATAAACCCTGTGCAATTGCTATCCCTACAAGGATATGTCTCGCAAGGAGCTTCCCGTTTGAAGTTGCAAAACGCGTGTAGCAGAGAAGGGATACGGAAGCAAGAGGAAGAAGGGCCATGAACAGGAAGTTAAATATATTGTACCTGGTGAAATCCAAATTTCCTCTCTCCCAAGCGTTTAAAAGCATCACCGAGAAAAGTGATGCAACTAAAAGATACACCGCGAAGCTCAAGCTGCGATCACTGGAGGAAAAAACAAAGCGGGCAATCGGGTTTCGCAGTAGAAAAATCAAGGTAAGAAGAATCGCAAGGATAATAAGGGAAAGTACCGTTCCCGACGCAAGATATGCAAATTTTTTTTTCTTTGAGTCCTCCCGGGAAATATGCCAGACAAGCGATATAGGAATGCCAAGGCTTATAAATGGATAGAGAAAAGCAACAGCCCTTCGTCCTACTCCGTAGATTCCGAACTCATGGGGTTCCAGATTTCTGGAGATGATGCCCGTCATTAAAATGAGGACGAATGTGATCAACAACGACCCCACAGAGGACATTAAAAAATCCCGTGCAAATCCTTTCTTTCTGAGTATCAAATCGAACAGTCTCCTCAGCGACATTGTTCATCACTCCATCAACCCTATTTCCTCAGATTAGACTACATTTGTGCTTTACCCAAAGGGTCCCCTCACCCGCAATTCACAACTATACTGGAACGTTCAACGCCAGAATCTCTGAAAATGCTATCGCAAGTAGCAAGATCCTCGACTAATGCGTGGGCCAGTCTAACAACCAGGAACACAGAATCAGCAGTAGAGAGAACCTTAATTAGTGGCGGAAATCTCAGCAAAGGAGGGGCATCTACGATTATGTAGCTGTATTCAGAGAATTTCTCCCTGAGTCCAGAAATCCTTTCTGCCGCTTCTCTAATGCCTTCAATTCTGCATCGAGTTATGTCGAATGGCAAATCCATTGGCTTCTGAATAACGCCATCTACATTCTCCTTATCTGCTTCAGATAGCGCAAATATTCTGTCAATACAGGGATTCAAATGGTTCATGTCCACCAAGATGCATTTCTCGCCCGTGCTGGAGAGGATAAGCGCGAGCTGAATGGATGCAAGGGTCTTTCCCTCCTTCTCTCTGCCGCTTGTTACCAGTATCAGTCCTGGAGTGCGTTCAACCTTCTCCCTTTCCCAATGCGAAAGGAAATAAGCCACATCTTTCTCAGGAACCCACAGTTTAGTGTAACTTTCGGGATTTTTGTCCAGCTTTTTGATCCGCGGGATGGTGAAAACAGGAGGATTATAGCCAAGGCGAACAATTTGCATGAAGTCGTAAATCCGTCCATTCTTAAGATCCCTGTAAATAACAACACTACAGGAAAGAAGTATTCCCAAGAAGAACCCGGCAATTGTTATCAATCCCCTTTTAGGCCTTGCCTTCTTCTCCGGAGGGATCGCTTTATCTACAACCTTCAGCATTGGCTTTTCAAGGAATATCTGCAGCTTCTCGTTTATCTTCTCAGCCTCCTGAACGAAAATGTTGGCTATATCAGCGGCTCTCCTTGGGTCCTCATCATAGACTTCAATATTTATGACGCCATCGTTCCTCGCATAGTAGATATTGGAGTTTTTGTCCAGTGCTTCAACTGCCTCTTCCATGTTCTTCGCATCGTAAATACTGTCAAGTCTGAACTCGCTCACCACCCGTTCCATAAGTGTCCGGCTTTTTAGAATTGCAAGAGCGGCAAGGGAGGGTGTAGTCTTTTGTACGCCGCCTGGAAGGAGCGAACTCAACTTCCCAAGCTCGCTCGCGGCAGATGCAGGAGGGAGAAGTACTGCTTTTGCCTTGTAAACAGGCTTCACAAGTAAACTCGCGCCAAAGAACAGGAATGCTGCAGCTACACTTGCTACAGCGATTATCCTGAAATTGGCGATCAGAATTTTAACATAGTGAATAAACGGGAATTCCACACCTGTGTCCTTTTTGATCTCATCCATCATCTTAAAATCTGATACAGCGAAATGAAGATTATTGCAGCCTGTGACAGGACCTGTGTAATATCCCTCACAATGACGATAGTGGGTGTCTTAAGTTTAGGAGGCACAACTATAGTATCACCCTGCTTGACTGTACCCTTACCTTTGAAGACCATCCCCGACGGCCTTATGATGTAGACAGAATTTTTATCAGCGTCTGGAGCATACCCTCCGACTTTTGATATATAGAAGTCTACCTTCTTGCCCTCAACATATTCAACTGCTCCTGGGTTGAAAACTGCTCCTATTATCTGAACAGTGTTGGGAATAGGTGGTACATATATGCTGTCACCGTTTTGTAATTCGATATCCCAGTTAGAAGTGTCGGAGAGATCTATAAACAGCCTTCCCGGTTCAAAGATCTTTGTCAATGTGCTCAGGATTTCTGTTTGATACTTGATGTTGCTCGAGAGATCCTGTGTAACCCCCTGGGTTTCACCTGAGGACGCATTAGCAGGTATATTTGCAAGCGAGTGCTTGAGAATTTGAGAACGCAATGTATTCAAAAACCTAGCGTTGTTTGCGGCTTCAACATCTTTGATGCTTTTCCTGATGAAAACGATGCCATCTACAAATGAGCCTTCTTTGAACCCTCCTGCCCTTCTGATCAGATCGGCAAAAGTCACTCCACGAAGAACTGGATAAACCCCTGGATATTTCACTTCTCCACCAATGTAAACATATCTCTCTTCGTAATAAGAGGGCCTGAATCTGACATAAAGCATATCGTTTCTCTTCACAGGCCTGCTCAATACGGCGGGAATGCGGAGATCCAACATTTCAATCGTTACCCTGTCATCCTCCTCTCTTCTGAATAGCTCTGCCTTGGCAGACTCGGCTTCGGGCAGAAGATTTCCGGCCTTGAAAAGAAGATCTTTAATGGTCATGTCCTTGAGAATCTGATATGTTCCTGGCCTGCGGACTGCTCCGATTACTGTCGCAGAATCTTTCGGCAGCACCTCGTCTTCC
>Ga0190304_1001060_pt1 | contig 12497 bp, 12 predicted proteins | sample 48700712_MG_FD_161670 | JGI IMG/M metagenome (GOLD analysis project Ga0190304, IMG submission 161670) | Hydrothermal vent sediment bacterial communities from Southern Trench, Guaymas Basin, Mexico - 4870-07-1--2_MG | ecosystem: Environmental > Aquatic > Marine > Hydrothermal vents > Sediment ... | reverse complement strand
GAAACCGCAATCGATTAACGCTTTTTTCTACATCAAAGAAGATGCTGAAGCTATCCCGAAAAGGTGGATTTCATTGACCGGGCTTAAAAAGTATTTAAACCAGGAGAGTATTTCATCAAAAGATTTGACAAAACCCTTGCAACTATATGAGCCGGAACCGAAATCGGGCATTGCCCGTAACAGAAAGACAAAAACCTCAGAGATAGGAAAGCTCTATCGAGTAGACCATTACAGATATCGTGATGGAGTTTCGATCATCACAATCATATCCGGAACAGCTGAAAATCTGAACGGCATTTTCACTCTGGGAGGAGAAAGGCGAACGGCGATTGTGAGGGAAATTGAAACAGATCCTCTTGAAAATTTCGCGCTGCCACAGGTAAACAACAGATTTCTCGTATATCTGATGACTCCGGCAATTTTCAGAAATGGCTGGTATCCGGAAAGAATCATAAGCTTGCTCGAAAAAGAGGGCATAAATCTGCAATTGATTTCGGCATATATCCCCAACTACATAGTAATTTCTGGCTGGGACATCCAGAAGAGGGCTCCAAAGACCCTTTACCGCGCAGTACCGGAAGGAAGTATATATGTCTTTGAGGTAAAAGAAGGCAACGCTCAAGACGCCGTCAAAAATTTTCACGGAAAAAATATCTCTGACGTAAACCCTGAAGAGGGCTATGGATTTGCCCTCGTTGGAAAAATTTAAAGGAGGTATGGGACATGGTACGTAAAGGCACAGTTTTATTCGTAACTGTTGAAACCCCGCTCCACGCGGGAACTGGTTCAGAACTGGGGATTGTAGACCTTCCCATACAGCGTGAGAGACATACTGGCTGGCCTAAGGTCGAGGCATCGGGGCTGAAGGGCGCACTGAGAGAAGCTATTAATCTAGATAAAAACCTGAAAAATGCCATCTTTGGCCCGGAAGAAGGAGAACTTCACAGTGGAGCTCTTATCTTGACCGACCTCAGAATACTGCTTTTCCCTGTAAAATCAGGGAAAGGAACCTTCGCCTGGACCATATCGCCGGAGGTATATTCTCGATTTCTAAGAGACCTCAAAGCTCTGGCAAACCTGGATGTGGACTTCGTAAATACAGCGAAAGAACTGCCAGAGAACCTTACGCCATTCACTGTACACAACAATACAGAACTAACTGTCAAAGTCAACGATAAGGACACGGTTCTTTTAGAGGAATACTCGTTTAACGTCAATAAAGGCGATGGAAACCTGGCAAAATTCGTGGAGTGGCTTGAGAATCACGTCTTTAAAAACGGGAACTCTCGACGTCAGGACCTGCCTGGAAAAATATGCGTGGTCGAGAACGATGTGTTCAACGATTTCGTGAGGATGTTCACCGAAGTTATTACCAGAACCAAAATAGATCCTGCAACCGGAACGGTTCAAACCGGCGCGCTCTGGAATGAGGAATACTTACCTTCCGAAACTGTTATGTATAGCCTTATGATGGCAACTCCCTTGATGAAAGAAGACAAGGAAAATCTCGGCGAGCTCAAAGCCGATAATCCTGAAAACGAGGCAAGCAAAATCCTTCTAAAAACTACGAAAGGATTGCCCAAATACCTCTTCCTGGGTGGAAACGAAACAGTAGGTAAGGGGCTTGTAAGTCTCACTTATATTATTAACCAGGGAGGAAACCAATGAATAGCGTGAGAACAATCGAGCAAAAACGTAGTGAATTTGCATATAACAAAGTGAGCGAGGTTAAGGAAAAAGCATTTTCTAAAGACTATAAAAGCCTGGTAAAAAATTTCCCGATGATGGTCCTTAAGAACGGATTACTCCAGACCGTAGTTTTCCTTCAGGCAAAAGGTAAAAACCATCACGATGCTCTTCTTAAGCACATCAAAGAATACCTTTCCCATGCCTCACCCCTCTCGTTACACTTTGACGATACGCTCAGCGAATACCTGTCAAAAATAGATGTTGCTAAATACATAAACATAACTCAGGATATTTTAGACTTCGCTAAATGGCTAAGCAGATACACTGAAGCATTAATAGAAGACAAACAGGAGGAATAAGTTGCTTGAGAAACTCAAAGGCAAACTAAATTCAAAAAGAACTAGAAAGGGTTTTCATGTGGTTATAACCTCTATTCGCGATGGGAAAACCAAAACTTATCAAAGGTCTGTTAAGCAATTCCCCGGTGAACTGAGTAACCTCGATGTCGAGTTCTCCCTCGAGGGAAACCAGATCGTCGAAATCAAAAAGCTTTCCGGCGAAACACTCTGGAATGCTGAGACCGAGAAAAGCCCAAAGCCGGTTTCCAACGTGCATTCAGGACACCACAATTCAAAAACACGGGATCGTTTCAATGTCAACCAGGTACTTCCTGAGATCAGGGCTCATAAGACTTCGAAAGAATTCATCGAGACCAGTGGCTACGCGCGGCTAAATCCCTCATTAAAATTCAATCGATTTGTCGCCTGGAATAAAAATCAGGGGAAATTCGACTATAAAGATACGATTACAGGACGTGATCAATTACACTTAGAATGCCATCCGGTTCCCAATGAGATTCAAAAGCGAATTAGCCATCTTATAACAAATATCAGGCAAGATTTCAATGGCCGGTCGATATCCTGGAAAGCTGAGACTCAGTGGCGGATGGTTATTGGACTCGGTACTCCCCACGTTCATGAAACAGCTATGACCTGGCACCATACCTGGTCTATCCCGTATATCCCCGGTAGTGCTCTGAAAGGTGTGACGCGAAGCTACTTCCTCATGAAAATCTGGGAAAAGTTCTCAAAAGCCCATCCAGGCGAATCCTGGGAGAACACTATTCCCTGCCTCGAAGCGTGGCTAACGGATGGACCTCATCCATCTAAAGTTAATCACAACGAAAGAAACTGTCCTGTTTTCAACTGGGCTGAGGAAGAACTCTCCAGTGATAAAACCACGTTCCAGCTTATTTTCGGCACCCAGGGACAGAAGGGTACCATAGTATTCATGGACGCCTTTCCAGTAGAAAAATACTGCTTGAAACTCGATGTAATGAATGTTCACTATCCAGAATATTATCGAGGCGCTGCGCCAAAAGCTGCGGATTGGGAAAGCCCGAATCCCGTGTTTTTCCTGACAGTAGTGGACACAACTTTTCAGGGTTTAATCTTGATCGACCATAAGTTATTGAGAGAATTATCCCCCAATTTAACGGAAGAAAAAATCCTCCAAGAAACTCACGACTTATTAAAGGAAGCTCTCATATGGAATGGCGTGGGGGCAAAGACCGCTGTTGGATATGGAATATTAGGTTAAATTAAAAGCGGAGGAAAAGCATGAAAATCCTCATTGCGCCCTGGGGGTGGCCTGGTATGTATAAAAAATCACGTTATAAGTTCAATGCGAATGAACCCCTGACTTCAAATACGTCAACGGGTGTCCTAAAAAAGTTATTAGATCCAGATCACACGATCCTTATATTTCCAGATAGCCTTGCGGTGTATAACCCCCAATCATATAATGCTCAAACGTATAAAGATCTGGTTAATTCATTAAAAGATTTCCTTTTTGAACACTACGTCTCCAATCCCGCCTGGATGCCCGATTTTAATCAGGAAAAGGATTCCATGCTCATATCCCCGAACGTCGGAACTTTTGTGGACAAGGACACCAAGCGCCGATTAAACATCGAAGGAAAATTGAGTGATTACTACTACTGGATTTTTTATAACCTGTCTTGCTTAATTTTAAATATCGCATTGAATTCAAAAGACATCACTTTGATTCTTGACACGAGCCATGGAATCAATTTTATGTCCTATCTGACATTTTCCGCACTTTATAACATAGGTGCCGCTCTGGAACTGCTACGTCATGAAAATGTCAAGCTAAAAATTTATAATGCAGATCCATATGTAGAAGTTGCGAAATATCTCGAAATAAACCTCGTGAGGGAACTTACTCCCAAAATGCAATTGATAAAAAAACACGAAACAGGTCGATTCCTCCCAATTAAAGCCGACAAAGAAAAATTCTCAGATAGGGGTAAATTCCAGAAGCTTTCAAAAGAAATTTCTGAAATCTTTAGACAATATGAAAAAACTTATTCCGATGTATTTCTTCCTTTCCTCGGTTCATTCTCTCAGGGAGTTGTGAACGGCATCGTACATTTCTTTCCTGAGGATTCGAGCGAGATAGAAAACAAAGTCTGCGACATTTTTAACAGCAATATCTCAATAATACATGAGCAAGAGAAAATTTCGCTTCGCATTTCGAGGAAAACCTATTTCACAGAGTATTTTGAAACGCTCGTTTATGTGAGAAATCTGAGAAAGATAATGCAAACAATGGGGTTCGGAAAAAAGACAGAAACAAGTCTGGAAGAACTGGATCAGCTTGCTGATGAACTTTACAAAAATTTCCCCGTTATCAGGAACAGAATAAAATATGAAATTGACCATCTGGAAAAAGACGAATTTAGAAAGTGCCAGGTCAGTAAATGGATTGAATTTGGTTCCTGTACTGGAGAAATTGACAACCGCAACTTTTTCGCCCATGCGGGATTATCCCTCAATACTCTTTCTTTCAAGTACAAAGAAAACAAATTCTGGATCAGATATTGCCCTGACAATCTGGAAAGGATCAAAAGAATATTGATTGATACCGTGAGAAGAAGGGCTTAGGAGGCCTGCATGCTTATTCTTAATTTTTCGCATCCTTTGACGGATGAGCAGAAAGAACAGATAGAAAAAATTTCCGGTCAAAAAATCGGGGAGATTCGTCATATACCCACGAATTTCGACAACGACAAGCCCTTCGAGCCTCAGGTCGAGGAATTAATACGCTCCTGTAATTTAACATCAGAAGAATGGCAGACACTTCCGATTCTGATCGTCCCGCCTGCCCTCAATTTTATTGCAGTTACACTTCTGGCTGCAATCCATGGGATTATGGGGTATTTTCCCCCTATTGTTAGAATTAAGCCCGTCGAAAATACAATACCTCCCCGGTTTGAGGTCGCTGAAATAATCGACCTCAAAAAAATCCGGGAAAAATATAGGTCAATCCGGTAACCTACCCACTCAGTATAGGTAACTTAACCCCTTGCGCACCAATGGGTTAATCCTTATTATTGCCCCATATTTAAAAAATTCAGGAGGGAACTGATGGAAAAGGAAAAAGAAACTAAGATCAATCTCAAACCCGATCATCCCACGGGAAACTTCTGGATTGACACCGGCCTTGTCGTTCTGCTTCAGCACTTTGGGGAAGGCGAACACAACTTACAGTCCATACGCCAGTGGCTTCTCAGGAAATTGGTTCAGAAAACGGGTCAAAAAGGTGAGTACTTAGACCCCGAGACTAACGATTTCAGGGAATATGAAAAAGTAAACTGGACGTATCCTGTTAGCCTTTTCATCAAAGTTCCAGGCTCGGCGAGGAAAATTAAATACAAAGGGAAATCCTATTTTATTGAACCACCCATATTTGATCTAAATTTCGACCTCAGTAAAAGGGCAGAAACCTGTGACATCTGCGGAGAAAAAGCCCCTTTGACCGATGCAAAAATGTGGATGTACCCATTTATAGTAGCCCCCAAAAAATTTGGAACCTTTTATCCCGGGACAAAGCGAGGTCTCCGTATCTGCGCACGCTGCGCCCTCTCGGGACTGGCAGGGTATTTAGGCTGGCTATTTAAGGCGCATGGGCGTGAAAACATACACTTTTTCGTATTTTATACTCCCGATCTCTTCGAACTGCAGCAGTTATACCGAGAAGTTATCAGGGTTTTTCAGCTAAAAGGCGAAAAAAGCGGCACTGCCCCGTTGGCCTTCTCCGGTCCATACCTACACGAAGCAGTCCTGGGTCTGCTTCTGGAGCTTTTCTCTCAAATAGAGAAAAGCTCGCTTCTGAGCGACGAAGGAAGAGCTTTACTGGCCGACATACTGGGCACAGATTCATCAAAATCCCCTGTTCCCCTCTCCCTATACGTGATTTCGGGCAAGTCAGGCCGTTCATTTAACATGCAGCAATTTCAGGAATTTTCACATCTTCACTCCTTTTACGGTCTGTACAGGCAATGGAAAAATCTGCTATCAGGAACTGCTCAATCCGAAAATCTGGAGTACTCACAGCCTCATGCTAAATTGGTCCAGATTTTCCAGCAGTTCCATGCCCGAAGAGAACGTCAGAATGAGACACTCTGGCGTGAAAAGATAGCATGGGCAATTCTGGAATTCCGGGATCCTTTCCCTTCCATAGAATCCTTCCTTTTCGAAGCAAGAGCGAAGGAAAAAAATCCTCAACCCCTGATTTTCGGGACCCTTGAAATTTTCAGGCATTACGCAAAGGAGGTATTAAAAATGGATGAACGTCTACTCCGTACCCTGGCAGGCTTCGGCCATAATCTGGGGTACAGCGCTCATGGAGCCAATGAGATGGGTCTATTATATGCCCTGCGAAATGCGAAAAATGCCGACGAATTTTTCCGCGTACTGAACGACGTTCAATTCCGTCTGGAGCTGACTGTTCCAGAGGAGCTCCTCTCGATCCAGACCGGAGAAAAAATCAAAGGCACCCCGTGGCAGCGGATAAAGACGCTGCTCTCAATTTTTGCCATGAACTCTTATCTTCGGGCTAACCGGGGAGAAAACAAACAGGAGGTAAATCAATGAGCAGAGCCATCTCGATAGGCTATCTGATGAAAGTATCAGCTGGCAATATAAATGCCTCACACAATGAGGGCAATGTCATCGTGGCAAAGAAAATTACGCTCCCGGACGGGAGTACCCTCCCCTATATCTCAGGTCAGGCTCTCCGCCGGATGTTAAGAGACAGACTTGAGGATCTGGGCTGGCAACTATCGGAGCCCTTTTCCGATGTCTCCGGGCAGGAAGTAACTCCACCTGTTCGGCCATGGGAATTTATCGACGAAGACCTCTTTGGCTACCTGGATCCTTCAGGTGGTCGCCGTCGCACATCGCCGGTGCGGATCTCTGCGGCATTGGGGCTCTTCCCCTTCCGCGGGGACCGCGACCTCGGAACTCGCTCATTCGAAAAGTTTGGTCAAACAATGGAAAAAGGCGGAAACATGTTCGAAACCGAGATCTATCATAATCTCTTCAAGGGCAATCTGCTGATCGAGCTTGATAGAGTGGGCATTTTCAAAGACCTTGAAGTCGGAAAAGAACTTCCCGATGACATCGAGTGGGAAAGTTACCCAGCAGGGAATGGAAATCGTCTGGTCGCAAAGCTGCCCGAAAGAAAACGCATTGAAAGGATACAAAGTCTTCTGGATGCGCTCAATATCTTATGGGGTGGAGGACGTACCGCCAGATTGCTATCAGACCTGTCGCCCAAATTCCTGGCCTACGCGAGGCTCAAAGTGAAACATCCAGTGTTTCTGGAAGCCCTTAAAGCAGATTTTGTTGACGGAAACTACCGTTTGTTGCTTGCGCCCCTCATAAATGCACTTGCTCGATTTAAAAATGAAATTGAGACCGTGATTTTCGGAATCGATCCCGGTTTCCTTGCCAACGAGGAAGAAGTCAAAAGTGAACTCTCTGAACATGGAAGCGTGACCACAGTGTCTGATGCCGTTCAAATAGCTAAAAGGGACGTAGAAAAAATATGGAGCTCTTAGTTCTCACTGTTACAGGACCCGTGGCATCCTTCAGACGTCCCCTCGATCTGAACTATCAGAGAACACTGCCGCTACCGCCACCTACTACTCTGATCGGCATAGCCGGCGCTGCTCTCGGCCTCTCGGACCTGGATCTCTGGAGTCCAGATAGCCCTCTTCTCGAACTAAAGGTATCCGTTTTGGCTCAGCCCTCCCCCTATACGGGAGGTCCTCCCGGTAGAGCTCGCGATATGTGGACAGTTCTCAAGATAAAAGATAACCGCATAGCCGAACGTTCACCTTACTTCAGAGAGCTTCTATTTTATACTCGATATACCCTGTTATACGGCGGCCCAAGGGATCTGTTGGAGAATTTGGCCGAAGCCTTTATGAATCCTTCCTATCCACTATCTCTGGGAAGGGATGACGAATTATTATGGATCGAATCACCACCGAAAATTTCTCCACTTAAAACCGCTGTACATCCTCTATTCTCCGGTACTGCAATTCCAGGAGATATACGGAACCTGCAGGCCAGGATAACGCTAAAGGAAGGATCTCAAGTGGACCGTCCCATAGTAGAAGCTGTGCCAATAGCATTTTCAATAAATCGGAAAAGAATCCGAAGGCCAATACGAAGAATGCTTTTTACTTTCCTCCCGCTATCTTTATCGCTGGAAATCGATGGAATTAAACCGATATACCTGTATGAGGATCGTTGTTTTACATGGATGAACCCTTAGCAAAACCGGATCAGGGTTTAATGGACCATCTCCAGCAGGTTGCTTCTCTGGGCAAAGAAATCTCAAGTAGATTGAAACTACCGGGTGACGTCACGAAGCGTGCCATCCTCTCCTGCTGGTTACACGACATAGGTAAGGCCCTGGAATCCTTTCAGACTTATATGCTGGCGATCCAGGCGCTGGAAAAAGCAAAAGCAAACGGAGCTCCTTCGGCGAAACTTAAAGAGCTGGAGAAGGTTGTCAGGTCAAAGAAAGCCCGGGCTTTTCCCCATGCGCTGGCAAGCGCGATCCCAACACTTGTCATAGAGAAATCCATTATGGGAGACCCATTGCTTGCAGTGGCTGCAGTTCTCTCTCACCACTCTCCTCTATCAGAGAGTCTTTACGCTCACCAGGAAAAACCACCTGAGGGCATAGATGTAGTCATCAATTTCATCGAACGCTTAATTCCCGTATTGCATGGAGAGGGCATTTACATCGGAAAGGAGATTTTGCCCAGAGTAGAAAAAATCCTGAATCTCTCTCCCGCTGGAATACTGGACACACGAATCGGAAAATCAGTGAAGCTTCGGGAAAAGCTCCGAACTCTGCCACGAGGGGATTTCGCTGTCGTGAAAACAGTCCTGCACCTTTCTGACTGGCTATCATCGGCACATAAGAAACCTGAAGATATATTCCTCTCTGAAGGAATGCAGAAAATCCAGTGTTATCTGAAAGGAAAGGGGGTTCATCCCAGAGAATTCCAGAAAAAGGCCGTCGCATATAGTGCTGCAAAAAAGCTTGCGATACAGGCTCCAACGGGAACAGGCAAAACGGAAGCCCTTCTTCTGTGGGCCGGCGATGCCGGTCGAATCATCTATCTTCTTCCTACGCAGGCAACCGTCAATGCGATGTGGAAAAGACTGCAAAAAATTTATGGAACTACATCTGTCGGTCTTGCACATGGACGTTCCAGCTATATGCTTCGGAAAACGTATGAAGAGAGAGAAGCAATTGACCAACGCTTTTTCAGTTCCGTATTCGCCAGGCCGGTAGTTGTAGCCACATTAGACCAGTTTCTCATAGGTCATCTCCAGGGCAGACATTGGGAGGAACGCCTGACTCTCTCTCAAAAGGCAACGGTGATCTTTGATGAGATCCACGCCTATGAACCATTTACCTTAGGAATACTCAAGGGGGCTCTGGACAGTTATCCTCCTGAACGTTTAGCCATAGCGAGCGCGACATTACCCTCCATACTTTTGAAACTCGTAGATCCGATTAAAAAAATCAGAGCAGAAGGCTCGCTCTGGAGAAGAAAAAGACACTTCCTTCAATTCCGTGATTTTCCCATTTTCGAGAACATTTCCGAAATAACTGAATTTGCTGCCCGGGGGAAACGAGTATTGGTAATTGTTAACACGGTACGTTCGGCTCAGGAACTCTATCGAACCCTCAGCGAAAGCGGAATTTCCCCCGACAAACTGCTTTTGCTCCACTCCAGGTTTATCTTTAGAGATCGACTGAAAAAAGAACTCGAAATTGAAAACGCCGCTCCTGGTACTATCTTGGTGGCAACACAGGTAGTAGAAGTCAGCCTGGACATTTCATACGACTTGCTCTTCACGGAAACGGCCCCTGTAGATGCACTCGTTCAGAGAATGGGCAGAGTCAACCGCCGTTGTGAACAACAACCGGTGCCGGTCATAATCCACACAATTCCGGGCGCAGGTTCAGTAACGATTTATGGTTCAGATCTTCTGGAATCAAGCCTCTCGATTATAAAAGGCCTTCCGAATTCACCCACCGATCACGATTTAGCTGAAGCAGCAAATAAGTTATATGAAGTCATTATGGCTCAGAAATCATACCAGGATGAAATCAAAGAGGGCATAAATCACCTTGCTGCCATTCGCGAAATTTTAGGTTGCTATACCCTGGATTTAAACGATGAGAAATTGCGTGGCTATTTTATGACTCGTAGGCGGGGAGGTGCGTCTATCGATGTACTGCCAGATTCATTTTTAGATGAAGCAATCAAGTTTAAAGAAAATGGCGAAAGATGGAGATTAACGGAATTATTAGTTCCTGTCCCTATATACTGGGTTTCAAAGTTCTTGAATAAATGGTTCTGGGCCGATCAAGATCTGGGAGTATATGTAACTGAGCTGGATTACAGTTCAACCACTGGATTACAACATCCTCCCGACGAGGAAGGGCCCTCAAACTATGCATTTATTTAGAGGGGTGGGATAAATGATGGAACTTCTTCCGAGAATTAATGCGACAGTTTTCTATTCTTACCAGGTTTGTCCCAGGGAAGCCTGGTTATATTTTCACCGCTTAACCTCAGACAAAGAAAACCCGTTTTTGATACTCGGCCGACTGATTCACGAACAGTCCTACAAACGAGAAAGAAAAGAGATCTTCGTTGATCAGCTCCTGAAAATAGACCTGTTCCAGGACAATCTGGTGGCTGAGGTGAAAAAATCGTCCAGACATGAGGAAGCGGCTGAATTACAGCTATGCTATTACCTCTATTACTTAAAACACGAAAAAGGGCTCGAATTCGAGGGAGTTCTGCTTTTCCCCAAAGAAAGGAAAAGGAAAAGGGTAGTCCTAACTCCAGAGAAGGAAAGCACCATAGAAGAGCTTCTGCGAAAAATGCAAGCCGTTCTTCTCGCTGACAAACCCCCGCCACCGAAAAAAACAAAATTTTGTAGATCCTGCGCTTTTCGGGATTTTTGTTGGGCAGAGGAACAGGAAGGTGAGATGCAATGAAAAAAGCCATTTACATATTTTCCAGTGGGGAACTAAGGAGAAAACAGAACACTCTCTACTTCCAGAAGGAAGACGGAAGCAAAAAATATATTCCCATAGAGGCTACGTCAGAGATTTTAGTCTTCGGAGAGATCAGCCTTAATAAAAAACTGCTCGAATACCTCACTCAGAAGGAAATAATCATGCACTTTTTCAACCATCACGGTTATTATGTAGGAACCTACTACCCGAGGGAACATTACAACTCTGGCCTGGTAATTTTGAAACAGGCCGAAAAATATCTCAGCGTGGAACATAGATTAGATCTCGCCCGGCGATTCGTTAACGGAGCAACGAGGAATATCCTCAAAGTGCTCGCATATTACCAGAACAGGGGAATCGCATTAGATGAAATCACCGAAAATATTGAATCCCTGCGCGCCTCAATATCGGAATGTGGCGATACAAATGAGCTGATGGCAATAGAAGGCAATATCAGGGAAGTTTATTACAACGCCTTTGACAGAATTTTGAGAAACCCTGATTTTGAATTCGGAGGCAGAACAAGAAGGCCCCCGAGGAACAGATTAAATGCTCTAATCAGTTTCGGGAATAGCCTGTTATACGTTGCAGTTCTTTCCCAAATTTACCGCACCCATCTCGATCCGAGAATCGGATACCTTCATGCCACAAATTTCAGGAGTTTCACGCTGAACCTTGATGTAGCAGAAATCTTTAAGCCCATACTGGTGGATAGAACAATTTTCTCCCTGTTAAATAAGGGAATGATCAAAAAATCGCATTTCCGTGAAGAACTCGGCGGCATATACCTCAAAGACAATGGGCGCAGGATCTTCATTGAGGAATGGGAAAAACGGCTCATGTCCACTATTAAACACAGGACCCTCGGAAGAAATGTTTCTTATAGAAGACTCTTAAGGCTGGAACTCTACAAAATAGAAAAACACATCATCGAGGACGGTATTTATCACCCCTTCATAGCCAGGTGGTAAGATAGCATGTTCGTTATAATGGTTTACGACGTTAAAGTAGAACGCGTCAACAAAGTCTTAAAGACTTCAAGGAAATACCTCAACTGGATCCAAAATTCGGTGTTAGAAGGTGAGCTAACCAGAGCTCAGCTGGAAAGGCTTAAAGCAGAACTAAACGAGATCATTAATGAAGAGGAAGACTCGATCATTTTTTACAAATTAAGGACCACTTCCTACATGTCCCGTGAAATAATCGGCGTGGTAAAGGGCGGGGAGGAACAGGTACTTTGACGTCGTCAACCTCTAATATTGAGAAAATACCCGAAGTTCGACGACATCTCACCATCCCATCTAAGACTTTGACAAACGGGGATTTCAGCAGAATAATATAACCATCTGAGCGATGTTCCTTGAAAAGGGAGATCTTCA
>Ga0190304_1001057_pt1 | contig 12513 bp, 5 predicted proteins | sample 48700712_MG_FD_161670 | JGI IMG/M metagenome (GOLD analysis project Ga0190304, IMG submission 161670) | Hydrothermal vent sediment bacterial communities from Southern Trench, Guaymas Basin, Mexico - 4870-07-1--2_MG | ecosystem: Environmental > Aquatic > Marine > Hydrothermal vents > Sediment ... | reverse complement strand
GAGTTGTCGAATCTCCTGATGATGTCCCAGATAGATGGATATGGGGAGGACTTATAATACTATCCTTGCTATATATAATATTCTGGACTGTTGCCGGTGCGCCACCTTTAATATCTATATGGTTCTTAATTCTATATTTCCTAGGTTCTATTATCGGAAGTACGTGGGTTTGGTCACAAAACCTGCTATGGCAGGCCGAACCGCTCAATTGGTATGGAGATAAATATATTTGGGGACTAGGAAATATTTTAGGTTTATATCCCAATCCTTCGGCAACCACGCAGTCGGCAATGAGTAGAGCAATAAGATTTAGTCTTGGTTACACTGAGAGTCAATGGAATGGTGTTGGAGGGATATTATATGGCTACAGATTAAAGGATGTTGCTGGTAATTCGCCTAAGACGACTTTTCTTACATACATAATTGTTCTAGTAGTTATGGCTATTATAGCCCCATTTATAGCTCTTCCAATGTTACATACTTACGGTGCTTCCGTAGTATTTAAGAAGGGTTACTCAATTCTCTCTAGTGGGCAAGGTCCAGGAGTAACAACACCCATGTCATGGCATAATCCTTGGCAAATAGCTTGGGCTATAGCTGGAGTAATAAGTCCATTTATAGTAATGCCATTAAGGATGAGGTTCCCCTGGTTCTTCCTAAATCCAGCAGGTTTCTTAATATGGCCTGTATCTCATGGAATTATCCACATGGGACCAGCTCTTCTTATAAAGCTAGGTGTTCTAAAAATTGGTGGAGCTAAAGGCTATGAAAATGTTTGGGTTCCTATAGCGATAGGAATTGTTGTAGGTGCAGTAACCATCGGTTTCTTTGGATATTGGGCATTAACATTAAAGACACTATTCTAGTTTGGGGGTAAAGAAATGAATAGGAAAAAATATTATTTTATAATTTTTTTGTTGTTGGTTATATTTTCAAGTATTAGTTCACTCAATTTTAGTGCTGAGAATTTTTATGATTATTCTAATGTTATTTCTTTTATAAATGATCCATCATTTTTACATAATGTTAAAGGTAATGTTACTTTTTTATCTAATTTGGGTTCAAGGGTTACTGGCTATAGAGGATATGAAAAAGCTGCAGAATATATTGCAAAGATATTTGAAAAATATGGTTTAAAGCCAGGCGGCGATAGTAATACTTATTTTCAATATTATAATGTATCTATTCCATTTGATTTAGGTGCGAAAATACGCGTTGATAAAACAGGCAGAGTTTATAATGCTTATATATTATGGCCGAACAATGTACAGGTTTCAAAGATTATAGAGCCTGGATTAAAAGGTAGGCTTATTTATGTTGATGAGGGAAGTTTATCTGATTTAAAAGGTAAAAATATTAATGGAAGTATAGTTTTGATGAAGTTTAATTCTTACATGAACTGGTTGAATGTTGTTAAGTTTGGTGCGAAAGCTATAATATTTATAGAGCCAGAGACTAGTAATAGAATAGAGGCTGAGACCAAGTTCTTACTGACACCGATATATGTTCCTCGATTATATGTTAATCGTAGTGTAGGAGAAGAACTTATAAAGATTTCTAAAGAAACTCCTCTCGTAACGTTAGTGTCTTTAATGGAATATAGAAGAATTATTGCTAAGAATGTAATTGGTATAATGGAAGGAACTAAATATAAGAACGATATTATAGTTATTTCTTCATATTTCGATAGTTGGTCAATTGTTCCAAAAATAGCTCCTGGTGCGGATGAAGCAACCGGAATAGCATCATTATTTGAGATCATAAGATATTTTAAAAAGCATCCTCCGCAGAGAACTATATGGTTTGTAGCTTTTTCTGGACACTGGCAAGCTCTTTCTGGCTCTAGATGGTTTGTTGAGAAATATTATTTCTCGAACGCTGTACAGAGTGATAAACTAAAAATATGGGTTCATATAAATTTAGATTTCTCGACTGATAGTGATACAGTAGCTTATCTTAGCTATGGCTCTATGTATACTCATACAGGATACTATGGGCAATTTGACGGTATATTTTCTTTAATAAGTAAAGATGTATTGTCTTCTCTGGATAAGCTAGGTTTTAACACTACGCAATACATAGAGAATATTGATAGACCGAATATGTATATGTACTTTTTCCATGATGCTGAACCAACAGTTGTCGCTGGATCTGCTGGAATTACATTTAGAACTAGTCGAAGTTATAGGTTTTATTGGAATACTCCATTTAATACGTTGAAGATTGTAAAATTTACAAATCTTATTCCTCAAATGATTTTTTCTTTATCTACTATTTATACAATCGTTAATATTGATATGTTACCATTGAAATGGTCTGAAAGTGGAGTAAAGCCTGCTAGGCGTACCTGGATAGGTTTTGGTGGAGGTAGTGCTAAAGGTTATGCGGGAGTTATCGGTGAAGTGACAAGATATGATGTTGAGAAAAAATGGTATACTTTCAGAGGATTAGAAAACTATAGTATTTTGGTTGATATCGCTGTAGCATCTAGTAGATATAATCCTTATTGTCATATTATTGTCAATACTGACAAGAATGGAAAGTTTATTGTCCCCGGTATTGGAACAGATTTCATATATCCTGAATCAGGATATACTGCTGGTGCACACTATAAATATACTGGAGAAAATGTACCTATGGCTAGAGCATATGCGTATTTATTTAATGATAAGGGAAAAATAGAATGGGTGAATGATTTCGGTATATGGGCTTGGCCTCAAAACAGAGGGTTTTTAACTGATCGACCTAATGGATGGTTACCTTTGAGAATTTCTGTATTTAAGGGTAAAGAAGTAGTTTTATTTGATGTTATAGATCCTTCTATGCTAGATTATCCTTGGGTTGACTTTAATTGGAGGTTATCTTCGTTTAATAGGTTTAAAGTCTCTAGTTTACAAGGAGATCCTATTTATTTACCTCAGATTATGGTCGAGGTGCGTGATTTCGATACCCATGCTATACCTTTGTATTATTTTGTACAAAGTCCTATGGATACTGCTGAGCCTATAGCTCAAATATTTATTCCCGAAAATATAAGGTTTGAAATCTTGATATATAATCCTACTGGAATTGTCGGCATCTTGATAAATGCTAGTGAAAGCTTTCCTGAGGGGCAAGGTTATAATACTTCTGAAAATCTACGTTTCTATGTTCCTTTGGAAGCGGCAAAGAATCTTTATTATCTGAATGAGAAGCGATATAATCTTTTGAGGAAATATGGGTTCTTTAGTTTTTGGGAAGAAAAAGCAAGGACGTATGCAAAAAAACATTATCTTTATGCTTTAAAGGCTTTTAGTGAGCTTGATTATAAAAAGGCACATGGTGCTTCTTTGTTATTCTGGGGCTGGGAAACAAAAGTATATTATGAAACAAAGAACTTAATATATAATTTAACTACTACTTTCATATTCTTTGGTGTGTTGCTTGTACCATTTAGCCTTTTGCTTGATAGATTATTATTTAATTCTCAAGGTAAAAAGAGAATAATAACTTTATCTTTATCTTTTATTGTTCCATATATTTTTCTGGCATTGATTCATCCGGGATTCGCTTTTGCTTTAAATGCGCCGATAGCTACTGAGGCTTTTATATTGATGTTCTTTGCATTATTAACTGTATTGATTCTTTCAGGACATTTTGGTTCTATTCTTAAAGAAATTCGTAAGAAGACAATTGGGGCTCATTTTGTAGAGATCAGTCGCTCAGAAGCTTTTATGATGTCATTATCCCTAGGCATTGGACAGATGAAGCGACGTAAGATCAGATCATTTCTTGTACTTTTAACGGTAATATTAGTTACTTTTGCACTAGTAATGTTAACATCCGCTTCTGGAACATTTATTAGTGGTGCAAAGGTTACAGGTTCTAAGCCTACATATGAGGGTATGCTTGTTGAGAATAGACAAGGAATAGATATATTGTCTATCGGTATAGTAGAAGCGATTAATGGATTTGAAAATAAGACCATTATTGGCAGTGAAAGAATATGGATATATCCTACTCCTTTTAGCACAATAGATCCATTAACCGAGAAACCAGCTTTCTATATTAGTGCGAACGGAAGAAAATATGAGATTTGGGGTGTATTGGGTTTAGGTATAAATGAACCTAATGTTACTGGTTTTGATAAAGCGATGACAACACCTATCTGGTTTAATCCATGGTATAAGAATGTATGTATAATTAGTAAGAAGACTGCTGAAGAATTAGGTGTAGATATTGGCTCAACTATAACTTTTTCGAGCGGAGTAAAACTAACCGTTATAGGGTTTATAAATGAGGAAATAGAGCCCATGTTATATGATTTAGATGGCTCTCTATTTACACCAGTAGATTTTGCTGAGCTTCAACGAGAATTAGCTGGTGCACCTCTAACGCCAGAAATGATGCGGGAACTGGCTGTAAAAATTAAAATACCTCTAGATAGGATTGTAATAATTCCGGCAAGTCTTGCACGTGATTTAGGTGGATCTCTCCGTGGGTATGCATTTAGAATTATAGGAAAAGAAGAAAAGTTTTCTCCTATTGCTAGCGAGATAACATTATTGCATACGACATTGGCATCATTTATAGGAACACCTCAATCAGAAAAGACTTATCTCTATACATTATCATTAATGGTTATAACGCAGGGTTGGCAGTTTATATGGATGCCTTTGATAATTTCAGCTCTAATAATATTTAATACGGTTATGGGGGCTATTTATGAAAGGACACGTGAGATAAAAATTATGAGTGCATTGGGTCTAGCTCCGATTCATGTCGGTGGAATATTTCTGTCTGAGACATTTATATATTCGGTTATTGGTAGTACGCTAGGTTATCTCTTTGGTATTCTAGGAACCCGTATATTTGTCGAATTAAAAATGTTGCCTCCTAATTTTGTGCCTAGCTTTGCCTCTATATATGCTATAGTTATTGTTCTTTTAATATTAGCTTTTACATTGCTTTCAGTTCTATATCCTGTATATAAGGCATCAACGTTGGTTATTCCTTCGTTTGAAAGAAGATTCAAGATAAAGAGTAAGCCCAAAGAAACATTATGGGAAATAACGACACCGTTCTCTTTAGCTAAAGAAGAAATACGTGGCTTTATGGCTTTTATGAAAGAATATTTTGAGGCTTTTATGGTACAGGATTCAGCTCATTCATTTACCACTTTAGTGAAACCTGTTTATCAAGAAGATGTTTCAAGTTTCTATGACAGAAGATATATTGAAACTAAGGTTATACTTGTTCCTTATGACGCTAATATTACTCAGGATGTAAAAATTATTGCAGCTACTAGAACAGGTGGAAGAAGATATAATGTTAATATTGTAATGGAATTATTAACTGGAAGCATAAGTAACTGGCGGAATGCTAACCAGCGATTTATCCGCGAGGTTAGGAAACAATTGTTGTTATGGAGAGGTTTGTCAGATAGTGAAAAGTTACATTATCTTAAGATTGGTGAAAGTTTAGGGTGAGATAGTTATATGTCTAAAAATATTGTTTTAAAACCGGGTCTTACTTGGAGAACATATATGGCTTTGGTTTATGCCGCTATATTAGTTGCTCCTATAGATGTATTTTTACTATTGCATATGGGTACTACTTTTCTAAGTAGTGGTCCTGGTTTTACTATAGCACCACCTGCACTCTATGTTATACTTATTCTATTTACGGAGATAGCGAGATTGACTATGTCTCCATTAACACGACAAGAAGTTTTCATAATATATAATCTTTTAGGAGTTGCAATGAACGAGGTATTATTTTCTATGCTTATATACCAGGGTTACTTTAGAATATCTCATCTTTCTTGGTTTTTAACTGATATAAGTGGAAAAAGGCTTATTGAGTCTATTCCTACCTGGTATGCTCCTCCGAGAAACATCTTTTTAATGAGAAGCTTCTTGAACAGTGGATGGGCCATTCCTATTGCTGTAATGTTAATGGCTTTACTATTTACATTAATTTCTGAAGTAGGATTGGGTCTTTTGATGGGATATTTGTTTGTTGAAGTTGAAAATCTACCTTTTCCAACAGCTCCTGTAGCAGCCGAAGGTATCCTTACTATATCAGAACGTGACCCTCTACGGGTAAAGATTTTTGCTCTTTCAGCTGTTATAAGCATAGTTTGGTCAGCACTGACATTCGGTGTACCGACACCTATAGGAGGAAGTATCGGTATTCGTCAGGGATTATTATCATTTATTGACATAACTCCCTGGTTAAGCAAGTTCATGCCAGGAGCTATTATGGGTGTTACCTTTGAGCCATTTCCTTATACTTTCGGGTTTATTCTGCCCGGGTTAAAGTATGTGTTGAGTATGTTAGTTGCATCCTATGCAATTTGGTTTTTCGGTAACTGGCTGGTATTAAGAATAAAGGCACCTATGTTTTCGGATATACAGAAAATATATACACCTACTATGACCACTGGTTTACTCCAGTATTGGTCATATAATTTTGTTTGGGCTAGTTTTCTTATGGGAGCAGCATTGGGCGTAACTATTATCCTCGTTATAAGGGGATGGAAATTCTTGGCAAAAGCAATTGTTTCGTTATCCAAGCTTAAATCGATAGGACAAAGTGGTTATCTGCCTTTATCGTTTATTATGATGTTATGGATTGGTGGTGTAATTGGATATGCGACTTTAATTATGTTGCTTGTTCCAGATTTTCCAAAGATTATACTTATTCTATTTTTAGTTTTGCTTCCATTTTTGAATGCTCTACTTAATGCTAGAGGTTTAGGTGAGGTTGGATTCGGCGTATCTATACCTTATCCCAAACAGTTAATGATTCTTGTATCTGGATATAATGGAACAAATATCTGGTATGCACCAATTTATCCATTTGGATATGGTATGGGTAATGTAGCGGCACAATATACATATACTATTAAGGTTGCAAAGCTTACAGAGACAAATCCTTTAGATTACTTTAAGGCTTTATTCTTTATTATACCTATTACATGGATAATGAGCTTTATTGTTACTTCTCTATTCTGGCAAATGGCACCAATTCCTTCACAGGTATACCCGGCAACAACAACGATATGGCCTGAAAGCATGACTAGATTTGTTTTCTTTATGAAGAATTTTAGACATATTTATAAGTTTGAATTAATTGGGATAGGTTTTGTCATAATGAGTATATTAGCTTTACTAAGTTCTATACTGCCTATTCCTCTCCAAGTAATGGCTATGATGTGGGGATTTAATTTAATGCCTTATCATGCGAATGCTTTGGCCATTGGATGGCTTGTTGGTAAGATATTGTTTGAGAAAAAGTTTGGTAAGGAGAAATGGAATACTTATAAAAATGTCGTATTAGCTGGTGTTACATGTGGCTATGGTGTAGTTGCAGCTGTAGCAGCTACAACATTGTTAATTTCAAGAGCATTATGGCATACAGTTGCTAGTTATTAAACAAAAACTTTAACTTTTTTACCTAATATTTAAGGTGAGACTATGAATACATATATAGTTAAAACTGTTAATAGTTCTTTTAGCAGACTTAAACCTATTCCCCTAGAAAAAGTTAGATTGAAGAATTGTTTTTGGAAAAAATACATTGATAAGTTGATCAATGTTACTTTGCCGTCCCAGTATGATATACTTGAAGAAACTGGAAGAATAGATAATTTTAGAAGGGCTGCTGGTAAAATTTCAAAGGAATTTAGCGGGTTTTATTTCAATGACTCAGATGTATATAAATGGGTTGAAGCTGCCTCTTTAGCTCTAGCATATGAGAAAAATGAGTATCTTTTTAAAAAATTATTTAATGTAGTAAAGGAGATAATTGATGCTCAAGATGAAGATGGTTATTTAGATACTTATTTTGTATTTGATAGAAAGAGGGATAGATGGAGGGATTTACAGCATAAACATGAGCTTTATTGTGCAGGACATTTGATACAGGCAGCCATTGCTTATAGGAGAGCTCTGGGTAAAGATGATTTATTTGATACAGCTGTCAGATTTGCAGATCATATCTATGATACATTTGGTTACGGTAAGAAGCTTGGTGTTCCTGGGCATCCAGAAATCGAGATGGCGTTAGTTGAGTTGTATCGTGAGACTAGTGATACAAAGTATTTAGAGCTTTCAAAGTTTTTTGTTGAAAGTAGAGGAAAAGGATTAATTGGTGGAAGTGAGAATCAATTGGATCATAAACCTTTTCTTCAACTAGATGAAATTGTTGGACATGCTGTTAGAGCTCTATATCTTTGTTGTGGAGCCACTGACATATATATGGAAACAGGTGAACAGGTTTTTATGGAGACTTTATTAAGATTGTGGCACGATGCTGTGTATAGAAAGATGTACATAACTGGAGGTATGGGGTCAAGATATATTGGTGAATCATTTGGAGAGAGGTACGAATTGCCTAATAGAAGAGCATACCAAGAAACTTGTGCCTCCATAGCCAACATTATGTGGAATTGGAGAATGTTACTGGCTTTAGGAGATGCAAAATATGCGGATGTCATGGAGCTTGCCATGTATAATGGAGCTTTGGCTGGAATATCACTGAGTGGGAAAGAATATTTTTATGTAAATCCCTTAGAGGATAGAGGAAAGCATAGGAGGCAAAAATGGTTTAGTTGTGCATGTTGTCCGACAAATATTATTCGATTGATAGCGTCAATTCCAGGGTATCTTTATAGTTATTCAGGAAATGATATTTGGATACATCATTATGTTGGTAGTAGTGCTGAGATAAAAACGTCTAATAATTTGGTTAAAATTGATGTGGAGACAGATTATCCCTTTGATGGATATGTTAAAATTATAATATATCCTGAAAAAGAGGATGAATTTAATATTTGTCTTAGAATTCCTGGATGGAGTGAGAGAAACAAATTAGTTGTTAATAAAAAAGAGACGATTAAGATTGAAGATTCTGGAAAATATTATTGTATCAAGAGGAGTTGGTCTCATAGTGATGTTATCGAGTTGTACTTGGATATGGATATTAAGTTTATGATGTCTCATCCTTATGTGATGAATAATTATAGGAGAGCTGCCATAAAGAGGGGTCCATTAGTTTACTGTCTTGAGCAAACAGATAATAGTTACGATGTTTGGAATATAGCTATTTCACCAGATGAAAAATTTGAAATATTTTATGATCCGGCTGTCTTAGATGGTATACCTATTATAAAAGGAAAAGGTTATTTTATCGATGATTCTTTGTGGAGAAATAATCTCTATGTCTCTAGTAGAAAAATGTTTAAAAAATACGTTGAGACTGTGATAAAAGCTATACCTTACTATGCATGGGCTAATAGAGAGCCTGGGCCTATGATTGTCTGGATAAAGATTATTTAATTTTTCTAATCTGGTATACTTGTTTTATCTGTTTATCTCTTCTTTTTCTATATTTTAAAAACAGTATAAGTGGTAAAGTTGAAAAATTCGCTAATCCACCAATAAGTATTGGTAAATGTGGGCTAACATTCCAGAGATATCCTCCTATTAATGAAGCTAGTATGGTTCCTATACCAACTATAGTATCTGCAAACCCATTTATAGCAGATACATATTCTTCCGGTGCATATTTTGTTATTAATAGTCTTCTGGCAGGTAAGTCTAGAGTAATTGCAAGTCCCATAAAAGCATATAAAGCTAATGCTTCAATAAACCCCTTAATATTACTATATACTATGTATGACAGAGAGACAAATATGAAATGTAATGCCAAAGTTAAACTGCCACCTATCTTATCAGCTAGCCAACCAGCACCTAGCTGAAATATTAGCTGCGTAGTGTTACTGGTTCCTGAGAGTATTCCTACACCTATTTCATCTGTTCCTATCACATATTTTGCATAAAGTGCTAAGTATGGAACTGCTATGAATATTGACAAATCATGTAAGAATAGCGTGGTAACAAGAATTTGTAACCTTCGGTCTCTCTTATATAGTATTAAAACATCTTTTAGAGATAAATCTTCTTTTATATGATTACTTTCGGTTTTCTCTTTAAATGTCGAAACAAATCCTAATGCTGGAAATAAAGAAACTATTGAAACTATAAATAGAGTAAAATATCCAGATAATGTAGCTATAAAACCCGAGGCATAAGATGCCATTATCCTGCTCAGGTTTGAAAGAAACATATATGATGAATACATTAGTCCTCTACCTTTTGACTTACTTCTAACGAGAACCTTTACGCTAGATTGTGTTATTAACGCATTTACTGTGCCTATAAGTATAGCAAATATAAGGAATTGCCAAAAGTCTTTTATTATAATTAAATAGAATGTCCCAATGATCAATAAAAGTAAGGCAGTTATAAGGCTCTTCTTCCAGTCTATTATATCAACTACATAACCAGCTAAGAAGGATAAAAAATAGCTAAGGTTCATTATAAGACTTACAGATAATCCTATTTTCCAGGCTTCAAATCCTTTTTCATCAAGATAAAGAGGAAGTAATGTCTGCCACATAGTTATCGAAAAAGCTACAATAGCTGATATAACTGCAAAAAACATGAATTCTGATATTTTCTTCAATTTTTATCCCTCTTCGCCAATAGGATTACAACATTTTAGGCTATTTATGAATAAATATGTTTTCATTATTCCCATGCATTAAATGTTGTTTAGTCACACCTAAACTGCTAAATGTCTATCATTGTGAGAATTTGATCAAGACTTTTTCACGTGATTTTTCAACGTTTAAGAATTTTTTAGGGTTTCTAAGTTTGTCTAGTGTAAATTTAAGTTTGTCATACTTTATACTGATGATTAAGGCTCCTAGTATTATTCCTATTAGGAGAGCATAGATATGTCCTTCTACGTTCATCTCAGGAATACCTACTCCTATAAAGTTGAGAAAATTGTGTGTTCCTATAACTACTATTGTAGAAGAGAAAAACCATGCTGAGAATACGCCTACAAATAATATTTTTACAACAGGTTTAATTTCTCTGGTTTTTTCTATTTGTCTTACGAGGAATAGTGAAAAGGGTACAAATATACTTGATCCCAATAGTCCTATTATACCGAAGACTACCTGAGAGAGACCATATATCATAACGATATTTTGTTGATTGTATATGTCGAAAAATAGTTTTATCGAAGGAATAGTTTGTGATGTAAAAATCACTATTATGTAAGCTAAAGTCTGTGATAGTGCAGACATTTCTGCTCTATCTATAAAAATATTTTCAATTATGTATGCTCCCAGCAATATAAGGCTATAATATAGAAATGACAATATGTTATAGTAGAGATGATAAAAATCTTTATGGATGAACATAGATGTTAGTATGCCCCAAGGGGTATTTTTAGAGAGAGAAAGAATTAATATGAGGTTTTTTCCACTTATTGATTTCCATGTGTCTACCAGAAATGTCAGTATGATAATAGTAAATATACTTGCTATCATTATGGCATAGCGTTTTAGCAACAATGTTAAATTATCTATTATAATTTGGAAACCTACATAGATGGAAAACCTGTCCATTTCATAAATGTTAACTTTTAAATGTTATAAAACAGTATCTATCATTTGATATAGTTAAATATTATAACTATTTAGTTGCTTGAACATATATGAGTATTAAATGTGGAGTAGTTGGATATGGACCAGCGTTTAACATGGGACGTTTTCATGCAGATATTATTTCCAAAACTCCTGGATTGGAGCTTAAGGCTATAGTTGATATAAATCCAGAAAGGTTGAGAGTTGCAAAGAAAGATTTTCCATGGGTTGAAACTTATAGCAGCATTGATGATATGCTTGATAAATCTGATGTAGAATGTGTTACTATTGTTACGCCCCATAATACACATGCTTCTTTGGCCATAAAGGCATTAAAAGCAGGTAGACATGTCATAGTTGAGAAACCTATGTGTATTACAGTAGATGAAGCTGACCAAATGATCAATGAGGCAAAGAAATCAGGTATGATGTTGACAGTGTTCCATAATAGGAGGCTTGATGGAAGTTTTCTATCAATAAAAGAAATAGTTGATGGAGGGCTAATAGGTAAGGTTTTTCATATCGAGGCATTTGGAGGTGGGTATGGACATCCTGGTTATTGGTGGAGATCCGATAAAAAGGTTTCCGGAGGTGCTTTTTATGACTGGGGTGCTCATTTCATAGACTGGATTCTTAACATTGTTCCTGAAAGGATAAAAGGTGTATATGGACACTTCTATAAGCTTGTGTGGAATGATGTAACTAACGAGGATCATGTAGAGGCAACGATTATTTTTGAATCCGGTGTAAAGGCTAATCTCCAACTTTCTAACATAGCTATTGTTAAAAAACCTAGATGGAGGATTTTGGGTACGAATGGAGGAATACTGGATGAAGGGGACGGTAAGCTAAAAGTATATAGACATATAGATGGTTTAAACTATGTCACCGAGGTAAAATATAATGAAACTAACTGGGCTAAGTTTTATGTCAATATTGTCGAACATCTGGTTAACGGTAAAGAACTATTGGTGAAGCCAGAGGAGGCAAGAAGAGTGATAGAAGTTATTGAGGCTGCTGAGAAATCT
>Ga0190304_1001056_pt1 | contig 12517 bp, 12 predicted proteins | sample 48700712_MG_FD_161670 | JGI IMG/M metagenome (GOLD analysis project Ga0190304, IMG submission 161670) | Hydrothermal vent sediment bacterial communities from Southern Trench, Guaymas Basin, Mexico - 4870-07-1--2_MG | ecosystem: Environmental > Aquatic > Marine > Hydrothermal vents > Sediment ... | reverse complement strand
AGTTTGAACATGCCAGTTTAAGATGGGCACTGTTACATTTCCTCCAAATACACCAAGTGGGATAACACTCTCTTTTCCAAAAGGAGGGAAGAAATATATACCCATAAGTGGTAAAAGTTTAATCCACAGGTTCTTTGGTAAAGTCAGCACTATTATTAACAGTCCCAACAACCCGATGTCTATTGGGAGAAAAAATTTTACAACTGCAATGAAATCTACTTCTTTCTCTTTCATTTAAAAAAATGATATCGTTTTTCATTATTAGAAGATTGTGAAAATCAAAAAAACAATCAATCATTGTAAAAAAATATATTTATCACCCTTTTGTTATACCAGTATTGAAAGATTTCATGGGTGGTAAACATTTTATAGAATGGTATCCAGGAAACTATGGCATAGCAGTAAAAATCAAAAACAAAATTGTTGAGAAAAAAAGCCAATATCAGAAGATAGAAATCTATGAAACTGAAAATTTTGGCAAAATGCTAGTTATAGATGGAAAGATCCAACTGCTGGAGAAAGGAGAAAAAAGCTATCATGAACCACTGGTTCATACAGTGTTACTAGCACATCCAAATCCAAGACACGTTCTAATTATAGGCGGTGGAGATGGATGCGCTATAAGAGAAGTTCTTAGATATGATATAGATTTTGTTGAGATGGTAGAAATAGACAGGGAAGTTATTGAGATTTCAATGAATTATTTGAAGATAGACAATGGGATATTAAAAAGTTTAATCAATAAATCAGAGCCTAGAGCCGGTTTAACAATAGAGGATGGAATAGAATATATAAAAAATTGTAAAAAAATTTTTGATGTGGTAATAGTTGATTCTACAGACCCGGTTAAAGCTGCAGAACCTCTTTTCAGCGAGGATTTCTACAAACACATATACAACATCTTGGATGAAAAAGGGTTGTTCATAACACAAGCAGGGAGTTTATATTTTCTAACAAAAAACATAATTGAAACATATAGTAAAATTGAAAAAGTATTTGATAAAACGCATATTTTTGTTTTTCCTGTAATAGGTTATGCTTCGCCTTGGTCTTTTATTGTAGGGGTTAAAGGAGATATAGATTTTGAAAGAGTTGATTTAAAAAAAGCAGAGAAATTGAAACTAGAGTATTATGATCCATGGAATCACAGAGCTTTATTTTATCTACCAAGATATTTAAAAGATAGCTTATTATCACAATTAAACATGGAAGCAAGTTTTTTAATCCTCAGAGGGTGAGAATTTGAGTATAAAGTATAAACCCATAGGTTTTATTCATACACCTTTTAAAGAACCAAAGGGTGTACCGATACAGCCAGTTGCTGGAGAAGATATTGAAGGAAAAGTAGAAATTCTGCCAGATTATATTGAGGGGTTAAAAGATCTCGAGGGTTTTTCACATATTATTCTAATCTATCATCTACATCTTTCAAAAAAACCATCATTACTGGTAAAACCTTATATGGATGAAAAGCTACGAGGGGTTTTTGCAACAAGGGCACCAAGTAGACCAAACCCAATAGGTTTATCAATCGTGAGACTTGTAAAAATCAAGGGAAATATGGTTTATATCAAAGATGTAGATATTGTAGATGGCACTCCTCTTTTAGATATCAAACCATATGTTCCAGAATTTGATTTAAGAGAAGTCAACAAGATAGGATGGCTTGAGAAAAATATATACAAGTTGCCCTCGTCAAGAGACGATGGTCGGTTTGTATAAACCAAAAACATTTGAACCTATGACAATCACATGGTTTTTTGTCACAAGAAGAAATTTATATTTATCATCCCCCTTATATCGAGGAGGCAGGGTGAAGAAACATGGTGGATAAGAAAGCAGATTTAGCAGGACCAGGGGTAGGGGACTATGATGAAATAGAGAAAATACTCTCACAAGATTATGAATCAATCCACCATGGAAATACTGAAAAGGTTGCTAGAGCAATAGCAGAGGTTTTAGGAGTAGATTTAAAAAAGATAAGCAAGGTGGAAGCAAAGGAACTTATAAAATATGATCTGATAGGTTTTGGATCAGGAATCTATTATGGAAGGCATCACAAAAAAATCTTTGACCTTTTAAAGCAGTTACTAGATCAAAAAGGTAGAAAAGTTTTTATTTTTTCAACCAGTGGCATAAGAAAATTGCTATTGATAAACAATTTTAATAAACCATTGGAAAAGAAGTTAAAAGACAGGGGATTTGAAATATTAGGTATCTTTGATTGTCGAGGATGGGATACCTATTCTTTTATAGTTAAACCATTTGGTGGGATAAGCAAAGGCAGACCAAATAATAGAGATATTGAGGATGCAAAAGAATTTGCTGAGAGAGTGAAAAACATTTTTTGAAAAACAATTATAGATTTACTACTATTGCAACATGATCTTTTGCATATGGTGAGAGATCTATTTTATACTTTACTTTAAGACCAACTTCTTTTAATTTTTTGACAACACTATCATATATTCTTTTTGGCTCATCAGATACATTTATGCTTCTTGCTTTTATCATCAAGATACCTTGACCTTTTTCATCCAGAAATTTTTTCACATTTTTGATAAATATTTCTGTTTGGTTTCTTTGCGAAATATCCTGGTATACCAAATTAACTGGTTTGTAAACTATGTTTTCATATTTTTCTAACCTGTTGGCATCTGCTAAAATGGGTATTATGTTTTTTCTATTTTCACAAACTCTTGAGAGTTGTTTTATTGCATAAGGGGAGATTTCTACTGCATATATTATACCTGGGTCTTTAATTATATCTGAGATATGGCTAACTGTTGTTCCAGTTGCAGCTCCTAGATATAGAACATTGGCTCCTTCAAACAAGTTTATTTCTTTTAATCCATTCAGGATTGCAGCAGCGAGTTTACTCTTATATGGGTTCCAGGATCTGTACTCCCTGTTGTTATAAACAACTAGTTTTTCATCATATACTTTCAACCCTTTGCAATCTGGTAAATTCTCAGTAAAAAGTTTTCCATTACCCTTGAAAACACCATTTATACTGGTTTCAATCATGTTTTCAAAAAATCAAATTAGGTATATTAAATGATTTTTGTAAAGATTTAAATTACTGTTATGTATACTTAGGAGAGGGTGATATTTTTGCCTCTGAGATCTCCTTTACATGAAATTCATGTTGAACTTGGAGCGAAATTTACTATTTTCGCTGGTCATGAAATGCCCCTCCAATATACCTCCATTAGAGATGAGCATTTGAATGTTAGAAAAAATGTTGGCTTGTTTGATGTTTCGCATATGGGAAATGTGATAATTGAGGGCAAAGATGCTGCAAGACTTCTATCACTAGCGACTTTAGAAGATGCAAATAGAATTGAAAAGAACAAAGGACAATATACTGCGATTTTAAGAGAGGATGGAACAATAATAGATGATACAATATTCTTACACTTACCAGATGAAAAATACGCCCTAGTTCCAAATGCTGGTAGATCTGAGGTTGTTACAAATTGGCTCAATGATGTAGCGGAAAAAAATAATTTAGATGCAAAGGCAGAAGATGTATCCAGAGAGTATGTAATACTGGCTATCCAGGGCCCAAAATCTAGAGATCTATTACGTAAAATAATAGATATAGATATCGAAAATATGCCTCTTTTTGGCTGCGATTATGCAAAAGTTAATGGTGTAGATTGTATAGCTTCAAGAACTGGTTACACCGGCGAACTAGGTTTTGAATTGCAAATCACCCCACCAGAAAATTCAAAAAAAGTATTTTATGATATATTAAATGTTGGTAAAGAATTTAATGTAAAGCCCATCGGATTAGGCGCAAGAGACACTCTTAGGCTAGAGAAATGCTTTTTACTTGCAGGTAATGAGTTTGAGGGAGGGAGAACACCTTTAGAGGCTGGTTTATCCTGGCTGATTAACTGGGATCATGATTTTATCGGGAAAAACGCTCTTCTCAGGCAAAAACAAGATGGAAAATATGAGAGGCTAACCTGTCTAGAATGCATAGACAAGGGAATACCAAGACATAGTTACATGGTTGAGAAAAATGGTAAAATTGTGGGTAAAGTATCGAGTGGGAATATCTCACCATGTCTAAACAAGGGAATAGCTTTAGCCTACATCAAACCAGAATACAGAGAGGTAGGCTCAATCTTGGATATAGTGATTAGAGATAAAAAAATTAGGGCAAAAGTTGTCAAACCACCCTTTGTATCCAAAGATTGGGCAAGGGAAAACCCATAAATTTTTTAAGAAAACTTAAAAACATCATAGGAAATTCAACAAAAGAAAAAAAATTGGTTTGGTGATGAAAACAGTATGAGTGAAAACATACCAGAGGATTTGAAATATACAGATACACATGAATGGGTTAAGATGAAAAATGAAAAAACAGTTGTTGTGGGGATAACAGATCACGCGCAAAAAGAGCTCACAGATATTGTCTTTGTCGAGTTGCCACCTGTTGGGAAAGAATTTAAGAAAGGAGAGGAAATGTGCATAGTGGAGTCTATTAAATCCGTATCAGAGATATATGCACCAGTTAGTGGTAAAATTGTAGCTGTCAACAAGGAACTAGAGGATTCACCTGAGAAAATAAACAGCAGCCCCTACAGTGAGGGATGGCTGGTGGAGATAGAATTGTCAAACAGGGATGAGATAAACTCTCTACTGGATGCTGAGTCTTATAAAAAACTGCTTTCTAAATAGACCTGTTTTTTAGATAATTAATGAGACCACCGGCTTTCATTATTTCAAACTCTAGACTTGTCAACGGTATCGCCTGTAATATGTTGTTTGTTGACAAGTTTTTTATCACTCCTTTTTCTAGATCAACCTCCAGCATGTCCCTGTCTCTAATTTTATCCACATGTTTACATTCCAGTATTGGTAGTCCTATGTTAACAGCATTTCTGTAAAATATTCTTGCAAAAGATTTTGCTATCACCATGCTCACTCCAGAGCCTTTTATAGCAATAGGTGCTTGTTCCCTAGATGAACCGCATCCAAAGTTTTTACCACCGACTATAATATCACCCTGTTTCACTTTTTTTGCAAAATCTTTCTTACCTGGGACGCCTTCCATCGCATGTTTTCCCATTTCCATGGTGTCTGTCAAAGTTAGATATGCTCCTGGGAAGATTTGATCAGTGTCTATGTTGTCGCCAAATTTCCATGCTTTTCCTTTTAAGATCATACTAGTTTTCTCACCTAATTAATATATGGAGAGGAAATAATTTATTTTGTCCTCAAAAATCTCTGCCTGTTTCTGTATAACTGTCTCTGCTTCATTTACATCCATGTATCTTGTCTCTAGTGCGTAGCTTACAACTCTTCCAAGCCACAATGATTTAAGTGAATCAACTAGTTTTTCTTTCTCATTTTTTACTTTTTTATAATAGGCTGCGAAACTGTAGACAATCTCAGCCCAGAACTCAGCATCAAATTCTTCGTGTTTTTCAGCGATTTTTTCAAGTTTCCTTATTTTTTCTTTGCCAATTGCTTTTGCTATTATATTCCTTCTTTCTTCAAATTCTTTTCTGAAAGAACTTCTTAGTTTGTCAACATCTATTTTCACTGGTATAGGAGTTTGTCCAAAGCATCCACGGTATATCAACCTTTTTTTCTCTCTTTTCTTTGGCATCCATCTATCCCTGTAATGCTTGGTTAGCTCGAACATGCTCATTGACACTTGTCTGAACATTGGAGCTAAGAGTTTTTCATGTTCTAGATATCTAGTGGTTGATTCATGGATTTTCTGTGCGAATAGTGTCTCTCTCAGTGCCATTCCTTCTGCTGCAGCAGTGGTGGTTATGAATATGTCCACTCCGAAGTCCTTTGGGAAAAGAGGATGTCTCCTGAGTATTTCATAGAGTGGTTTTGAAATTCCAAACTCACCAGCTATTGGCTGTCTGATATCTATCTCATATAAGGCTCGTGTAAAAGGATAAACTAGGAGATTTGTTATAAGTCCATCATATTTATCTCTTATATAATATGGAATAGTGAGATCAGCTCTTCCATATAAGATAGGATAGAGAAGAATCTGGATCCATTCTGGTTTTACACTTAGTATATCTCCGTCTATTAATAGTATAGCCTTTGCATTAAGATGATGAGCGATATCTATTATCGTGTATATCCCAGCTCCTTTTCCCCCCTCGGTTATATCATGTGTTACAATCTTATTTATACCAATGTATGGGTAAAAAAGATCAACTATTTCATCTGTTCTATCGGTGGATTTTCCTTTGCTAACAACTATAGCCTTTTTGTATTCAGGGAAATACCTGTTGAGCCCCTCGTTTATAGTGTTTAACACATTTAAAACAGTTCCCTCGACGTTTTTACAAAGAACGCCGACCATTACATCAACTGGTTTGACTTTTTCACATTTTTTTAATACATTTTGTTCTAGGCTTATATTACTAGTCCAGTTCATATTTTATTCATTCTCCTCCATCACAATCTCAAGTAATTCTTCTCTGATCTTTCTTTTGGCAGATAATATTCTCAACCAATCTGGTACTCTTATGCCAGTTGGTTTTTTCAGATAATCCATACCTGCATTTAATATTTGCTTACTAAATTTTTCTACAATAAGCTCCTCAGAATGTCTATCATATTTTAAATTGTTGAAATGGGCATCTGCGAAATATTTTCTAATGAATTCCTGTGCATTTCTCAAATATAAAACCTCTAGTGATGTTAAGAACTCTTCTGATATTATGATATGATCTTCTTCTACTAGGTCTCTTAGAAGGGTCTTTAATATATCCTGTGTCATTTTGGCTAAGCCTTCTTTTTCGTTACCAATTTTTTGATGTTTGTGATCATAGAAACCTAGATCAGTTTGACATATTTTATTCAATGGGATGTGTCTATATGTTTCAGCTAGCATGCCAAGTTCTATCCCCCAGCCAGCAGGGATACTTATGCTAACTGCGAGATCACTAGTGAGAGCAAACTCTCCGGATAAGGGATATCTAAAGGAGCGTAAAAAGCTGAGGAAATTTGATTCTTTTCCTATTTGGTCTGCTAACGCTCTAAGTAGAGGTTGAAGGAACAACCTGAAAACACGACCATACATCTTGTTCTGTTTTGAGCTGATTCTGGCATAGTAGCCCTTGTTGAATTTAAAATCTAAATCAGGTTCAACTATGGGATACAAAAGCTTTGTTGGTATGAACTCGGTATAGTTTCTAATATCTGCATCATGCATTGCTATCCCATAGGATTCCAAACTTGCTATGCCAAGAGCTAGCCATACATCTCTTCCTTTTCCACCATGTTTTATCAGATCAAAACCCTCTTCTTTTAACTCAAAAAGCAACTCTTTTACCTTGGGACCGTTGCACCATATAACCAAGTTTGGTATTTTTAAAGATGAAAAAAACTTTTTAACATTTTTAAACTCTTTCTCAGTTTTTGCAGCCAGGGAGATAAACACTTTGCTAATATAATCGCATTTGTTAAGATGTCTTACTATCCCTTTTAATTCATCTCTTTTTATCTCCTCATATAACATGGGTATAACAATTGATACTGGTCTCTCCTCAGTAACCTCTTTTAGTTCCTTTATGAGCCTCTCCCTGCTGATTTTTAGTTCATGCAAGGTGGCTATTTCCTCTTGTTTTATATCCATCTCTCATCACCGTAAAAATGTCTTATAATATTGCAATTTTTTTTGATGCAGTCTTTTTCTTAAGGAAAATAACTTTAATAACTTTTATTATTTCTTATTTTTCAATTATCTTTAAAATTTGTTGAAAAACAAACAATTTAATAATTAAATAATAAAAAGTGAATTATGATATCATCAGGGTGGAATCTAAAATGGTAGATATACAGTTGACAGGAATATTTCCCAGGTCTAATGAGCTAATCAGAGCAACATGGGATTATGAAAAGGGCAAGATTGATAAAGAAACCTTAGAAAACAAAATAGAAAAAGATACCAAGAGGATTATAGAGTTACAACTTCAGACTGGTTTTAGGTATATAACGGATGGGATGTTACTATGGCAAGATCTTTTTAGACCATTTATCGAAAATATAGAAGGAATCTCACCTGGCCCTTTAACAAGATGGTTCAACAACAACACATTCTTTAGAAAACCGATAATTGATAATAAACTAAGTAGTAGTAGAACATTTCTCCATGAATATATCTATGTTGACCTCTTATCAGAAAATGGACATTGGAAGGTTATATTACCAGGCCTCTTCACTTTCGTAAAACTTTCAGCAGATACATATTATAAAAATTTCAAGAATCTCATCATGGATTTTTCAAGGATAATCAAAGCAGAAATCACCAATTTAACCAATAGAGGGGCGTCGTTTATCCAATTTAATGAACCAGCAATTACATGGTGTACTCTTACAAAGGAAGAAATAAACCTTGCTAAAGAGGCTTACAGGTTTTTAATAGATGATGTAAGTGCTAGAACCTGTATACATACATATTTTGGCGATGCAACACCTATCTTGTCTCCTCTACTGGATTACCCAGTTGATTACATTGGAGTAGATTTTTATTCAACCACATTTGAAGAGATAAGAGAGATTTCTTTCTCCAAAGGGTTGTTATGTGGATGTATTGATTCTAGAAGCTCGCTTTTAGAAAAACCATCTAATATCTCCTCCTTTATCGAGGATGTAAATGAGTATATGAAGCCACAGGACATGGTGATTTCTCAAAACTGTGATCTAGAGTTCCTACCGAGAAATGTAGCTGAAAAGAAAGTAAAACTTCTGGCAGAGGTTTTAAAGATGTTGGAGGGAAAATTATGAAAAAACTATTTCCAACACAGGAGATTGGTAGCCTGGCAAAACCATCTTGGTTGTTAAAAGGATTGAGAGGTCAACCATTATCAGAGGAAGATATTAGAGAATTGGATACTTGGGCTAAAAAACTAGATATCCAGGGATATGAGGAGATAAAACAGCTTTTACTTAAAAAAACAATCAGTGAGAAAAAGTTGAGAGATTTTGCAGCGCTTTTTAATATAAAATTTTTTGAGAAAGCTGGTTTAGACTTTGTTTATGATGGAGAGGCCAGGAGAATAGAGATGTATGAGTACCCTATGCGGCATATAGAGGGAATAAAAATTTTAGACTGGGTTAGAAGTTTTGATAATAAATATTATAGAAAAGGAGCATGTGTTGATAAACCCAGACTCAAGGGCTTTTATCATTTAGAAGAATTTGTTTTTGTAAAAAATCACACCAGCAGGGGTGTAAAAATCCCTATCACAGGTCCATATACCCTAGCAGATTGGTCTTTCAATGAATACTATGAATCCCGTTTAGTTGACAAGATTAAAGATTTTAGAGAGAGGAAAAAAATTGCGAAACAAGATTTTGTTTTTGAGTTAGCAAGAGAAATTATCAGACCAAATATTATCGCCTTGGTTAAAGCAGGCGCTAAATGGATCCAGATAGATGAGCCAGCAGCAACAACTCATCCTAACGAAGTTCCTTTGTTTGTTGATGCATTTAACGAAACCGTAAAGGGTATTGACTGTAAATTTAGCGTCCACATTTGCTATAGTGATTATAGTCTCCTCTATCCAGATCTATTAGAGATGAAGACAGATCATTTAGCATTTGAATATGCCAACAAGAAAAACTATGATGATCTAAAACTTTTCAAAGAATATGGTGACAAAAGAGAAATAGGTTTAGGTGTGTTGGATGTTCATTCTAATGAAATAGAAACACCAGAGGTTGTTAGAGACAGGCTACTTTATGCATACAATCTTTTGGAAGAAAATGAGATCTATGCAAACCCAGATTGTGGTTTTAGAACCAGGAGTTTAGATGTAGCTTTTAAAAAACTGTCTAATTTGGTGAGAGGCGCTCAGTTGGCAAGAGAAAATCTCTCCTAAGATTAAAGTTTTGCAATCTCTTCTATTATTTTCGCAGCTAGAGAGGGGTATTTTATTGACATAACATGGGCACCAATAGTGTAACCATTACTTTTTGCGAAATCTCTTAGATTTTGATACATTTCAACACATATTTCTACTGATTTCTCCCCCATATCTTTCGCCTCTCTTAGAATCCTTGCTATACCATCTGATAAACCAGGAATTCCTAGCTGTTTCTTGAAAAATTCTAATCTTTTCAGCGAGGTTATAGGACCTGATCCAACAAGTATTGGAACCGATGGATCAACTTTCTCTATAAAATCAGTTACAGTTTTTGAATCATAAGTTAATTGTGTAATAAAGAATTGTGCACCAGCATCAATCTTTTTTTTGTATATCTCTATTTCTTTTTTTCTAGTTGGTATAAGAGCGGCGCCAACAAAATAATCTGTTTTACCATCTATCACCTTATTCTCTCTTTTAATATATTTTTTCTCTTTGAGACGGTTGTAATATCTCCTTGCTTTTCCATTTAACTCTGGTATTATGTAGCCATTATTGAGATAATCTTTTACTGCTGTTAACCCCTCTGTGACATCAATCAAAAAAGGGCTTCCAGGGTAATAATCACCGGTTATGATCAATAGATTTCTCAGCCCAAGAAGATGCCCTCCCCATAAAATGCTTTGAAAAAGAGGAATGCTATAATCTTGTATTCTTACATTTACGATAACATCTTTTTTGTATTTTTCCTTGAGCATCCATCCATATACAAAGGGATCAAGTTTTGGTCTTCCTCGAGGGTTGTTATAAACGCCAAATGCAGATATTTTTCTAATGATTTTTTTTGGAAATTTTTCTTCTATACTAATACCCTTAGGTGAGTCTGGTTCGAAGGTTATTGGAAACTTATTCTTTTTAATTATATCTCTAAGAAGCTCTATACTCATATTTTAATTTAATATTATTTATATATAACTTTATAATATTTTCTGAATTTTACCGATTTTTTTATGATAATAAAAAAAGAAAAAATGATGGTATCAACCCTGGGATAATGAGAAAATTTTTTAATAGATTAGGAGTACCCACCTATCTTCAGCGTGGGATCCCCAAGCAAAACCCATTCATGCAAGGTTTTTGGATGACCAGCCTCTAAATCAGTCATGTCGAAGTTGTCTAAATAACTTATTAGCGTCTCTGCATATGCCTGCCCAAGTATATGATACCCTTCTGCACCATATTTTTTGAAAAACTCTATTGTTATCCAAGAGTCACCACCGCCAACAGTGCAGACTTTCCCAGGCATACCATACCCAAGACCTGTGTTTCCTATAGAGGCTATAGCACCACCTTTTGGATTTCTAACCAAACGCCAGCTAAAGCATTCTGGTACAGGAGCATACGCCCATAATGTCTTTTTTGGAATAATTTTGAACAGGAGATTAAAGACATCAAAGGTTGCAGGTATCGCAGATACATTAAACTGACTGTTATGACACCCGCCTACAACAGCTACTGGTAATTTTTCTCCATTAGATAGAGTATCCATTGGAAACGGCGGGAGGTCGAAGAAAGGTATAGTCCATTTAAAGTTGATAACCTTTAAACCTACAACGCTTGCATGTTGTCTATTACCAGGTATACCAGGATAATGATCAGCCCAGACATTTGGACTTCCATGACCAGACATAAACATGAATCCACATCCCTGACTCAGAGCATTTAATACATCTGTTTGCCCATTGAATTTACCATTTGATGTCCAAATTATCTCCTTTTCAAAGTCATTTGGCATGTAATAAAGCGCTCCACCTCTTCCAAATAATGGTTTCTCCCCAGTGGTCCATTCACCCTCATAGTACATCTCTGTATTGTTTCTCCAATCTGAGAAGACAACATCACCATTTTCATCTGTAACCCAGACATGGATACTTGATACATTTCCATATGGTTTTGGATCATAGGATTTCCCTCTTATAGTCAATATACCATCAATGTAACTAATGTTCGCCCAAGGATTGAAACTGTTACAATAAGCTTCTTTTTCTGAGGGTGTATATGTATAATCAGTGTTTCCCAGAATGTCTCCTTCGGATATGGAGACAATCTCGGCTATGGGTGGTCCTGGGAAGGAGTGTATTCTGAGATGGTCATCGTGGTTGAATGAGATGGTGGTTTCTTTTGATCTGTCTAGTGTTATGTTGATGATATCCATTGGACCGGTTTCTCCCTTGGGGTTGAGGCTCTGTGCGTATATTGTGTATTTACCATCTGGCAAAGGCTTGGTATCCCATTGAATGTTTAAATCCATTTGATCAAGGAATCCATCACCAGAGAACACTATCATCTTTTTAAACCAAGAAGGATCGCAGGGTTTGCTCTCATAATTAATTATTTTATCAACAACAGTTTTAACTTCCTTTACACTTCTACATGCTAATCTCCCAAGATAAATATCTGGATAAAGATCTATCCCTGTATCATTTTCTACACCTGGTTTATTCCAAGCAAAATATATACCATCACCATTCGGATCCCAATCCTCAAAACCACCACCTGTTTTGTAAATATCAGCATAATATAGATCACTAATAACTCCAGGATCATGTATTGTAGACTCATCTAGTGGGTATTTTGGATTATCATATATATTACTA
>Ga0190304_1001054_pt1 | contig 12532 bp, 10 predicted proteins | sample 48700712_MG_FD_161670 | JGI IMG/M metagenome (GOLD analysis project Ga0190304, IMG submission 161670) | Hydrothermal vent sediment bacterial communities from Southern Trench, Guaymas Basin, Mexico - 4870-07-1--2_MG | ecosystem: Environmental > Aquatic > Marine > Hydrothermal vents > Sediment ... | reverse complement strand
AAGAAGCCTTGGTTACTTAGAATAGATATGGTGTTAAGATTATTTTTCTTTTCTTTCTTGATTGTGTTATTAGGTGGGATTTACGGCGTTTTATTCAGTATTCATCCTTTGGTGGGTTTAGTTTTTCTCGCCGCCATCGTTATTGGATGTGTTATCTGGAAAGAACCTGCCTGGGGGTTACTTTTGGTTCTATTTACTATTCCTCTTCAATTTTTAGGTAAATTAAATGAAGATGGCTCTCTCACTATTGCCAAGGTAGTTACTCCTTGTGCAGTTTTAATATGGTTTTTAAAATATTTGATTAACAAGGACAAAAGGCTTTTAAAAGTTCCTTTTAGTCATCCTATTCTTATTTCCAGTTTTATATATTTGGTTTCAACCATTCCTTCTTTTTTTAACGCCCGTAGTGTTTCAATTAGTATTTGTTATCTCTTGTTTAAACTTTTTCCTTTATGGTTATTGATGGTTCTAATTGTTGACCTTCTTCAGACCCTAAAATGGCTTGAGCGTGGTTATAAAACCATTTTACTTATTGCCTTTGTGGTAGGATGCTTTGGTATTTATGAGTTAATTACAGGTCAGTCTATTCTCCAATTATTTGGAATGAAATACTATCTCATTAGCGGAGCAAAGGAAGGGGGTTTAGCAAGTACTAAATGGGAACAATCTAGCCTTCTAGAGAAGTCTTGGGCAAGAGTTGCTTCTACTTTTTTAGACCCTGATTTTTTTGCTTCTTTTTTATTGCTTGTTCTTGGTTTTAGCTTTGGCTTTCTTTTTACCACCAAGTCCACATTTTGGCGTTTATTCTGTATTGTTCTTATTATCATTGCCTTGATAGACATTGTAGGAACGGGTTCGCGCTCTGTTTTTTTAGGAGTGTTTATCTTCTTTTTATTTCTTTTGGCTGTCGTAAATTTTAAGGGTAAATGGTTGCTCGTAGGAATTTGGGCTCTCCTAGGTGTTCTTATCATCCCCTCTATTGAAGAATACATACCCTCTTTCCGCAAAGAACTACCTCTTTCGCTTGAGGACTTTAAACAAGATCCACGTTATGGATTTTGGTTAACTGCTTTAAAAATGATCTTAAAACATCCGATTTTAGGTGTAGGTTTAGGTAATTTTACTGAAGTTTACTATCATTATAGAGACGAAGCTTCTATTCTTTTAAAACCATATTTGCCCCATAATATTGTCTTATTAGTTTTTTCTGAAACAGGGATCATTGGACTTGTCTTTTTCGGCCTTTTTATTATAATAGTATTAGGTACTTTAATAAAAAATTACTTTACAAAAAAGAATAGGGCGATATGGGTATTCAATCTTTTTATCTTTGCTTCTTTTTTAGGGTATTGTGTATTTGCTCTTGCTTCAAATACCTTGGATCAAGAGTATATCTGGATTGTGTGTGGTTTTGTGGCCTTATTTTCTAAAATGAAAGGAGGAAAAGAATCATGCTGCGTTTGCAATGCAAAAAAATATTAAGTATTGCTATTTTTATTGTTTGTCTAATAACCACAAAGATTTGGGCAAAGAATGATGCGAATTCTATCTTTGGAGTAGGTTATGCTGTAAAGGGATATGCCAAGATAGTGGCTAAAATGGGAGCAAAGTGGGTTAAAATTCCTTTAGTGCCTTGGGGTGTGATAGAGCCAAAACTTCCTCAAAATGGAAGACATTTTTATCAGTGGAAGCGTTTAGATAAATTGGTTAAAGAATATGAAGACGCAGGCTTGCATGTTCAGATAGTTATTAAAGCAGCTTGCCGATGGGGAGCAAAACATTTTGCCCGTCCGCCTGAGAGGTGGCGCAAAAGTTATCCTCCCAAAGAGGAACACTGGGATGATTATTATCAGTTTGTTTATAATCTGGTGGAAAGATATGATGGTGATGGATATAAGGATATGCCAGGTTTACGCTATCCTATTAGATATTATGAAATTGAATCTGAAGCCGAACATCCAATCTTTTGGGCTGGGACTATAGAAGAATATGGACGCTTGTTAAAAACGGCTTATAAAGCAGCTAAAAAAGCTCATCCAGAAACAAAAATTATTTTATCTGGTATAAATTTGGGGAAATTATTTGATGATAATCCTCCTCTGCAAGAACTAAGACAGAAAATTAAACGTTTACCCAGGAGATATAAAAAAGTGCTGTTTTTTATTCGGAAAACGCTGGCCATGGGAGATTATTATGATGTGATAGACTACCATTATAACCGTGATTACACAGGTGCCTATGGCGCGGTGAAATTGATAAGGCAAGAGTTGGCAAGGCACGGTTATCAAAAGGAAATATGGGCAGGAGATACAGCAAGTGTGCCCTGGGTTACAGATAAAGAGCATAGAGATATTCTTACTATTTTGACAAATCCCTTGCATCCTCGCCATCAAAAGATAATGAGCTGGTTTAGAGCTGAACAAGCTAAATTGTCGGTTAAAAAATTTATTGTGGCGGCTGAGCTGGGTATTAAAAAAGTCTTTTTAGAATCTATACGCGATTTTCCTAAACATGCCTATAAAGGCGCAGCTAAAGAAAGTTGGTTTTTAGCAGGAATCCTCAATGAGGATAAAACCCCTAGACCTGTTTTTTATGCTTATGCCCAATTAACGAAAAAACTTGATAATTTTCAAAAAATAGAACGTTTGCCAAGGAAAGGGATATATCTTTATAAAGTCTCTTTTCTGGACAAAGAACCTATATATATTGCCTGGTGTGAAAAAAGACCACAAAGAATTAGGCTTAAGCTAAAGAAGATTAGTTCTTATTTAAGATTAGAAAAGGTTATTACTACCGCAAACGAAAAACCCATTGTGAAAACAATAAAAATAAAAAGAAATAAATTGACTTTTACCTTAGATGATACACCTCTATTTATAGAATTTACTGCAGCACCGAGAGAAAAGCTTAAAGATAAGGAGACTCCAATCAATTCAGAGGAAAAAATCCTCTCCCTTTAAGGGTAGAGAAAAAAGTCAAACAATGAAAGCCATTATTTTTGGTGCAGGTTTAGGAGGGCTTAAGTTAGCCTATAATTTATTAAAAAAGGGAGTAGAAGTAGAGATACTTGAGAAAAGTGATAAAATAGGTGGTTTAATGCAAACATTTGTGGAAGATGGTTTTTATATAGACTACGGGCCTCATATTTTCTTTGAACATAATCTTCCCCAACTTAAAGAACTACTCCAAGAAGACATTATCCCTGTTGATGTTACCTATGGCGTAGGTTTTAAAAAAAAGATTGTGTCTTTACCGTTAAATCCGATAGAATTTTCTTTAAATCTTCCTTTATACTCTTTTTTACTTCTGGGTGATTTAATTATTCAGAAATGCCGTCAGAAAAACGCTACCCCCGAAACGGCTGCGCAATGGTGTATTAATCAATTTGGACGCATAGCCTACCGCTATTTTTTTAAAGATTATATCACCAAAGTCATGCTCTATCCCGCTACCCAAATCTCGTCTGATTGGGGAAAGGAAAGAAGTAGGTTTTATCAAGAACAGAATGTGGATAGAAAGGCTTTAATCAAAAAAATTTTTAAATTTAAACAAAAAAGAAGATTTTATTATCCTTTAAAAGGAGCTTATCAAATTATTTCTGCTTTAGCTGATTTTATTCATCAAAATAAAGGGGTAATCCGTTTAAATTGTCAGCTTAGTAAGATTGAGATAAAAAATAATCAGGTTACTAGCGTTAAGTGTAATGATACAGTCATTAAAGGAGATATGTATATTAGCACTATACCTATAACCAATTTAATCAGTTTAGTTCATCCCACTTACCCAAAAAAATTAAGTTATAGTTCGCTTTGGCTTTTTTATTTAATTATTAACAGAGACTATTTAACCCAGAAAGTGCAAATTTATTTTCCTGAAAAGGAATATATCTTTAAAAGAATCTATGAACCCAAAAATCTCAATCCCTGCATGGGGAAAAAAGGAAAAACAGCCCTATGTGTTGAAGTTTGTTATGGGGAAGATAGTTCTTTTAAAGGTATGGGAGAAAAGGAGGTATTAAACTTAATTGTAAAAGGGTTAAGTGACTTTTTTGGAATAAAAAGGCAAGAAATCAGCAAAAGCTGGTCTATCAAACTGCCTTATGCTTACGCTATTTATAAAAAAGGGTATCAACAAATATTGCATAAGTATGCACGTTTTCTCTTGGGGATTAATAACCTTATTTCTTTTGGCAGACAAGGTTCTTTTCGTTATAATTTTTTATCAGATCGCGTTATAGAAGCTGCAGATGCTGTGGCTGATTTTATTCTGTCAAAAGAAGAGAAAAAAAATTATCTAAAAATGCCTATGTCTAAATCTATATTTTTTTAAAAGGGATAAGTTATGAAACGCTCTAAAAAGGTCATAATGCTTTTTTCAATGAGTTTTCTTCCTAATCAAGGAAGATATATAAGAGTCTATAATCAGGCGAAAAGTTTATTAAAAAGATTCAGCGAGGTAAAAATAATTGCCTGGGATAGAGAGGGCAACCAACCGCCGTTTGCTATTGTAGATGGTATTAAGGTAGAAAGGTTGCACATTAAGGCGGGTATAGAAAAGGGTCCTTTAGGAAATGGATTAAAGGTATTGTTATTTAACTTGATTGCCTTTGGTAAACTTATTTTAAATCGTCAAGAGATAGAAGTTATTCATGCCTTTAATCTTGATACAATGCTGCCTGCGATTGCCGCCGCTAAATTGCTTAAAAAACCTGCAATTTTAGACTTATGTGAGCCAGATTATTATGCATTTTGGGGAGAAAAATACGGCTTTTTCTTAAAACTTGTCAACTGGTTAGAAAAGGTCATTTCTCGCCGTTTTGATGCGGTTTTAGTCCATAATCAGTATCAGATAAATAAATTTAAAAAATACGGCGTTAAACGGTTAAGATTAATAGGAAGTTATCCCACTTATCTTGTCAAACAAGTTAAAAAACACCAAAACATAGAGGGCAAACCGGTAGTCATTGGCAGAATCGGCACAATTTATGCGAACAATGGTATTGAAGAGCTAGTTGAAGCCTTCGGATTGCTTTTAAAAAAACACAAAAATATTAAGCTTATGCTTGCTGGTAGAGTTTATGAAAATTATAAAGAGACATTTAGGCAATTGATTCGTCCATTAGGAGATAAAGCAGAAGTAATAGGTGCTTTTCCAGCTTCGCAAATGCCCCAGCTTTACCAAAAAATAGATATATCAGTTATGCTTAACCGCCGTACGGCCTGGTTTAAAAATATAACGCCAACCAAGTTTTTTGACACTTTAGCCAATGGTGTTCCTGTAGTCACCTCAGATATTGGTGGGTTAAAATATATTATTGAAGAATATCAATGTGGATATGTCGTAGATGAAACTAATCCCCATGAAATTTGTGCAGTCCTAGAAAAACTGGTTAAAAATCCTTCTTTACGCCAAAAGATGGCCGAAAATGGACTAAAAGCCGCGTGGGAAAGATTTAACTGGAATTTAATGGAAAAATATTTGTTAGAGGTTTATGAAGATGTGAGAAAAGAAAAGCTGGCCAGATGATAAAATGTTATACTGGTAAAACAGAAAAACAGTAAAATGGAGAGATGGTATGAAAGTTATTGTTATTGGTTTAGATGGAGGTAGTTTTTCTGTCCTTAAGCCTTTGGCCCAACAGGGTTATATACCTAATTTAGCCATGTTATTAAAAGAGGGTATACACAGAGAGCTTATTTCCTGTATTCCACCTGTTACTGGTCCTGCCTGGACATCTTTTCTTACCGGCAAACAACCAGGTAAACATGGTATTTTTGATTTCTTTTATAAGCCTGCCGGCAGTATAGAGAGACAACCAGTCAATTTTACCCTCATTAAAAGCAAAACAATTCTTACTTATTTAACGGCGGCGCAGAAAAAAATAGGACTTGTAAATGTGCCTTTAACCTATCCACCACCTAAGGTTAATGGGTTTATTATCACTGGCCTTTTAACCCCAAGCCGGGAGGTAAATTTTACCTATCCACCAGAGTTAAAAAGAGAAATAGAAGACAAATATGGTCCATACATTTTGGATGTTTTTTGGCAAAAATATGACGAAAAGACGGTGCATTTATTTCTCAAAGAATTAAGGGAATGTGAAAAACAAAGAATAAATATTGCCCTTGATCTTTTTACTAGGGAAAAACCTGATTTTTTTATGGTTGTCTTTACCGGCACAGACAGAATCCAACATGCCCTCTGGCACTATATTGAACCCATTATTCAGTCAAAAGCAAAGCCAGATAGAATAACAAAAGAGATTTTAACATATTATGCTTTAATTGATGAAGCCATTGGTAAGTTTATAAGTAAAATTGATGAAAAAACATGTTTATTTTTAATGTCTGACCATGGTTTTGGCCCTCTGCAGAGAAAATTTTATATAAATTATTGGTTGTGGAAAGAAGGACTCCTTGTCTTTTATGAAAAGGAGGTTAGGCGTTATTTTCTTTTAAGAAGACTTAGATATTTGGCGCACAAACTAGCCCTGCGTTTTCATTTCCTTGAGCCTCTTAAAAAAATCATAAAAGGGAAAAGTGATCTTAAAAAAAGAGCCCTAATGTATGCATTTCTTGATTTTATAGATTGGTCAAAAACAAAAGCCTTTTCTGTTTCTGGAACAGAACAGGGCATTTATATTAATGTAAAAGGGAGAGAGCCCTATGGCATTGTTGCCCCAGGGGAAGAATATGAAAAAATACGCACATATATCATAGAAAAATTGAAAAAACTTAAAGACCCCTTTAGTGGTCAAAAACTGGTGAGCCACATTTATAAAAAAGAAGAAGTCTATCATGGCCCTTATGCCGACCAGGCACCGGATATTATTTTCTTTTTAAGAAATGGTTTATATCTTGTTGATGTCCAACTGCGCAATTATTTGTGGCAAGAAGTAAATTGGTTAACAGGTACGGGTACACACCGGTTAGAGGGTATATTTATGGCCTATGGTCAAAATATAAAAAAAGGGCAGACATTGCCAAAGGCACATATAACTGATCTCGCGCCTACAATCTTATATGCCTTAGGCATGTCTATTCCTACAGATATGGATGGGCGGGTTTTAAAAGAAATTTTTAAAGAAGAGTTTACAAAAGTTAATCCTGTGATAAAAATTAAAGATGATGAAAAAGAGGTAAGGAGAGAAGATTTTACTTTTTCCCAAGAAGAGAAAGAAGAGGTTTTGGAAAAGTTAAAAGATTTAGGATACTTATAAAAATGAGAAGGTTAGCATTGATACTTTTGATATGGCTCTTGTTTTACGGCTGTGCCTCTGCGCCAAAGCCAGAAGTTGTTTCCATACCTCTTAATCCACCTAAGCAAACCGTATATTATCTACAAACAGGCGATAAAATTGAAGTTAAATTTTTCTATTACCCTGACATGAATGAAACGCTTGAGATTAGACCAGATGGCCGTATTTCGCTTCAGTTGGTAGGAGAAATACAGGCAGCCGGTTTAACTCCATCCCAATTAACCAAGATTTTGCGGGAAAAGTATGCCAAATATCTGGCAAAACCAGAAGTGGTAGTGGTTGTTAAAGAATTTGCTGGTGAAAAAATATATGTAGGTGGAGAGGTGAAAAAGCCTGGTGAGATTCCAATAAAAGGCAGACTTACGCTATTACAAGCAATTTTTCAAGCAGGAGGTTTGACCGAAAAGGCGAAGTCTTCAGATGTCCTCATTCTGCATCCGGCTGGTAATCGTCTGGAAGTATTTAAAATTAACTTAAACGCCATTTTAGAACAAAAACAAGGAGACGTCTTTCTAGATCCTTATGATGTTGTCTATGTACCGCAAACAACGATTGCTAAAATTGATCAGTTTATTAGCCAATATATAAATTCCCTTATTCCAAGAAGTTTAAGCTTTCCTTTTGTCTATCAACTTAACCGAGGCAAAGGTGGTACTATTGTTGTAGGAGGCCAATAACTTCAACAAGAAAAACCAGCTATCTTTTCAAATAAAGCCAGCGCACGGGCGACAACTTGGTCCATATTGAGATATTTATATTCTGCTAATCTTCCGATAAAATATACATTTTTTAACTTTTTGGCCTCTTTTTCGTATTTTTTATATATAGCTCTTGCCTCTGTACACGGCACAGGATAATAAGGTTCTCCTTCTGCCTGGGGATATTCCCTCACAATTGTTGTTTTAGGACACTTTTGTCCTGTTACATGTTTTATTTCTATAATTCTTGTAAAATCATACTCATGAGGATAATTTACCTGCACTACCGGCTGATAATATTCACAATCAAGTGTTTCGTGCTCAAAACGCAGGGAACGATAGGGCAATTTTCCGTATTTATACCCAAAAAATGCATCTATCGGACCGGTATAAATGAGTTTTTTATACTGGATCATGTCTTTAATATCCTCGTATTTAGTTTGAAGAAGGACAAAGATATTGGGATGATTAGTCATATTTTCAAACAGGCGATGATATCCAGCCTTAGGCATGGCTTGATATTTATCTGTAAAATAACGATCATCCCGATTATCCCTTATATCTATACGGCCACATACCGAGGCATCAAGCTGTTTAGGTTCAAGTCCCCATTGTTTTAAAGTATAGGGACGATATATCTTATTAAACAAATCATAACCTAAACGCGATATAACTAAATCTTCTGAATTTTTTATCTCTTCCCTTTGCACTCGTATTCTTTGCAAGAATGCCTTTAATTCTTCTGTGGAAAACCTGTATCCATAGATTTCATTAATAGTATCTAAATTAACCGGCAAAGGCACTAAGCGTCCATCTACGACTACCCGTATTCTATAAAAAACATAGTGCCATTTTGTAAACTGCGAAAGGTAGTCAAAGACTTTTTTATTATTCGTATGAAAATAGTGAGGGCCGTATTTGTGAACTAAAATACCATCTTTATTATAATAATCATAGCAATTTCCACCAATATGATTTCTTTTTTCTACAATAAGCACCTTTTGGCCAAGTTGAGTAGCAATTCTTTCAGCTAAGACACAACCTGCCAAACCTGCGCCGACAATAAGATAATCTACTCTCATTGATAATACCTCCTTTTTAAATAAGGACAAATGCCGTAGAACTTCAAGACAAAGGCAGAAAAGAAAATATTAACTAACATTAAAGACACAGCCGATGCTATAGCTGCACCTACAAGTTCATACCGGGGAATAAGTAACCAATTAAGTAGAATATTAACTATCGCACTGCCAAGGGTACAAATAAAAATAATTTTTGTCTTACCACCTGCTAAGATTGTCATTCCATTAGATTCAAGACAAATGTGAACAGCCTCTCCTAAAGTTAATAATTCCATCGCTACGCTTGCTGCGATATATTGCTTGCCAAAAAAAGATGTAAAACTGCTTTTGGGGCAAAAAACATAACTAAAATGGCAGGTAAAGTAAAAAAAGTCCATTGAGTAACTGTGCGATAGAGTTTATTTATCTCTTTATATTGCTTGTGGGCAAAAAGCTTAGAAACAAATGGAAGGCAACACTCAGGTAAGAATGTGAAATTGAAAGTAGGGGTTTCTTTTCTTTGGGTAAATTTTGGTGTATTTTTTTTTCTGGCATAATATATTAGGGCAACAGCAATAAGCGCAGTACCATTTAAATAAGCCAAAAGCACACCTTTAAAAGCGAATCCTAAAATAATAATGCTAATGACAAGAATGATCCTTATACCTATTACCAAAATATTTTTGAAATAAACATTTGCCTTTACATCTGCAAAGCCTCTTAAGATGGCAACTAACACATCAATCAAAGCCGATAAAGGAAAGAGTAAGCCTGTTCCTTTAGCGATAGCTTTAAGATAAATCATGTTAATTCCCGTTTAAAATTGACCCCTTAGTTATTACTCTTAGCTCCCATTTTCTCCTTTGTTCTATAGCTAGGGCCATTAATGGCAATAGTATGACTATGATCCAAAATCCTGTCAAGTATCGCTGAGGAAATTACATCATCCTTTGTGCAGTAGGAATGACAGAGTCAGGCGAAAAGAAATTTTTGGTATTTCTGCCAGATGGAAGGGAATCAAGGCAGGCATGGGAGTTTCTTACCCACTTAGTAAGAAGGGGGCTAGACTGAAGTGTACCCCATATTTTGGGTGGAGATATCCCTCTAAGCCCCATCTTTTCATAAGTCTTCGTACTCTCTTTAGGTTTACCTTATAGCCATATCTTTTTAGAAGGTATTTTTGCATCCTCCTTGCTTGCCCCATATGTAGGATCATGCTGATATTTTTTGTCTATCAGTTCCATAAGTATTTGATTTTCCTGCCTTTCACCTTTATCTTTGTATGTAATAAATACTAGACCTTTCTTTTCTCCTTTTCTTATCTATGCCCTCTTTAACACATCTGATAAAAAATCTATCTCCACCTGAAGTTCTCCTATCTTCTTATATGCCTTCTGAAGTTCCTTCTTTAGTTCCTTTTCTCTTCTGCCACTCTCATCAAAGACTAAATAACATTTAGATAAAAAATGCCTCCTCCAGTTCCTTACTTGCTGTGGATGAATGCCATATTCGGTAGCTATCTGCGATATAGTCTTTTCTGCCTTAATAGCCTCAATGGCAACCATGGCCTTAAGCTTTGGTGAATGCTTTCTTCTTACCATTGGACCCCTCCTTTAAAGGTGTGATATAAGTTTTATACCTGGTTCAAATTTTGGGGTCCGCCTCATGCTTTAGCCTTAGATCAAGTGATTCTATAAGCTTGAAGGTATTTTCTCCTACTTCTTTTGCTACCTGCCTTAGTTTATTTGGTGTGAAGGAGAGATATGCCCTTGCCTTCTCTGGATAATCCCCTTTGGTCTGTCTGCCAGCTGCCCTTTCTTTTTGCTAGGGGATGGACCTTTATTAGCTCATTTTCAAAGTATACCCTAAGAAGCCTTCTTCCAGCCCTTATCCATACCCTCTTTGATGTAAACCTGTAAGGTACTGAATAATCAGGGTGCACTGTACATTGCCTCCAAATGGCTCAAGGGGTAGGGGCCTTAGCAGTGGCTTTTCCTCTTTTTCAAATACCTCATAAGGAGGTCTTTTTGCAGTACCATGAGGTTCTAGTACCTTGAGAGGATGACTTTTGCTGTCCTTATCATCCTCTCTACCCGAGGCTTATCTTTTGGGCAGCCCGCCCTTGCAGGATCAGCTATAAAGCCAATAGTATCTTTCAAGCTCTGCATAACTAGGGTTTAGAATAGGGTTATATCCGATAAAGTACTAACCAGTAATCAAATAGCGTTGGTTCTTCCATTTGAATTATGGACTCTTTTTATATATGATGTTCATGAAAAATTCAAGCATAATATGTCTTATTTCAAAGGGGAAAGGTCTATTGCCGTATAATCTATTTACTCCATTTCAAGACTCATCCCTTGAGTAATCAAGAAACGGGACAGCCCCTCCAATTATCAAAGGTTTTTTCTATCTTGATAGTCAATTTCGGGGGAATTTGCTGTATTGATTGACAAAAAATTTTTTTTATGTATAATTTAACGGAATTTAATAAAAAGGAGGTTGAGAGATGAAAAGAGGTATCTTATTTAGTATTCTTATATTTTTCTTAATATTTATCCCGCTTCAGGCAGTAGGAGAAGACCAATTCTTTACAACGCTGGAGCAGGGTGTATATGAAAAGTCATTAAATCCTCAAGAAGACCCATTTGCCAACCAATGTCAACAGCTATATTATAATGTTACCCGGTGTTCTGATCAGCCTTGGGATGAAAATGAAATACATAATATCAGTGGTGACCTCTGCAGTTGCTTTCAGGCCAATGTTGTTGTAAATACCCAAGGATTTTCTTCCCCCATCACAGTCCGTGGAGTTTGGGCTTTTTTTATTGGAGGACAGTGGAAGATGATCAAATCAGATCCTTTTCAGCTTGAGCCTGGTTACTGCTGGTGGTTAATATTACGACTTTACAGCATTTCTGGGAGTTTTAGTACTGAATATGCTGCTGGAGTAGAATATATGGGGAAGATATACCACGCAGTGCCAACTTATGGCCTTTATCACCTGACTGTCAATTGTTATTAAATTATATAACATAAGGAGCTCTTTTTGTAGTCCCATGGTTCTATATTCATTTAGACAAAAGGTTACATATCCCTGCCTCCTCTTTTTAGAAGGAGGTTAAATTAACTGCCAAGCTGGGTAAATAAGCTGGTCTCAAAAGTGGGTTTTAATCTGGCCCATTTACCTATGTTAATTAGATATATTAAAGGGGCTTTAGAAAGGTGTGTTAAATAATGACAAAAGAGAAGAGAAATAAATTAATAAGCCTTAACTTAGAAGAGAAAATATCTATATCTAAAAATATAATCAAAGAGGCAATAAATAAATTTGGAAGAGATAAGATTGCTATAGCGTGGACTGGAGGCAAGGATAGCACGACAATGGTCTGGCTTTATCGCGAGGTATGTAATGAACTTTCTATTCAATTGCCACGATGCATATTTATTGATGAAGGTGATGTCTTTGATGAGATTATTGAACACATAGAGCAAACAAGGAGAAAATGGGATAT
>Ga0190304_1001053_pt1 | contig 12532 bp, 13 predicted proteins | sample 48700712_MG_FD_161670 | JGI IMG/M metagenome (GOLD analysis project Ga0190304, IMG submission 161670) | Hydrothermal vent sediment bacterial communities from Southern Trench, Guaymas Basin, Mexico - 4870-07-1--2_MG | ecosystem: Environmental > Aquatic > Marine > Hydrothermal vents > Sediment ... | reverse complement strand
CGTGTAAATGACTTGGTATTAAACAATAGGCAAAAACAATTAAGCCTTTATTCTTTATACAATATTGCAACGAATTAATTATAAGTTTTTTATGATTTGGGCGAGTAAATACATCTACCCAACCAACAGTTATTACTGTTATAAAGTATGCTTTATCCTTATCTTATATTTATCATACATAAATCAAATATAAACAAAATAATAAACATAAATGAAAATAACAACAAGTATTAGCACCGACAACATGTCGGCGCAAGCGGGTTAAGCTCAACAACAAATATAAAAACTGTAGCAGACCTTGCTCTACAGAACTTTTATATTTTTAGGTGTTGTGGGCTGGGCTTCGTTCATTTCTATATATTCATATTTAGGTTTTTCAACAAATAAATCTCCCGAAATAGTTTCTAACTTATTTTTTGTTGCTTCAATCGCTAAATCAGATTTATCTATTCCAATCCACTTTCTATTTAAGGAATGTGCAGACTTCAAGGTCGTTCCAGAACCACAGAAACAATCTAAAACAATACTATCTTGATTTGACGATGTTTTAATTATTAAATCTAAAAGTCCTTGATTTTTTTCTGTCGGATAAGTTGGATATTGAGAATCTTTAAATTCCCAAATATCTTGAACTCTTTTACCTTCTCGTTCATCAACGTATATTTTTTTTCTCGGATTACCGGTTGATGACCATTCTAATAATCCTTCCTTATCCCATTTTTCTAATGTTTCAACATCTGTTCGCCAATGTCTGCCTTTTGGTGGCAACATTCCTTTGAATGGTTTAGATGAATTTCCATTCTGTGTTTCACCGGGTGCGTGAATTGGAACAGTTGTATAACGTCTTCCGTTTTTTTCTTTTTTTGCAAATAATTTTATAATATCTTCTTTGCTATATGGTTCTTTTGGCTCGTTCCAAATAGGTTTCTCAGATTTTGAATAAAAAAGAATTAAATCCTTTATATTTCCGTATCCGGTTCGTTTAAAATTTTTAGGATTACATTTTATTCGTGTAATATCATTCCTAAAATTTTCAATACCAAATACTTCATCCATCATTATTTTTACATAATGACCAATTTTATAATCTATGTGTAAATAAATTGAACCTTTATTAGATAATAATTCTCTTAATAAAATCAATCGCTCTCTTAAATATTCAATAAATTCTGTCCCTACAAGTTTGTCAGAATAAGCAACTTCTCCATTTTTTGAGTTACTAATAGTTGTTGCTCTACCGTCAGTTATTGTAAAGTTTCCATTAGTTGCAAAAGGTGGGTCTATATATATTAAATCAATTTTGCCTTTTAAACTCTTTTTATTTAATAGCAAGTCAATTGCTTTTATATTATCTCCTTTAATTAGTAAACTTTCCATAATGCTGTCCTTTTAAAGTTGATATAAGAATTCACGCAACACTAATGCACTCATAATATTGTAATCTTTATACAATTCTGTTATTGATTTGTGCATTTTGTTCTTTCCTTTAATGTAAAGCACTCCGTCAAGAATAGCAATTTTTATTGCTTTCACTTTTTTAGTTTCAATTGTGTTTATTGCATCATTGAATTGAGCATTCTGATGACCACCAAAATCAGTTAAAAATTTGGTTTCGCCAATTACATACTGCCCATTAAATCTTGCTACAAAATCAAGTCCTTTATTATGATTGTAATTCAAATGTTCTTTTGCAAAATCCATCATTGCTTTATCACTCGCATCTAAAATTGCATCTTCATTATTTGATGTAAATTCGTCTATTGAAACTGGTTGAATACCTAATGTTTTATTATTTAACCAATCTTTAAACATTGGTCCAATTTGTCGATTGGTTTCTTTTGGTTCGCTACATCGTTCAAAAATTTTATTAAGTCCCATTTTGTATAGTCTGCCACTAATACTATTAATTGTTTTAGGATTTCTTTCTATTGAGGTTTTATCTCTTTTGAGATAAGCAATATAACTGTCTTTTATTGGAAATAAATCAAGTTTAAGCAACTCCTTTACCAAAGTAATGTTATTTTTCTTTTTAAAAGCATTTTCAACATCTTTCCATATATCATTATTTATCTCTCTAATTCCTTCGGGAAAGTTGGATATACTTGAAATAAGTCATCAAGATATGAGCGTTGATTTGCATATTCTATACTTAATTTAGTCCATTTATTCATTCTTAATTCTTTAATATTTTAAATTATAAAAATACTATTTATTTTGTTGTTCTCGAAATTTCATTTATTGCAGTTACTCTTTTTTTTGCCTTACCCATAACAGTCTCGGCTTAAGCTTTAGCGAGGATTTTTCCCTTGATTCACTGTAAAACCGTTTATACGGTTAAAGTTAATATTTTTTGTCAAGAAACCAATAAAGCCCCGCTTGAATTTGAAGCCCTGTCTCGTTGGGAAGCAATTTTATTTGCGCTTTTGTTCTTTGTAAATTACAAATCGCCCTGCATGTAATATGTTAAAAAACGCACGGTCTGTTTGTCAGTAATAAACAATGGAGAAAAAACAAGATTTTCTATTTCCACAATTTTTCGGGATAAACCGATTCTTCGATTAATTTTTTAATAGTTTCGATAACAACAGGTTTATCTTCCTGATATGTTACTCCACACCACCGACTATCGGTTTCTAAAACTTTTAATTTCACTGTACCATCGTTAATAAGTTTATTGGCAACTGTAGGAATATAAAATTCGGCTTTTAGTTCGTTATAGTTCTCTTTAATAAAATCTTTAAACTGTTGCTCGCTATAATCGAAAAACGAGGTGTTAAATCCCCACATATTCATCGACACTATTTCTTTTCCGGTAAGAAGCTTCTCGCTTCCATCTTCGTCTTCGAATAAAATTTTACCGTTCTTCTTTTCAATATGTGTATGTTCTTTTACATCGATTAAGAATGAATTCTCGTCGGTTTTACATACCCCACGCGACACATAACCATTATCCGACAATGTTTTGTCTAACTGATAAGCAACCATACAATAAGAACTTTGCTTACTATTATCGAGCGTAACAAGGAAATCGTGCATTTTCTGCAATGCATCGGCACCATAAAAATCGTCGGCATTAATAACAGCAAAAGGTTCGTTTATTTTATCTTTCCCCATCATAACAGCATGGCATGTTCCCCAAGGCTTTTCTCTTTCTTTTGGTACATTAATTCCTTCGGGTACATTATCGAGTTCTTGATATACATATTCTACTTCGATATGTTTCGACAAATTCTGGTGATACACTTCCTTAAATGCATCTTCTATATCTTTTCTGATAATAAATACTACTTTCTTAAAACCTGCACGTACAGCATCGTATACAGAATAATCGACAATTGTTTCGCCCGAGGGTCCAATTTTATCAACTTGTTTTAATCCTCCGTATCTACTTCCCATTCCTGCTGCTAATACTAATAATGTTGGTTTCATATTATAATATTTATGTCTTTAATTATTAATTTTGCAAAATAACAAAAAATATGATTAACTCGAACAATTCAAGCACGAAATATTTAATATCACAATCTATAGAAAACCGAAAGTCTTGCTCAATTATTAATAAAGATTATGTTATTAGAAATAGATGTCTCGACTTCACTTCGTTTCGCTCGACATGACAAGTACCTAAATATATCTCAAGTTTTTGCTATAGATAAAATTTTTGTCATATCGACTGGAGCAATAGCGGAATGGAGATATCTGAATAGCCATTATCAAACTTAACTATTTTTTACAAAACATACAATTACCGCTGCAACAGGGATTGCAGCGGCATACTTTTTATGGTATATTTAGGCTTGTTTAATTGGCGGAGGCGACTTTAGGAGCCACCGTACGATTTAGCAAGCTTTTGTATACAATAAAAAGATATAGCGAAAAGCCCGGCTGTTGCCCAAATTATTATTACTATTATACTAATTCATTTTCAATTTTTTCCACAAGCGAGTTAATATAAAAGATGCTATTAGGGCAATAGAAATTGCAAATATAGCTGAAGTCAGTCGCGAATAAATAATATATCCAATTCCGAAAAGGCTCGAATAAACAGCAATAACTCCAACTATCATACATAAGATACCTGTTGGAACATCCCATTGTAAATCTTCGTTTTTAAATATCTCTACTCCTTCGTTTTTTGCTTCATCAACAACTTTCTTCCATCCCGGTCCTCCCGGCTTAATTTTTTTATAAAAAGCACGCAATGTTTCTTTATCGGTAGGCGCAGTAAGGAAAGTAACCAACAACCACGAGGCAGTAGTAATAGATACCCCAACAAGAATTTTAAAAGTAGGTGTAAATTGTACCTGAGTAAACTTCTCGATAATAGCGAATACAATTGCCACAACGAAAGAAACAACCATTCCTGTAATTTCGGTATAAGCATTAATACGCCACCAGAACCAACGTAAAATGAATATTAGTCCTGTTCCTGCACCAATTTGCAATAATATATGAAATGCTTGCAAGGCATTTTGTAAAACAAGGGCAACAAGAATGGCAAAGGTCATTAATAAAACTGTGGATATTCTTCCTGCGAGAACTTTTTGTTTTTCGCTAGCTTCGCGATTAATAAAACGAGCATAAAAATCGTTTACAATATACGATGAGCCCCAATTTATTTGCGAGGCAGTAGTCGACATAAACGCTGCAAGCAATGAAGCAACAACAAGTCCCATAAAACCATGAGGCAGACTTTTTAACATTGCCGGATAAGCAAAATCGTGATGTATATATTGAGGATCGACATTTGGAAATGCTGCTCTTAATGATTCTAAATCGGGAAAAACAACTAAAGAAACTAAAGCAACCAATATCCAAGGCCAAGGACGTAAGGCATAATGGAAAATATTAAACAATAGAGTTGCCCCCATAGCATTTTTTTCGTCTTTTGCCGATAACATTCTTTGTGCAATATATCCACCACCGCCCGGCTCGGCTCCCGGATACCAAACACTCCACCATTGTACGGCTAAGGGAATAACCAATAATGAAATTACCATATCTTTATTACTTAATGCCGGAAATAAACTTATTTTATCTTTTACCAAGGGATTAGCCAATAAATTATCTAATCCACCGCCCTGATTCTTAACCAAAATTACTGCCGCACCAACAGCCCCTATCATGGCAAGCGAAAACTGGAAGAAATCGGTAAATAAAATACTTTTCAATCCACCTAAAGTGCTGTAAAATACTAATATTACCGAGGCAATGATAAGAATTTTAGCCGGCGACCAACCGAACATCACTCCTCCGATTTTTATTAAGGCAATAGATACCGAGGCAATAACAAGTATATTAAAAAATGCACCAAGATAAATAGCTCTAAATCCACGTAAGAAGGCAGCCATCTTACCACTATAACGAATCTCGTAAAATTCCAGGTCGGTCATTACTTTCGACCTATTCCACAACTTGGCATAAACAAACACTGTAAGCATACCTGTTAATAAAAAAGCCCACCATAACCAATTACCTGCCACACCATTCTGGCGTACTATATCGGTTACTAAATTTGGAGTATCGCACGAGAATGTTGTGGCAACCATTGAAACACCCAATAACCACCATGGCATATTTCGTCCCGACAAGAAAAATTCGGAAGTGTTTTTTCCTGCTTTTTTTGCGGCAAATACACCAATACTAATTAGTATTACAAAAAATAAGATTATTATTACCCAATCGATAGTTATTAATATCATCTTTTTATATTATTAATTTTTACAATACACAATAATAAGAATATTTGAGCAATTTTTTATTAGTGCTTATAAGAAATATCATGCGGGTTTAATTGTTAAAAAATAACAAATTAATATTGTCTTTATGTCATACAATATATTTATATTTACTTTTTTTATGTCATTATATATACATTTGTATATTTGTTCATATGTTGGCATGCAAATTGTATAGATATCATTCAATTTTAATATATATGAAAAACTTTTTATTGAAACATAAATATAGCTTAGCACTATTACTTCTTGGCATTTTAGGGGGTTATTTATATTGGAAATATATTGGATGCTCAAGCGGCACTTGTGCAATTAAATCGCATTGGCACACTATGATATTATTTGGTGGTGCAATTGGTTACCTAGTTGGAGATAGTATAGATGATTACATTAAAAAAAGAAAATTAAAAAAAGAAAATGGCAAACTTTAACAATCTTATTAATATTAACAAGCCGGTAATTGTTGATTTTTATGCCGATTGGTGTCAACCCTGTAAGATGGTTGCTCCTATTTTAGAACAGGTAAAGAAAGATTTAGGCGATAAAGTAAAGATTATTAAAATAAATGTAGATAAAAATCAAGCTATATCGGCAAAATACAATATTCGGAACATCCCAACATTAATGGTTTTTAAAAATGGCGAACTAAAATTTAACCAAGCCGGAGTTATCCCGGCCAAAGAAATAAAGAAAATTGTTTTATCGAATTTATAAAAATTAATCTATATAATTAATAAATATTAAATTTCAAACAGATGAAAAGAACATTATTAATAGCACTAATAGCCTTAACAAGTATTAGTCAAGGATGTAAAGGAAATGCAAAAGAAGAAATAACTTCTGACAAAAAAATAGTATCTAAAGACAAGGAAAGCACTAAAACAGAAAAATATACAATCACATTAAGCACAGAAGACTTTAAGAAAAAGGTGATGAATTATGAAGTTAACCGCGAATGGAAATTCGAAGGCGATCTTCCATGTATTGTCGATTTCTATGCAAACTGGTGTGGTCCATGTAAAATTGCCGGTCCAATTTTAGAAGAAATAGCAAAAGAATATAAAGGTAAAATAAACGTTTACAAAGTCGATACACAAAAAGACCCTGAGATAGCTCAAGTCTTTAGAGTACAAGGCATTCCTGCTTTTCTTTATTGTCCAAAAAACGGCAATCCACAGATGCGTTCGGGTATAGCTCAAACTACAGAAGAAACAAAAGCTATGTTTAGAAAAACAATTGATGAAATTTTATTAAACAAAAAATAAGGCTGCCACTATTATTACTTCAAACTATCAGATAATAAAAAGACTGTTTCTGAAATCAGAAACAGTCTTTTTGTGTTTTACAAAATCTGTTTTTATTCTGCCGATTCCCATTCAACAATATCTTTCCAATCCTTATCGCCATTATAAAAGCCATAAAACATATCTTTTACATCATCGAAATCTATTTTTTTAGTAACAGATCTAAAGTATCCTGTTTTATCTCTATATTCAACAATATAATTTTTCCCGGAAATAGCTGTTTGAATATAACTATCTCCCTTACTTAATATCATAAAATCGTTATCCTCGTCTAAATCGTTTAAAGCATTTTTTATTTTCGATTTGTCAATATCTTTGTATGTATCGCCATTTGCCATTTCAATTGCGAAGAAAGTTTCTGTAATTCCTTGAACATGCTTTTCTAATTCTTTTGCAGCTTTCTCATATTCTTTCGACATTTCATTAGCTGTTTTTTCGTAATCTTCAGTCATTTTCTCGGCTTCTTTCATTAATTTATTAGCATCAACGCCGTATTCTTTCATAATATTACGAGCTTTTCTACTGTTTAAGCCTGTATATTTCGACAAAGCTCTTCTGCTTGAAAGACCAATAATCATAAACAATGCAAAAATTCCGGCTAAAACATAAGCTATAACTTTAGATGTTTCGGGTTTAGCTTTAAGATTATGAATAAGTGCATTATAAAGCATCCATATACCCCAGAGATTTACTGCCAACCCAATAATAGCACCAAGAAAATAACTTAAACCACCAAAAACTTCTAAAAAAGCATTAATCGGCATAAGAACTAACAATACTGCCGACACTCTTAAATTTGCTTCGAAATCGGTTTCTCCGGTACAAATAGATGATATAATTAAAATAATTACTCCTCCTAAAAACAATCCTATAACAGCTCCAATAATAGACCAAATAAGAGCCATAATACCAATAGCTTCACCAAACATTCCTCCACCTATACCGGTAATATTTAAGACACTCCATAACAAAGCAAAAACTCCTGCAACTGCACCATAAATTAATGCTTTTATTACTAACGAACCTATATCTCCTTCAGAAGTCATAGATACAAAATACTCTTTCGGATTCAAAAGTGCTTGTTTCGAATCGTCGATAAACTTTTTAAAATTAAATTTTTCGTTTGCCATAATATTTGTTATTTACGTTTTAAGTAAATTTATAAAATTGTATTTACAATATCAAATAAAAATAATTTTATTATTTAAACATTATCTAATTCCGGCAACACGTTTTACAGCATCGGCACCATATCGTTTACGTATATTATCTATTGTTTTATACAAACTTATCATTTCTATAGTGTCTTCTAACATATTTAATTACTGTACTCCACCAACCAGATGCGAAAATTTTACGCCTATAAGACGTATTAACATACGACGGGTATATAATCGTACAATAACTCTTAGCAATTTTTATTAATGTATGATTGAAAGATGTGTAAGGAATTTGCTTTTGTAAAGTATGAGTATCGAAATTATAATAACGTATTTTTATGGTAATACAAGATGTTAGTTTGTGTTTTTTTCGTAAATCGAAAGCCAGCTTTTCTGCCATAGCAGAAATTAATGTATTCAACATCTTTATATCGGCAGTATCGTGTTCGAAAGTGCGTTCGCTGCTAATAGATTTTCGTTCGGAATACTGTTGCACCTCAGTAATCATTACTACTGTTCTTCGGAATTTTATATTGGCAATACCTGCATCTTCTGCAGCTTTACCTGTTAAATATATAATTTTATCTTTAAGTATTTCAAAGTCTTTATCATCGGGGATGTCAAGTTCTTCAACACTTTCATAAACAGTATTACTTTTCATCCGGGTAACAAATATATTCTCCGTTATTCGTTTATAAAATAATTTAAAATCATAATATCCTCTAACATCTACTATTATTGTATCTTTTGGATAGCGAAAATCATCTATACCACGTCTGTCGCTCAGCTTCTGATATATATTTATTATCTCGGGAATTAATGTTTTTTCATCTAAGCTATTGTGTATTTTTTATTCCGCCTTTAGCTGTCCGATACTTAGCCCAATCTAATAAATTTAAATAAACACTCATAATTGTTGCATCAACCAATTTTATTGATCTACCCTCTATTTCGGCGATTTCTTTATAACCCGGTTGCCTTGAAAATACATTCTTATAATATCTCACAAGCTCAAAATATATATGTTTATATACTCGCCAGTTTCTATTTGCATTTTCGTCAGACATAGTCGATTTTGCGGGACTCTGTTCTAAATTCAAGTCTTGTAATAATTTTTCATCAACACTCAATCCGAGATTTATTTCTCTTAAACTCAGGCATTTATTAAGCTGTCCGAAAATCATAGCTACAAATTGATCATAAGTTTTATATGAAGAACATCCTTTGTCTGATTGATACCTATGAATAGAAGCGCAAAAAATATGCTTTGGTATTAAATCTATTATTTGTTGAGTCCACTCCGAAAAGCCGCTAAGCGGTTAACTTTACAAAAAGACTGAAAGCTATAAATCTGTATGTCAGTTTGTTATAAATCCGATAAGCGGCTATAAATTGACAACTTTAGTTTTCGGAGTAGTCTCTTTGTTTTAATAATGGAGTATCCGTTTTTTTATATATTTTTATGCAATGGAATAAAACTCATATTTTTTTTTAAAAGTTTGCACTTCAAAATTTGGAAATTTTGAGCTTTTCCCTAATTTATTCTTTCGGACAGGTATTATTACTTAGCAAGTAAATTAATTTAAGTTAAATATATAAATATTTGTATATTTACCCTGTCCTATTGATATCATAAACAAAATTTATTATGAGTGCTAAATTTGTAAAAAATGCTGTTGGAAGAATGATTCCCACAGAAATTAACGGAAAACCGGTTATTCCGTTTAAGGGTGTTGGAAAATACAAACCCGATAGTAGAAAGTACGCGCCCAAAATAAAATCGAATATTGATTTTCCCATAGATGGGAATAAACAAGTTGCTACTTTAAAAGAAGCATTAATAAAAGCCGGATTAAAAGATGGAATGACAATTTCAACGCATCATCATTTTCGAAATGGAGATTTACTTGCCAATATGATTTTTGATATTGCAAAAGAACTTGGAGTAAAAAATTTACGTTGGTTTCCTTCAGCTTCTTTCCCATGTCACGAGCATCTAATTCAATATCTCGAAGATGGTACAATTCATCATATAGAAGGAAGTATGAATGGGGCTTTGGGACGATTTGCTTCAAAAGGGAAGATGAAAGGTACAGGAGTGTTGCGTTCGCATGGTGGTAGATATCAGGCTGTTCAGGATGGTGAAGTTGAAATTGATATTGCTATTATTGGTGCCGCTTGCGCTGATCCTTTTGGAAATGCAAATGGATTATATGGTAAATCGGCAAGTGGATTATTAGGCTTTGCTCTTGCCGATTCGCAATATGCCGATAAAGTAATTGTTGTAACCGATAATATGATTCCATTTCCATGTATTCCATGGCAAATACAAGGTAATAATGTTGATTATACAGTTGAATTAGATAAGGTTGGTATTCCTGAGAAAATAATATCCGGTACTACAAAAATCACAAAAAGTCCCGATAGATTATTACTTGCCGAGATGACAGCAAAATTCTGCGACGAAACAGGCATTATAAAAGATGGTTTTTCGTTTCAATCGGGAGCCGGTGGTACCTCATTAGCTGTTGGTGAATATTTTGCCAAAATAATGAAAGAAAAAGGTATTAAAGCACGATTTGCACGTGGTGGAAGTAATAAATATCTTGTTAAAATGCTGGAAGAAGGTCTTGTTGATTATATTCTCGATGGACAAACTTTCGATTTAGAAGGAGTTAAATCGATGGCCGAAAATCCAAATCATGTATGGACAAGTCCGTTTACTAGTTATAATTATCACGGAAAAGGAAATTTTGCTGGTATGGTAGATGTTGTTATTCTTGGTGCAACTGAAGTTGATACCGATTATAATGCAAACGTAGTAACACATTCCGATGGATATTTGCTTCATGGTATTGGTGGTTGGCAGAATTGTTTGTTCTCGAAAACAGTAATCTTGCCTGTTCCTTTATTCCGCGACAGAATACCTATTATCAGAGATAAGGTTACTACTATTTGTGGGCCGGGCGAATTAATTGATGTTATTGTTACCGAGCGTGGAATAGCTATAAATCCGAAAAGAAAAGATTTATTAGAGAAAGTTAAGAACTCTAATTTGCCAATAAAAACAATAGAAGAACTTAAAGAAGAAGCTGAGAAAATTTGTGGAAAACCAAGTAACCCGGAATTTGGCGATGAAATTATTGCAGCAATAAAATGGGTTGATGGTACTGTAATTGATGTAGTTAAAAAAGTAGGAAAATAATATGGACAAACTTTATCCCGATTCGGGTGTAGAATTATCGGAATTTATTGCCAAACGTTACGATAAGGTAATGAATATCGCATCTTTCGGACTATATAAGTCTTTTATAAAAAAAGCAATAAAGAATTTAGAAATAAAACAAAACGATAAAATTCTTGATCTAGGTTGCGGTACAGGACGTAATATATTATTAATGAACAAGTATCTATCAAAAGACTCTTTGCTTATAGGTTTAGATATTTCTGAAGATATGGAAAAACAATTTAATACACAATGTGGTAAATTCCCAAATATTAAATTCATTAATAAAAGAATAGATCAAAGCTTTGAATTAAATCAGAAATTCGATAAAATATTTATCAGTTTTGTAATTCATGGTTTCCCTCACGAAATACGGAAAAATATTATTACAAATGCTTACAATCATTTAAAAACCGGAGGGACTTTTAATATTCTTGATTTTGCCGAATTCGACATGAAAAAAATGCCCTTTCATCATCGATTTATTTTTAAAAAGATAGAATGTAAATATGCTTTTGACTTTATTGAAAGAGATTGGAAGAATATTCTGAAAGAGTATGGCTTTAATAATTTTCATGAAAATCATTATTTTAAAAATTATGTACGATTACTAAAAGCAGAAAAAATATAATGACAGATAAGATATTAGATGGTAGAAATAGAAAAGATATTGAAATAGGGAAAGATGTTGAGATTGTTCAAAAACACCATCAGCGAACAGGAATATTAACAGAAGGAATTGTAAAGAGAATACTTACCAAATCGGCAAATCATCCTCACGGAATAAAAGTGCAATTAGAGTCGGGTGAAGTTGGTCGTGTTAAGAATATTTTAAAGATATAATTTATTCTATCCGTTCTACCACCAAAGATAGCGATTGCACGGACTTAATCTTTTTTTCTGTAGAATTAATCAAGGCGGTTAGAATTATAAAATTAGAATGTGAATCAAAAAAAAATGCCGAACATTTCGTTCGGCATTTTTTATAATAATTGAAATTATTTTAAACCTTTTCTTTTTAATAAAGGATCGATAGAAGGTTCTTGTCCTCGGAAATTTTTGTAAAGAGTCATTCCTTCGTCAGTACCACCTCTGGAAATAATA
>Ga0190304_1001051_pt1 | contig 12538 bp, 12 predicted proteins | sample 48700712_MG_FD_161670 | JGI IMG/M metagenome (GOLD analysis project Ga0190304, IMG submission 161670) | Hydrothermal vent sediment bacterial communities from Southern Trench, Guaymas Basin, Mexico - 4870-07-1--2_MG | ecosystem: Environmental > Aquatic > Marine > Hydrothermal vents > Sediment ... | reverse complement strand
CGTGATCGAGGAGGATGCAGTGATGATGGAGATCGCCGAGAAATTGCGTGCTCTCACCGATTCTCTGCACATACCTTTTGTTTTTAAGGCATCCTATACAAAGGCAAACCGCACATCCATAGATAGCCCTACGGGACCCGGATTGGATGCAGGTTTGCGCATCTTGCAAAGGATCAAAGAGCAATTTCAGCTTCCCATACTCACCGATATTCACGAGACTAAAGAGGTTGCTGCCGTGGCGGAAGTTGCCGACATCCTGCAGATACCTGCCTTTCTCAGTCGCCAAACCCAGCTGATAGTGCAGGCTGCGTTAACCGACCGTATGGTAAATATCAAAAAGGGTCAGTTTATGGCTCCGGAAGATATGGCATCAGCACTGAAAAAAGCGGCATCTACCGGTAACCAGCAGCTTTTTGCCACAGACCGCGGTACCAGCTTTGGTTATCACAATCTGGTGGTGGATTTCCGCAGCTTCATCACCATGGCAGATTTTGGTTACCCCGTAATTTATGATGTCACTCACAGTCTGCAACGACCATCTCTGGGAAAGACTTCCGGGGGCTCACCGGAATTGGCGCGTCCTATGGCCCAGGCAGCTCTGGCTACCGGCTATGTGGATGGACTGTTTGTCGAAACTCACCCATTCCCAGCCAAAGCCCTGAGTGATGCGACTACCATGTTGCCTCTGAATTCCATGGAAGCCCTTTTAAAAAACTGTATATTACACTATAAAATAGCAAAGGAAAACCGATGAAAACCTGCAAAGATATCAAACTTATTTTACTGGATTGCGACGGCGTACTTAGCGATGGCAAAATCATTTATAACAATCAGCGGGTAGAGAGCAAGCAGTTCTCTGCCAAGGATGGACTAGGCATAAAGCTGGCTCAAACTGCCGGCATTGAAGTGGCGATAATCACCGGAAGATCTTCGGAAATTTTGCAGCAACGGTGCGACGATCTGGGGATTACGCATCTGTACCAAAATATCAAGAACAAGGTAAAACAGGCTCAGATACTGCTGGATCAGCTGCATCTGGATTGGCATCAGGTAGCCTATATGGGGGATGACTGGAACGACATCCCGGTAATGCGCAAAGTGGCTTGGGCAGCCGTTCCCAGCAATGTTTTTCCCCGTATTCAGGAAGAAGCGGATTTTATAGCAACCCGTCGCGGTGGCGATGGTGCGGTGCGTGAATTGATCGAATTTATCCTGCAAGAACAGGGCCGATTCAGCGAGGTGATCGATGCGTTTCTGGCGCATTTGGCTACTCGCTAGCCTGGTGGTGGTATGCATCCTGCCTGGATGCAGCACCCAGGAGCCCGACGAGGCAATACATACTTCGTTGACTCAGAAAAGCCCTGACGAGATCAGCGAAAACGTGCAGATAACCCAATGGAATCTGAACACGGTGGATTTTGAATTGTGGGCCGCTAAGGTGCTGCGCTGGGAAAAAACCCACCTCACACTGGCAGACTCGGTGTATATAAAATCTTACAATCCAGATGGCAGCCTGAAATCTACCTTGGTAGCGGATTCTGCCCGGATGGATGAGAAAAATAACCTGATCATCGGCAAAGGCCATGTTCGTGTAGATAGCGACAATGGCGTGATGAAGGCCGATTATGCCCGCTGGGATCGCAATACTGACGAGATGAAGGCCAAGGGAAATATCGTTCTCATCCGGGGAGAAAACACCCTTTATGGCAACGAACTGCAAACTGACATCCGGCTGGATCGCATCGAAATAGTCGATGTCTCTGCCAAAGGAACCGTAAATGAAGAAGATTTTACTTGGTAGCCTGATCCTTTTTGGTCTTCTGGCTGGATGGTGCGAAGCACCTCGGCCCTATCACTTGATTCATGCGGATCGTCTGGTGGTACGTACGGTGCGGGGCGAGCATATCTCGGATTTGGTGGGGAATGTACATTTCTTTTATGGAGACACCGAATTTTTCTCGGATTTTGCCACCCTGTATGAAAAGCAGGAATTGGCGAACCTGAAAGGTCGCGTGGTGGTATTGGAAGACACTTTGCGGATGGAAGCCACGAAAGTGGCATATTACAACATTTCCGAGCAGCTTTTCCTGCAGGATTCGGTGTATGTTACCGAGACCCATCAGGATGGAACCAAAAGAACATTCACTGCCCGGCGGGTGGAGTATTTTCGCAAAACCAGAGATTTTACGGCCATTGATGAGGTGCACACCTGGGATGAACGGGAGAACATTACAGCCACCTGCGGCTACCTTACCTACAATCTCGGTACCGGATATGGCTACATGATGCGTGACCCGATGGTTCAAAAAATCCAGAGTGACACCCTCGCTATCGCAGCCCAAAAAATCGAGTATTTTGACGATTATCAGAAAATCGTCGCAACCTTTAATGTGGACGTCACATCATCGGAAAATCGCATTACCAGCGACTTTTTGATTTATTTCAGCAATGAAGAAAAAGCCATATTCAAAGGACAACCCCGATTTTACTCTTCTTTTGGCGACGGCCTGGCCAAAGAGTTTCATATCTTTTTTCAAAAACAGCGTCTGCGGCAAGCGGAGTTTATCGATTCCTGCCGGGTAGATTTCCGTGCAAAGCCGGGTGAAGCCAAGACAAACTGGATTCTGGCCGATCGGATGATTTTCAATTTTATCGATGATGCTATCATTGAGAGCTATGCCGAAGGCGGCGTGAATGCCATGGTGATTCAGGAGCAATCGGCCCACCAGGACTATGGATGGAATCACTCTCAGGGAGAATGGCTTCACATCCTCTTCAATGATGATCAGGATATTTCAGAAATTTCTCTCAAGACGAGAACCACGGGTAAGTATCGATTTATCAACGATTAAAAACGCATTATTTATTCCAACCTGCGGCAGCCGATGAACAAAGACTTGACACCGAAACAAATGGTAACGCAAAATCACTCCTGTATGAATAAGATAGAAACGCAAAATCTGGTGAAGATTTACGGCAGGCGAAAGGTCGTGAGTGACGTGAGCATAACCATAAATCAAGGTGAGATAGTCGGCATCCTTGGCCCCAACGGCGCTGGGAAATCGACGACCTTTTACATGATTCTTGGTTTGATAAAAGCCAACAGCGGGCGGGTGTTGTTTAACGACACCGACATCGTGCGGTTGCCCATGTATAAACGGGCTCAGCTGGGCATCGGGTATCTGGCCCAGGAACCATCGATATTTCACAAGCTCACGGTGGAGCAAAATATCATGGCTATTTTGGAGACGTTGAAGATTTCAAAACAAGAACGGAAATCTCGTCTGGATGCAGCCTTGCAAGAGCTTGATCTTACCAAATTGGCCAAGCAAAAGGCCTACACCCTCTCAGGTGGCGAACGCAGAAAGCTGGAGATCACTCGTTCTCTGGTTACATCACCATCTTTTTTATTGATGGATGAGCCCTTTGCCGGCGTAGATCCCATGGCAGTCGCCGATATTCAGGACATCATAGGAAAGCTGAAAGAGCGCAATATCGGCATCCTGATAACCGATCACAATGTGCAGGAAACCCTCAAAATTGTGAGCCGGGCGTATATTATCTATAATGGATCGATTTTATTTTCGGGAACCTCTCGGGAACTGGTGAACGACGAACGGGCCAAAGAGGTTTACTTAGGTGAACGGTTTATCGATCCCTTTGGCAATGAAGAACAGTAAAAGATGTATGGAAATACTATTGTGCGAGTAAATCATGGCTGATTTTAGACAAACCATGGAACATCGTTTATCCCAGAATCTCCTGTTAAAGCCGAAGATGCTGCAATCTCTGGAAATGTTGGCAATGCCCATAATGCAGCTGGAAACCCACCTGAAACAGGAGCTCATCACCAATCCCATGCTGGAGCTCTTGGAACAGCGTAATGAGGATGATGAGGCTGATCAGGATATCACAAAAGAACAGCAGCGGGAAGCGGAGCGGATCAAAGAGGAGCTGGCCAAGGAGGCATCTGAAGACGAAGAGCTCAAGCGTACGCTGGAAGAGAGCGAAAAGCTGAGCGAAGTGTTGGATTCCTTTAATGAGATGTCTGATGACATGTCTTATAAGATATCTTCAGGCGATCGGACGAGTTTTGATCAATTGCTTAAGCAGAAGGACGATAAATTCCGCGAATTTTTTGGACAACTGGATCATTTAGATCTCTCGGAAAATGAATATGATTTTGCCTATGACCTTATAGATTCCACCAATGAATATGGTTTTCTTCCCGAAGATTTTGACTTTACCGAGATGGCTCTGGAATATGAGCTCACGTATGAGCGAGCAATGGAAATCCATAAAAGGATTTTGCATCTGGATCCCTGTGGTATCACCGCCCGGACTATGGTGGAGTGTCTGCTTGCGCAATTGGAACCTTCCGAGCGCGTCTCCCCCATTTACAGCATCATAAAGCATGACTTTGATGATCTTATCCATAAGCGATTTAAGCGAATTGCATCTAAATATAGTGTAACCGTAAATACCGTACTTGCGTGGCGGGAGCGTATTTCTTACCTGGATCCCAAACCGGGATTGCGGGTTCGTAACAACCCCTCTTCCTATATTGTTCCGGATGTCATTATCAAGCGTATCGGCAAGGAATATGAGATTATCATCAATGATTTCTCCTTTCCCAAAATTCGCATGAGCCGGCGATATAAAAACATTTTAAAAACCATGAAAGGTGATCGGGAAGCAGTGGATTATGTACGTAACAAGATAAATTCCGCCAAGTTTCTCATCAAATCTATCTATCTACGGGGACGCACATTAGAGCGTGTCGTCAATGCCATAATCCGCAATCAGGCAGACTTTTTTTACAACGAAAACGGGGTTCTGAAACCTCTCACCTACTCGGTGATCGCCGAAGAGTTGCAGGTAAATGAATCGACCATATCTCGGGTAGTTCGCAGTAAATATGCCGACACCCCTTTTGGCATTTTGCGATTAAAGGATTTCTTTACATCTAAAGCGGGAAAGGATGACAATTTCAACGCCGTATCACGACATAATGTGGAAACACTTATTTCCCGAATGATAGATGGAGAAGACCCTGCAGCGCCTTTGAGCGATCAGGATATTGCCAACAAACTTCTGGATGATGGTATTCATGTATCACGGCGGGTCGTGGCAAAATACCGCAAAGGCAAGGGCATATTAAATAGTCATTTAAGGAGAACGGATTGATGTATGAAGTAGCAATTATTGGTGGCGGCCCCGGCGGCTATGTAGCCGGAATCCGCTTACAACAGTACGGCATATCAACTATCGTATTTGAAAAAGAACGTTTAGGAGGCGTGTGCCTCAATCGTGGATGCATCCCTACCAAATCCCTGGTAAAAGTTGCCGATCTGTATCGTGAAATCAAAAATGCAGATTCTTTCGGGCTTTCGGTAGATTCATCTGCGGTACACTATGATAAGGTGTGGCAGCGGAAAAATGCTGTTGTGGAAAAACTGGTCTCCGGCGTAGAGTTTATCTATAAAAAGCGGAAAATCCCATTATGTAATGAGGGTGTGGTTTCTATCGAAAAAACCAAAGACGGCTATATCCTCCATGGTGAAAAGACTACTGTCATCTGCAAGAATATCATCATAGCAACAGGTTCTGTACCCAAAGCCCTTCCCTTTATGCCCTTCGACGGCGAGAAAATTCTGTCATCCCGCAGCCTTTTGAATATGCAGTCTTTACCAAAACATATGGTTGTTGTAGGTGGCGGTGTCATTGGATGCGAGTTTGCCTCCATCTATCACGCTCTGGGTGTACATGTGGAGATCGTTGAGTTTTTACCCACCCTGATATCCACCGAGGATGTAGAGATCACCAAACGTCTGGCCATGGCACTGAAGCGCGGAGGCTTAAAGCTTCACTTGAAAACCGGAGTGGAATCCTATACGGATAACGGAGATAGCATCACACTAAAATTGACTGATGGAAAATCTATCGAAACCGAAAAAGTGCTGGTGAGTGTCGGGCGTGCGCCACTTTTTGATATCCAATGTAGCAACTTCACCCTGAATACCCAACGGGGATTCATCACTATCGATGAAGAGATGCGCACCTCTGCACCGGGAATTTTTGCCATCGGCGACGTTACCGGAAAAATGATGCTGGCCCATACCGCCAGCAAGCAGGCCCTCATCGTTGCAGACATCCTGGCAAACAACCTGAAGGATACAGATCACACCATCCTGAAACTTGACTATTCATCGATACCTCGTTGCACCTTCGCCCATCCTGAAATAGCATCGGTGGGCTTGAGTGAAGCTCAGGCAAAAGAAGTTTATGAACACATTGCAGTGGGAAAATTCCCTTTCAGTGCCAACGGAAAAGCTCTGGGTTCCGGAGATACCTTTGGCTTTGTGAAGGTGGTGGTAAACGAAGCAAACGGCATAATCGTCGGGATGCATATCATCGGGCCGCAGGCTACAGAGCTCATTGCCCAAGGTGCCATCCTGGTAGATACCCACGCCACTCTGGCCGATGTGAAGCAGGTGATTTTCGCGCATCCTACCCTGTCTGAAGCTGTGATGGAAGCGCTGGAAGATGCAGAAAATCTTGCGGTTCACAAGATTTAGAATATTCTGTTTAGATAAAAATAATTGAAAGTGAGAAATTCATTATGAATACTCAATTTCCTGTATGTGAAATTAATCGGGCGGTGATTTATGACACAGATTCCGTGCATTAAACCCACCATCCTTACCATCGGAGCGAGCTTGGGACGTACCGCTTGCACGATCACCTTGTCATGTCAGATTCTCAGGCAAGACCTACGCAACATGCAGTTTGGCTGCATACAATTAAGAAAGGGGTAAATTATGCAAATTACCATTACAGCACGCCATTTTGACCTAACGAAGGCAATCCGTGATTATGTTGAAGAAGCTACATCGAGGTTAGAAAAGTACTTCGACCATATCATCAACGTACATTTCATCTTATCGCTGGATAACAATCAAAACAATGTGGAGATGATCCTGCATATCCCACGAAACAATATGAAAAGCGAGGCTTCCGAAAAAGATATGTACCTCGCCATTGACACTGCTCTGGATCGCATGGAAACACAGATAAAGAAGCTGAAAGGTCGTTGGACTGACCATCACAAGAAAAGCGTGAAAGAAAGTGCTCATTTCGTCTATGCAAACCAGATTGAAGGTGAATTCAGAAAAACGGTGAAGACAAAACGTATCATCGCAGAATTGATGACTGTGAACGAGGCATTGGATAAATTTGATGAACTTAAAGAATCCTATCTGATTTTTAAGAACGTAGCAACAGATCGAATCAATGTGCTGGTACGTAAAGATAAGCAAAACTATAAACTGCTTGAACCATAGCGGTTACTGCGTCCGCTCCTGCTTTTATGCGGGAGCGGACGACGATATAAACAAGGCTGTAAGATGAAGAAGATTACTGTAAAAGATTTTTATCAAGAGAAGAAAGAGGACTTTTCTCTTTCGGTAGTAACCACACCCAAGACCCTGAAGAATACCATCAGCAGCCAGTATCTCAATCGTCCGGGTTTGGTAATCTCAGGCTTTTTCGACCGTTTTGCCTATCGGCGCATCCAGATATTGGGAGAGACGGAGATCAGTTTTATGCAAACCTTTGATGACGGTGCGCTGTACGATCGTCTGCGTGAAATCCTGATGTATGGCATCCCCTGTTTCATCGTTACCAAAGGCCTCAGCGTTCCCAAACAGATGGAGTATCTGGCTGATGAAATGAACATTGCTATCCTCAGTTCCCGCCTTACTACAGACAGGCTTTACCTTGCCTTGCGTAAGTATCTGGAAAAAGTCTTTGCTCCGACAAAATCAATGCATGGAACTCTGGTAGATGTGTATGGTGTGGGCGTGATGCTTACCGGTAAGAGCGGGATTGGTAAGAGCGAAGCAGCGCTGGATCTGGTAGAGCGTGGGCACCGTCTGATTACCGACGATGTGGTAAAATTGCGTCTCAATGATGAAACCGTATTAGGGATGCCTTCCAATGATTACGGCCATTTTATGGAGATACGGGGTGTGGGTTTGATCGATGTGGAGAAGATGTTTGGCATCCAGGCTGTGCGCAAGAAAAAGCGTGTGGGCGTGCAGGTGGAGCTGATGCCATGGTCTGACAATATGGATTACGAACGCATCGGTCTCACCGATAATCTGGTAGATATTTTAGGCATCAAAATCCCAATAGTTTATTTGCCGGTTTCCCCCGGGAAAAATGTTTCGGTGATTATCGAAGTAATTGCTCTAAATCATATTCTAAAAATCTATGGCTATGATGCAGCTCAGGAATATGCTCAGAGACTGCAACAGGAGTTGGCGAAAAAAGCCCAAAAACGATCGCATATTATCAAACAGGAAATATAGGAAAGCAGATGATTCGAAAAAGAATAACTATCACAAATCCATTGGGATTACATGCCCGTCCGGCAACCATGCTGGTAAAATTGGCCACGAAGTTTCGTTCTGAGTTTCATATTCGCAAGGATGATATGGTGATAAACGGTAAAAGCATTATGGGCGTGATGACCTTGGCAGCCGAGTATGGATCGGAGCTGGAAATTATCGCCGATGGTGTTGATGAGACCTTTTTGATTAACGAAATCACCGAGTTGTTCCAAACTAATTTTGGTGAGTAAGATGCAGGTATATAGTGGATTAGCTACTTCTCATGGCATTGCCATCGGCATCAGCAGAAAAATCCTGCGGGAGCCATTGGAAATCAAACAAACTTCCATCACACCTGATGAAATAACGCGGGAACTCCAGCGCTTTGAAGCCGGCGTGGAAAGTATTATTCTGGAGCTGGACGAGCTGATTAAGCTGTATTCTCACAGCCGCGATAATCGCGACATCCTCACTACCCATAAAATGATCTTGATGGACCCGGAGTTTCTTATCCGCGTCCGTACCAAAATCACCAAAGAACTCTTCACCACAGAACATGCTATCCAACAGCATTTTGCCGAAGTGGTGGAGCTGTTTCAAAAAATGGATAACGAGTATTTTGCCCAGCGTTCGGCAGATTACAAGGATGTTTCTGATCGTCTGCTGAGTCATTTGCTGAACAAAAGCAGTGATAGTCTGGATTCCATTGAGGCGGGAACAATCATCATCAGCGACACTATTTCTCCATCCCTCCTGTCGCGCCTGATACAGCAGAATATCGGCGGTTTATGCCTGGAGCGAGGAACGCGAAACTCCCATAGCTCCATCATCGCCCGCTCTATGAACGTACCCATGATAATCAATGTTCCCCAGGTGAGTACCGAATTTGCCGATGGCCAGATGATGATATTAGACGGCAATACCGGCACCGTGATTCTGCATCCTGATGAGGCGACGCTACAGGAGTACCAGAAGAAACTTACCCAACAGCAACATCGCCGGGATAAACTGCAAGAAATGCTCTATGAAAGCGCAGTTACTTCAGACGGGCATCCTGTAATTTTGCGCAGTAATATAGAAATTCCCGAAGAGATGACAGCAGTTTTGGATGCAAACAGCGATGGCATCGGACTGTTTCGCACCGAATTTCTTTTTATGGGCAGCAATCATCTGCCAAGTGAGCAGGAGCAGTATAACATGTATCGGTCGATTGCCGAACAGGCTGCGCCTCATTCGGTTACCATTCGCACTATCGATGTGGGCGGCGATAAACTTTCTGCCCTTTTAAATCTCGATCGGGAATCCAATCCCAACCTGGGATGCCGGGGCATCCGGCTGAGTTTTGCCAAAGAAGAGGTGTTCCGGGTGCAAATCCGCGCAGTGCTGCGGGCCAATATCACCGGCTCAATTAAGCTGATGTTCCCAATGATCTCCGGTATAGGCGAGTTTCGGAAGGTAAAGGATATTATCGTCCAATGTGGAGCAGAGCTGGATGACCGGGGTGAACCTTGGCGCATGCCCGATCTGGGCGTGATGATTGAGGTGCCATCGGCGGCATTAACAGCAGACGTCCTGGCAAAAGAAGTGGCTTTTATGAGCATCGGCACAAACGACCTGGTGCAATATACCCTGGCGGTAGATCGCGATAATGACATGGTAGAAGCATATTACCAAACAGCACATCCGGCTGTTCTGCGATTGATAGAGCATACAGCTCAGCAGGCGGCAGCCCATAATATTCCCGTGGCGGTGTGTGGAGAAATGGCCGGAGATCCCCGTTATCTGCCACTTTTATTGGGACTCGGAGTAACGGAACTGAGCGTGAGCCCATCTCGAATACTTACCCTCAAACAACAAATCAGAGCAATATCATATCATCACTGGAAGCTGGTGGCGAAGGAAGTACTGTCTTTGGCTACAGCCCGGGATGTAGAAGAACGTATTACGAAGGAAGGTAGCTATGACTCTCTTAGATGATGAAAAAAAATATTTACTGGATACTGAGGATATGTACCACAAAATCATTCATATGCCTGAACACATTCTGGAAACCTACAAAGCTGAAAATCTGCATATTCCTGCGCAGGAACCCGATTATTCAGCAATCACCAACATCGTTTTTTGCGGGATGGGTGGATCTGCCATTTCCGGTGATATCGCACGGGTTGCCTTTGGCCGTTTCAAACCCTTTGAAGTGATCAAGGATTATCACCTGCCACCTATTACAAACACTACTTTGCTTATCGCCTGCAGTTACTCCGGAAACACCGAAGAGACTGTTACGTGCCTGCGTTCTGCCAGCAAATACACTCCCTACCTGGCCGCTGTTACCTCCGGTGGCGAAGTAAAAAAAATAGTGGAAAACAGCCATCCATGGATAGAGCTTACGCCAGGGATGCCACCACGTTCGGCCATCGGGTATCTGTTTTTCTCGGTTGTTAAATTGTTGGAACACATGAAAATCATACCACTTCAGGAAAAAACTGTGCTGAGTACGGTGGCTTTGCTGATAAAAAAAGCAGGAGCGGTAGCCCATAATGTGGCAGAAGAACAGAATCTGGCAAAGCACGGTGCATCTGTAATAAAGGGGAAAATCCCCATCATATATGCATCCAGACCAGAGCTGGTGCCTCTGGCTTACCGCTGGAAATGCCAGATAAACGAAAACGCCAAATATCCAGCATTTATGAACACCTTCCCCGAGATGAATCACAACGAAATTGAAGGCTGGGAAGTTGCCGGATTTACCGACACCTTCATCCCCATCTTTCTTTCATCCATGCAGGAAGAACATAATTATCAAAAACGGCTTGACGCGTTTAAGCAACTTCTGGGAAAGAAGCAGACGGAATATCTGGAGTTTTATACCGAAGGAAATTCTTTGGTAGAAGAGATCTTCTCGCTTATATATCTGGGCGATATGATCAGCTATTATGTGGCAATTTTGCAGGGAGTTAATCCTACATCAATTGACTACATAAATTACCTGAAAGAGAACATCTAGCCCTGGAACGATCCAGAGCAGAAAGGAGGAACTTATGTTAAATGGAAAATATCTGTTTACCTCAGAATCGGTAACAGAAGGCCATCCCGATAAAATGGCAGATCAGATTTCAGATGCCATTCTGGATGCAATTCTCAGTAAAGACGCCCATGCCAGGGTCGCCTGTGAAACCTTTTTGACTACCGGCATGGCATTGGTTGGCGGTGAAATCACCACATCCTGCTATGCTGATATACCCCAGATTGTGCGAGATACCATCAAGCGTATTGGCTACACCGATGCTGAGTTTGGCATTAATTACCAAACCTGCGCTGTTATCACCACCATCGATAAACAATCTCCTGACATTGCTTTGGGCGTGGACAACGATACAACCAAGAAGCTGGGCGCCGGTGACCAAGGTATGATGTTTGGCTATGCCTGCACCGAAACGCCGGAAATGATGCCTATAACCGCTTCCCTTGCTCATAAGATGGCCATGCGTCTGGCCGAAGTCCGTAAAAATGGTACCCTCCCCTACCTTCGTCCCGATGGTAAAACACAGGTGACCGTGGAATATTTTGCCAAGAAACCGGTACGGGTGGATACCGTGGTGGTTTCAGCACAGCATAATCCCGATATTACCTTGGAACAAATACGTGCCGACATCATAGAACAGGTAATTAAACCCGTCATTCCCGTGCATCTGCTAGATGCAGAGACTAAATTTCTGGTAAATCCAACCGGTCGTTTTGTACTGGGTGGCCCTCATGCGGATACCGGTCTTACCGGACGAAAGATCATCATAGATACATATGGTGGAAAGGGCAGTCATGGAGGCGGAGCTTTCTCGGGGAAAGATCCATCCAAGGTTGACCGCAGTGCATCCTACATGGCGCGGTACATCGCCAAAAACGTGGTTGCCGCCGAGCTGGCTGAAGAGTGTGAAGTACAGCTTGCCTATGCTATCGGCGTTTCTGAGCCGGTATCGGTGATGGTGCGCACTTTTGGCACCGGTGTGTTGCCGGATGATCGCCTGAACACCATTGTGCGGAAGGTTTTTCCCCTTACACCGCAGGGCATTATCGATCACTTAAAGTTGCTTAGGCCCATCTATCAACTCACTGCGGCCTATGGTCACTTTGGACGGGAAATCCCTGAG
>Ga0190304_1001044_pt1 | contig 12579 bp, 16 predicted proteins | sample 48700712_MG_FD_161670 | JGI IMG/M metagenome (GOLD analysis project Ga0190304, IMG submission 161670) | Hydrothermal vent sediment bacterial communities from Southern Trench, Guaymas Basin, Mexico - 4870-07-1--2_MG | ecosystem: Environmental > Aquatic > Marine > Hydrothermal vents > Sediment ... | reverse complement strand
GTAAAAAGTCTTGCTTTTCTTGTTCTTGCTTCTTTTATACATTTTTCAGTAAGCTTTGTTGCAATGCCTCTTCTTCTATGATTCTTATCAACTCTCATCCCACCAAGCCATGCTTCCCCATCCAAGGAGTATTTAAGTCTGCTGAGGCCTATAACTATGTCATTCTCTAGGGCAATGAAAACCTTATCTTTTTCAAGCCAGTGATCTATTACAGAGTATATAATCCTCAGGATTATTCTCTCTCAGGAACTTCTTTATATTCAGAGAGTCCTTTTCTGTGGCAGGATAGATTTTATGAACATTACCAGAGTTAAAAATATTACTTGTTGAAAAAGTATTTAAAAAGAGCAGTATAGATTATTTATGGATAAAGAGAGAGAGGAGATACATCTTGACTGGAAGGATTATGTGGCACTTACCTTAGCATACCTGCAGACAGCATTTTTGCCTCTGTTGCTTTTCATTGTGGCGATCTTAATACTTGTGTTTGTAATAAGATTTCTGTGGTGAAAATGGGGATAACAAGATATAGTTTTTTATATCTTATTTTCATGCTCTCTATAGTTTTATTAAATATAAATTATCCTCCACATATCAGTGAAAACCTGGGATACAGACCAAAAATCGTTTTCGGAACAGGACATGCATGTGTTGAATATGATAACAAAAAGATACTCAATCCCGAAAAAGAATACTATATAAAATTCAGCTCTGAAGGAATTGAAAATATAAATATTCTGAATCTGATTACCTACACATTCTGTTACTCCTATACTTACAAAACGATATCCTTTCTGCTTTTTGGAATTTTACTTGCAAACTGGAAGAAAAAGATTGATTTATCTTATTTAATAAATTCTTTTATTTTAATATCGTTTTTGTTCGTATCTTTCTATTTTTCTATTCTTTTATTTAGACATATAAAATTTTTATCATTTTTCCTTTTCATAGTATTTTTCTATGCCTCAAAACATGGTATAGAATGGACAGATAAATACAAAACAAGAATACTTTCTTTATCCTTATCTGCAGGAATAACGATCTTCTTATTTCCGTACATCTCCCTCCTGCCATCTGAGATCTTGGTATTTTTATCCACTTTTGTTATTTTTGTTATCTTCTATATAACATTTGTTCTGAACTTCGAAGAGAAGAATTTCCTGAAAGAAATATTTTTGAAATTTAAAAAATTAAAAATACGATGATCACAATGAAAGATATAGCAAATAAATATGATAAAACTGCTCCTTTCTATAACAAGAGATACAGGGAGATACAGGAAGATAAGTATAAAAAGATGATAGATTTCCCAGTAAAAGGAAAAATACTGGATATTGGGTGTGGTACTGGACTTCTGTATGATTTTTTGAAATATGAAAATTATACAGGGATGGATATATCTCTTGAGATGCTAAAAAAAGGAGGCTTCGCCAAAAAAATACTTGGAGACTGTGAGTTTTTACCTTTTAAAAGCTGTGTCTTTGATTTTGTTTTCTCGTTTACAGTACTTCAGAACTTACCTTCCTATAAAATGATCTCTGAAGCTTACAGAGTATTAAAAAACGGAGGAATCTTTGTTTTAACGACTCTTAAAAAAACATATAAAGAAGATTTAATCAATGCTCTTAGAATATTTAAGATGATCGATAAAAAAGAGTGTGGTGAGGATATAGGATTCATATTAAAAAAAGCTTTCTAATGTTTCCTGATTCAGAATAACACTCTTTTTCTTCCAGAGATCGAAATCTGTGGTCAATCTGGATCTTATATAACTCAGAGCTTCATTCATGGTATCAAAACTATTTATTTCAGCATTTCTTACATTTTCTCTGCATTCCCAGACTCCCACAGGTAGAAAGTAATCTGGAGTTACTTCTCGGAAAACTAATGCACAGGCCTGTCTTTTCAACTCTTTAAGCCTCTCTAAAACAGCAAGTCTTATCGCATAGTAGCCTCCTCCCTGTTTGATCGCATACTCTTTTCTCCCGAAGTAAGTTTCATACTCAGATGTTATATTTATTGTCTTCGCACCCATGGTCCAGAATGTATTAGGTATCCATGCCTCCAGTATTTCAAACTCCCATTTTTTGGGGATAAGAAGGATTTCAAAATGGTTTCCAAGATAAGAATTGCTGAGAACGATGTATTTATCTATGATTTTGAAATCTTTTATCTCCGAGATCAGTTTTTTTCCGATAATGTCATCCACAGCTGTAATACTCCATCTTGTAGGCACTATCTTTTTTTCTATCCCCAATGCACCTGAACTGAGAAATCTTGTGAGAGAGTACACATCATATCCTTCTTTATAGAGGATATCAAGAGCATTTTCTGCTTTTATATCATCGTTCACAACTTTATCTACTTTTTTTGAGATCTTCGGATTCTCGGTGATCTTTAACTCCTCTATCTTTCCGAGAGGTCCCATCGGTTGTGATACTGCAGAAAATAATATCCTGAATTTAGGTTTTTTCCTGAGTTTTACCTCTATGTCCACTGGCTTCTCTGAAAGGACGATCTCCTGAACATCTTCCACAATTCTGTTTTCTCTATCCACCCTTACTCTTTCCATCGATCTTATTAGAGAAGATCTGTAGTTGATTATCTCTTCAAAACCTTCTCCATACCACAGTTTAGGATTATCATAAATCTCTGCGTTATCTTCAAAGGGGAGGGAAAGAGGACCATAATAAACATAAGGATAGTTTTTCCAGCCGACGAACAAAGAAGGTGAAGGTCCAAAAAACTCGCGATCAAGACTCACTCTCTTCTGCACCTTTATCTGTGCAAGAATAGGACATTTTGAAAGCCCGCAGAACAATCTACCCTTACAGACAACACATTTTTCCCTGTTTATATCTGTGGACTTGTATATATCCACAAATATTTTGCATCGTGGAGTGAGGAAGGACTGATGTTTCATTGATCCTTCTTTTCTTCTCGGGGTATATATTTTTTGGGTTAATGATAAAATATTTAAATCATTTCTGCTATGAAACTATGACGTATACCGAGGAGGAACAGAGATGTACGTATCTGAATAATATACCTTCTGAGTTTAAAGAGGTAAGACAATGAACTGGATTTACCTTACCCCAGCGATTTTCTCTCTCTTTGTAGATTTTATGGAGCAGAGATACAGAAAAGAAGAGATCCAGCGGTAACTAAAAATAATAAAAAAGAAGTAAAAAGCTAAAGAAGTAAAACCCCCAGGTCTTATAACTTCTTCACGTTAACGGCCTTTGGCCCTTTTTCCGAATCTTCTACCTCAAATTCAACTTTATCTCCCTCATTGAGGAAGGTTCCTGCAGGTATGGATGTTCGGTGAACGAAGACATCTACTCCGTCATCTCCACCAATAAATCCATATCCTTTTCTGGAATTATACCATTTTACTATTCCTTTCATTTTTTTCATCTCCTCAGAGTTTGCACTCTGAACTTTTTAAGAACAAAAACAGAATTGCAGAAGCGAATTCTCATTTCTGTTCTTTAAATTTCTTATGTTCCCCTCCATTTAAAAAGATTACTGTTTTCTTCAGGTATTGAAAATCATTTAAACTTGAATGTTTCAGTATCTCCTTCTGTATTCTCTTCTGAATTCCTTTTCTGATATGTTATTATCAGAATTAACCTCTATTTCTTCATCTACTTCCTCTATTTTTCCATATCTACCAGAATTCAATCTCACAGATCCTTTAAACAGGCTTGTGTATCCGTTTTCCAGTTTATATGTTTTTCCTTTTTTCACTGTGTTTACATCATCGTCCCAGAGAGTCATTATGACCGTTCCTGTCTCATCTCCAACAAGAGCCTCCACCAGTTTATGGGAGGATCCATCCATTCTGGAAACTACTTCTTTTTCTTCTCCAAGGGAAACAACTTTAAAAATTGTTTCTACTTCTCTACTTCTCGGACCTAATTCTTCTATTTTCATTTCTTTTCCTCCAAAATATAATGCATTTTAAATCTTACGGAGAGAGTTTAAAAATGTTTTCATGAATGGTCTCTGGCACTAAATTTTCTCATCACCACATGACCATAGGGGGATGAATATCCTTTATCTAATGATTCCACGGCAATTGAAAAAAAGATTTAAACAACGCCGGATATTTATGGATATTCTATTGCTGATGGAACAGAATTTCCAGTATGTACAGCAGTGAATACTCAGACATCCCCATGGCTAACGGGGGATCTTGTTTTCTGGGATGACAACAGAGCTGATCCTGATGGAACTCCCGGTAACTGGTCTGATGGAGGAGCAGATGCATGGGAGATTTATGGAAAACATCTGCCTAACGGGAAGGAGTTCAAAGTTACAGATGCCATAGATCCATGCTTGTTCAGGATTCCTGTTGCAGATTACTATACAGGAGAAGATGTGTTATATCTATGGGGAGATCGCAGAAATGCATATACTTATGGTTATACCCCTCCAGATTTTCCAATGGGTATATACATAGGAGATGTGTATTTCTATGATTTTAAGGCAGGAAAAGAATATGCAGTCAGTGAAGATAAAGATACACTTAAATTCAATATAAAAATGATCGATACAGTTTTTGGTACTCTTGTGTACTGGATAGAGGGAAATGAAACAGATACAGATATCTATGGGGCATGGAAGCCAAGATGGGAGGAGCAGCTAAACCCGGTAGCAGAGTTCTGGCCTGTGGCTCACTATCATCTGAAGGAAGTGAACGATCTCCTCTCTGAGATTCAGAACAAACTTCCAGATTCTGTCCCTGAGGATATTCAAAACCTCTTGGACGATGCACAGACACATATAGATAATGCAAACAGAACAGGTAACTCGATCTATGCAAATAACGAACTTCTGAAAGCATTGAAAATTTTGAACGAAGTTCTGAATGAGCTTTAATTTTTTTGAAAATTACAGATACACCTAAAACTTGGAACTTAGACAGAAAGTTTTTGTACTCAGAGGGTATTCATCAGCGATAATGAATGATATGGTACCATCATGTTTATGGCTTATAAGTATCCCAGAGCCATGGGTAAAGTTAGAGGATAAATTAAAATATCCGATAGAAAAATTTGAGGATGCTCTTACAGATTTATTTTTCATTGAGAGAAATATTCTGAGATTTTTTGTGGGAAGAAGGAAAAAACTGAAGAAATTTTAACTCCTTCTAAGGAGATGGCCTGCGCCACGTCTTAGCCTGATACAGGCATAGGTATCTTAAGATAAGATTTTTGGATTTCTATTACTATTATAACCTTAGGAGGTGATAACTATGGAAAAAATCCTTGTTATAGGTGCTACAGGCCAGGTAGGTTCGGAGTTGGTAGAATATTTAAGAAAAAATATGTGGATTTTGAAATTGAATACAGATGGAAAACTGCAGATTCATGGCCAAAAAGTCTTAACGATTCAGCTGCTAAAAGGGAGTGGGGATGGAAGCCCGATTATGACATGAAAGCCATGGTAAAGGAGGTGATACACAATCTGAGTAAAAAACTCGGTATACAATAGAATTTTATTTTTAAAAAGAGGCTCTTTACACACCTCCCAAAATATTTAAAAATGACATGTATATACTTTTAAAATGTAAAAGAAAAAGGTGATACAGTGTTGACAAAGAGAGAGTATGAAGTTTTAAAGAAACTGTACGATGAGAGTAAAAAGGTGGACATATACACTGTGGAGAAATCTCAGGAGATCATATCGAATGAGATGGGGATTACAAGACAGGCTTTAAATAACCATCTCAGAGTCCTGAAAGAGCTTAAATTTATCAGGACTGGAAGAAACTTTATAGATCTTACAGAGGAGGCAGTAAATTTTCTGGAGAAAAATGATGGTAGATCATATATATTTATCAAAATAAAACCAAACCTGAGGAAAGAAGCCTTTGAAAAACTGAAAGAGATAGATCATGCGGAAATATTCAGAGTTACAGGAGAGATAGACGCCATAGTGAGCGTGAACAAATCTAAACTTGATGAAACGCTCAATGAAATAAACTCAATAAAAGGAGTTGAGGAAACTTCTGCTCATATAGTGATCCAGAAGTTCGATAAAAGTTCTCGTAAACGTTGATAATCAATGTTGCCGACCGAAAACTATTTAAAGGATAAACATTATTATTATCATATACAGTATATAAAGCAAAGGTGGCAAGAGATGAAAAACATAACATTCAAAAACATCCCGGATGAACTGTATTTTAAGGCAGTGGAACTTAAGGGTAAACTTCATGCTAAAAACTGGCAGGAGTTTCTTGAAAAAATTATTGAAATCCTGGAGGAGGATAAAAATGAATAAAAAATCTATTTTTCTCATAATAATAATCCTAATGTCTTTTTCATTTTCAAATGCGACACATCTGAGCAATATCACAGTAAGTCCTGAGGCAATCAATACAACAGGATATATAACTTATTCTGTGACAATTTACAATACCTCTGGAGATCCCATAAAGGAGATAAAGTTTGAGAATACAACAGGAGACAGTAACAGACAGTTTTATTATCAGAGCGTTACAGCCCCGAACTGGAACTTTACGATAGCCAGTAATCATCTCTCCGCAACTGGAACACCAAATAGTGCTGGATACAGAATAGAGGTGGGGGAGACCCTCAATATCACGGTAAATGCCAAGATCCAGAACCTCACCGCATCGGGACAGACAACTATAATGAGGATCGTTACAAAGGATACAGCCAACTCCACAGATGCAAAGCAGTTCACGATAATCTATGATAATCAGAGGCCATCAGCACCAGCATTGAGTTCACCCGCAAACGGAGCGGTGATAAACAATGTCAGACCAACATTAAAGTGGAATGCCTCATCTGATTCTGGTTCAGGGATCAGGAGTTATACACTTCAGGTATCTCCAAATGATAGTTTCATAGGGGCGGGTACAATAACAAAAGCAAACCTCACAAACACATCCTATACCATCACAGCGAGCGAACAGCTGAATGAAGATACGTACTACTGGAGGGTCTATGCTGTGGACAATGCGGGGAATATAAGCCCTTCCTCTACAATAAGGAGCTTCACTGTTTCTCCTGTTCCAGACCTGATCTCCCCGGCAAATAACTCAGTGACAAATGACTCAACACCTCTCTTCCAGTGGAGTTCTGTTCCCTACGCTTCCTCATATACGCTTCAGATAGCACAGAATACAAGCTTTGATGCCCCGATACTCCAGAAAACGATTACCTCCACACAGTATGAGTTAGAGCTGAGTGAAAGCCTTTCCAATGGTGTATACTACTGGAGAGTGAAAACAGATCTCTCCACAGGATACTCCGGATATTACAAACTTGAGGTCAATCAGAATATTCCCAACCTGATCTCCCCACCAAACAACGCTGAAATAACAGAGTCAAAACCAACATTCGAGTTTACAAAGGTTGAAGGAGCAACCTCCTACACTCTTCAGATATCAACATCTTCTTCGTTTCCGCCTGCCAGCACATTCACAATAACATCGGGATTCAATACAGGAGGAACAACTGTTACATATACAATGAGTTACGATCTTGAGGATGGTACATACTACTGGAGAGTCTGTGCGGATGATAATCCATACTCCAACTATTTCAAATTTACAATAGGGGCTGTTGCACCTGAGCCACCTGTTCTTCTATCTCCTGCAGACAACTCTGCGATAAAAGATACAACTCCAACATTTTCATGGCAGACTGTCGCAGATGCTTCCACATATATTTTACAGTACAAAAAAACATCACAGACATGGGACAATGCAGAACAGAGAATACTCATAGGAAACACAAATACGAGTTACACAGTGGGATCTCCCCTGGAAGAAAGTGAATATGAGTGGAGGGTAAAGTGTGTAAACTCAAAGGATATAGAAAGTCAGTGGTCAGATGTATGGTCCTTTATAATCGATAAGACACCTCCTCAGATACCACCTATAGGGCCGGGATGGAGTCCTCAGAACGGAAGTATTGTTGAGGACAATACGCCAAAGTTTGAATGGCCAGCAGCCACGGACTCAGGCTCAGGAGTTGAAAAGTATATTTTCCAGTATGCCACAAATAACGATTTTACAGATGCCACAACAATAACAGATCTTTATGTGACATATTATACACCAACAGTAAGCTTAGAGAATGACACCTATTTCTGGAGGGTGAGAGCTGTCGATAAAGCAGGAAATGTGAGCGATTTCTCAGATTCTCTGATAGTGATAATAAATGTTCCGGGACAGAATACTGTGACTGTGATAGTCAAATCAACGACAGGAGACCCAATAGCCGGAGCAACTGTAACTCTCGGTACAAATACCATAACAACAAACTCAGAAGGAAAAGCTGTCTTTGAAAATATACCAAACGGTACATACGCTCTTTCTGTTATAAAGGAGGATTATACTTCCTACTCAGATACATATGATATAACTGGAAATACAACGATACCGGTGACACTTGCATCTACAAAAAAGAATACAGTTACCGTATATGTGAAAGATGGAGATAACAATCCAGTTGAAGGAGCAAAAGTCACGATCACCCCCACTTCAGGACCTGGAATGACAGACACTACGGATTCAGATGGAAAGGCTGTGTTTACAGATGTTGAAAGTGGCAGTTATACACTGAAGGTGGAAAAATCTGGATTTTCAACCTACACCAGCAGTATCAGTGTCACAGGTAATAAGACGTTCAATGTTGTCCTGAAGAGTAAGTATAATCTCACCTTCACAGTGATAGATGCAGTTGAAAACACTCCTATAGACGGAGCAAAAATAAAGGTAGAATCTCTCGAAAAAACAACAGACACTCAGGGAAAAGCTACATTCACCCTGCAATCTGGAACATACAACGTTAGAGTTGAAAAGGACAATTACGACGATGGAACAGGTGCTGGATACACAGAGACCATAACTGTGGGTGCAGATACCGAAATAACAGTAAAACTGTATAAAAAGGGTCATGATCTTATCATAGGAACAATTCATTTTGATGACGGAACGGTGCCTTACCAGGTGGTGGCATATCAGGATGGAAAAACATCTCCATATCAGACCGCTACACCAGATACAGATGGAAATTTCCTGATGGAGGTAGAGATCGGACATACTTACGAAGTGGGTGTAGTTGGATATGAGGATCAGAAGGTCAAGGTAGTTTTAAGTCAGAAGATTGATAAGCCAAAGACAAATCCCATCACCATAAACAGAGCGGGCTCCATATTTGGTGTGGTCTCAGATGAGCTTGGAAAGGTGGTAGTTGGAGCCACGGTAAAGCTCTATAAACAGGATGGAACTCTTGTTACAACAGTTGTATCATCCAATAAGGGATTTGTTATAGAGAATGTTGCTCCAGGAAGTTACTATATCGAGGTGGAGATGGAAGGATATGAGAAGTTCAAATCAAGTATATTCAATGTAGAGCCGAGAGAGAGGTACAATATAGAAACACTTGAGATCAAATCACAGAAGGGAATACTCAAAGTAACAGTACAGGATAAGGATGGAAATAAGCTAAATGCCTCGGTGAAGATAAAATCCAACGGAGAAATAGTGGAAGAGAAAACTGCAGAGAATGGAGAGGCAGAGTTTCAGTTGAATAGCGGTAAATATACAATAGAGGTAAGTCTTGAGGGATACAAGACGGAAACTGTGGATGTGGACATTTTTGGAGGTAAGACTGTAACAAAGAGCATTATTTTGGCTTCAGGTACCATTGTGACAACTCCTCCTCCTGTGAAAACAGGGAGTCTAAAGATAGTTGTTAAAGATGAGAAGGGAAATCCTGTTCCAGAGGTAAATGTCTTCGTTGATAACGAGATGAAGGGAAAAACAGATGAGGAAGGAACGATTCTCGTAGAGAACATTGAGGAAGGGGGGCACACGATAAGACTCACAAAAGCAGGTTTTGTGGATAAGTCCTTTACAAAGGATGTTGTCGGCGATCAGACAATAGAAGAGACAGCCACAATCTCCAAAGAAAAACAGCCTTCAAGCAATAAACTCAAATACGCTGCCATAGCTGTGGTGGTGATCTTGGTGATCCTGTTCTTTACCTACAGGACAAAGAAGATAACACCGAGGATTCCTAAAAGAAAGACGCCCTTTGAGGAGGAAAAGAGAGAATCCAAACCTCCAAAGCCAGGAGGGCTTCCCAGAAGACCGAAAATTTAACTTCTTTTTTTTATTTCATTTAAAAGATTCTTAAAGCCTTCAATCATTGCCCTTCTTTCTTCTTTTCTGTCTCTTAAATCATATTTTCTAATTGTGGATTTTATTATTTCCACACATTCTCTTTCTGTTATTTTTCCTTCTATCCATGATTCTGCAACTATTCTCTCCACAAAATCTCCTTTTTTATGTTTATCGCTCCTCCTTGGTGATTCAAAATCTGAAAGTGTCAGTGCTTCAGCTAAACATGAGTTTGGAACCTTTATACCGTCGTACTCTTTCATTACCTCAGATTTTGCAAGGGAATAGATAAAGTTTATAAGAGAATCTCCGAACTTTTCCAGTGACATCTTTATACCTTATCTATGATCTCCTCTCTCAGAGTCTTTGCAAGTTTCTTTATTTTTTCTGCTGCTTTTTTCAATGCCTCCTCAGGAGACTCTTTTCCATCTGTGACTATCTTGAAAAATGGCTTGTCTCTCTCTGTGAGAGGATGTGCCACTCTATAGGCTGCAAAACTGACATGATTATCTTCATGAAGAATCTTTCTCAGCAGATTTGCAAAGGTGTCATCTTCTCCTATGATTCTGAACTCCATTTCATTTTTTTCAGATTTCAACACCTCTATCTCCATTTTTTCACCTCAAAAAACACCTTTTCTGTAATCAGACGCAGTTTTTCTGAGTTCTACATTGCCGCATCTGGGACATTCCAGTTTGTTATTTTTTTTCTCCAAGGGAGTTTTGCATTTAGAGCAGTATGCTCTTATAACACCAAAGTTCTCTCCAACAGTAGAAAGTTCAATAGGCGTCTTTTTTACATTGACAACTTTTGCCCTGACAAGATCGCCCTCTTTGAACTCATGCGAGATATCTGTCACATATTTTCTGCTCGTCTGTGATATATATATTCTTGCCATCGGAGAAACAGCCAATGCTCTTCTTGGGTTTTTCTTCAGAGCTATGATCTCAACCATTGCCATCTTTTCCTTTATCCCCGTCACCTCACAGATAACAATGTCTCCAAGTTTTGGGATGGGTGGAATATCTGTCAGGGGTTCAACAAAAGCTCTCTTTCTTTCAAAATCCAGATTTGCAATTCCTGTGATTGAGGAATAAACTTTACCTTTTTCTTCATATACTCCATATCCAGGAATAAATTCTTCACTTACCCCCAGGATATCTCCCGGGAGAACAAAATCTCCATTTTTTCTTGTCATTTATATACCTCCTATTTCATCAAATCTATATTCTCCTGTTTCTTTTAATAAATTTACCTCAGTTACGGTAAGGATAGGTTTTTCATATCTCGGCTGATCATCTATTGCGATTCTCGGACATGCTGAGATAACACAGGCATCAAAATTAAATCCTCTGAATTTTTCAGGATATATTTCTCCTGTGATTAATATATAGGCTTTTTTTCCAATTTTTTCCAGATCTTTTTTTATATTTAATGCTTCTTTCATTCTGAACTGTCCTTTTTTTCTTGAGACTATTACTCCAAATCTCTCTGCTTCTTTTGCTTTCTCTATAACTGCATACCTCTTTTTTAAAAGTTTTGTCTTTTCATTTTCCATATCCACTATCTTCCCTGTATATGGATCTATGGCAACAACTTTTTTCTTCGTATTCAGAGTTATACCCAGAGGATGAAAGTATCCTGTCCCGATATAAAGGAAATAATCCACTTTATCCTCTATACTCTTACATACCGAAAAGTTACAGCCTAAAATCTGGCCATCGTACTTTATTCTTCTCGTGCCTTTGCCTATGTAAATATTAAATCCCCTGTTTTTTAAAAATCTTTCTGCATTTTTTAGCTCCAGTATATGTTGAACTGTTGTTGTCAATCCTATGTTTTTACCCTTTTTTTCTAAAAAATCAAGGTTTTTTTCTAAGGATGGAATAAGGTCTATATTATCATAGACCTCCATAAATATCACAGGTATTACGAACTTCATTGGGATCTCTGCATGTCCAAAATGAACAAGACAGTCACAGAAGCTCATTTCTTCATCTGCCACGTCACACGCTCCATAAGTATTTCCTCCATAGATATAAACCTCATAATCAAGAAGATCAGCTATCTCCATAGCCTTTGATTTGAGACCCTCAGGAAACTGGACTCCAACTTTTTTTGGATTTAATTTTTTCAGCTCTTTCAGGAGTTTTTCTTTATCTATCCATAGCATAGAGAAACTTGCTTTCTGCATATTTAAAGTTTGGGAGATCAGGGCTTCTCATATCCAAACCTATATTAACAGAAAAACAGAGAGAGGTGTATGCGAATAGGTGCCCATGTTTCCATTTCAAAAGGATTTCCCTCTGTCTTTGATGAGATAAAATCCATAGGAGGGAACTGTGCGCAGATATTCTCACATTCACCGAGGAGCTGGAGATTTAAAGATCCCCAGAATGTTGAGGAGTTCA
>Ga0190304_1001042_pt1 | contig 12618 bp, 11 predicted proteins | sample 48700712_MG_FD_161670 | JGI IMG/M metagenome (GOLD analysis project Ga0190304, IMG submission 161670) | Hydrothermal vent sediment bacterial communities from Southern Trench, Guaymas Basin, Mexico - 4870-07-1--2_MG | ecosystem: Environmental > Aquatic > Marine > Hydrothermal vents > Sediment ... | reverse complement strand
CCCCTACGCTGTAGGTTATTGAACAGTTGTTGTACTTCAGCATTACCCTTACTTCATCCTCATCAAAGTAAGAAGCAAAATTGTTCTTTAGGTTTGCATACTCAAAACCATTATGGAAGTTTTTCTCTATGGTTGTATTTATCGGCAAAAAGCATTTTCTTTCTTTATCATAATAATTCATGAATCCACCGTATATATGTGCTGTGTATGTCCCATTGTAATTGTTTATATGGTCAGCGAATCTATCAGCAAACCTTACCCTATCAAAGTCTACGCTAACTACATACCTCCTCTGAGATAACTCGGGAATTGTCCATTCTATTGTATCAAATAGATTGTTTCCATCTTTATCTAAAAGATCATAAGAGATTTTTTTATGGTCTGAATCATCAAAGGAGACTTGAATACCGTATCTTATCTCGGGTATCCTTGTCCAGACTTTTACATTTCTATATGAAAGTGAGGAATTTGAAGAAACATCTATATCTTTTTTATAAATATGATCATTATATCTTTCTATTCTCTCTACTTTTGATGGAGGTGGTGTTTCGTATGTAATAAGATAATTCATTGTTCTCAGAGTCCATTTGACAGGTCTACCAATAAACGCATCGCCCTGCTCGATTTCAGTATTCTGTTCCATTGTTAGATTTGCATCCGAAAGTTCATCAATATGCCATCTCAATTTTTTATCCTTTACAGTAAAGTTACCCATCCCTGTTATCTTTACATTTTTATCTTTAATAGCCATCTCTATAGTGATGTTATGATAGTGTAAAGAAGAGTTGTGATAAACAACAAATCTTTTTTCTATCCCTCCTAACTCCATACTAACATGTTTAGTATCTTCATATTTTTTCACTAAACTCCCGTTTTGAAATACTGTTATGTTTTTTGCATCGGGTGGAAGTAGAGAAGAAACATTCAGATTCACATATTCGATATCCATTCTCACAGGGTCTGTCTGAAAATGAATCTCTATTGTTTTGTTCTCCCTTGGTTTTAATTTCATCCAAATTTTGGATGTATTGTAAGATATATTTTCGACGTATACTCGTAAGTTAAATGCATCCTCTGGGATATCTAAGGTTATATTTCCTTCTATACTCTCATTCAGTGGATTTATAACCAGAGCTTTCTCACTCCAGTTTACCGGTTTGTTTAGAATCACCTCACCTTGCTCTAAATCAGAGTAAACTATTTCAACTACATCAGATGGTACTATACTTTTGTTTAGCGTCAGATTTGTGGCATTTTCTTGAATCGAATTTTCTTTATCGAAAACATCTAAGGATGTATTATCTAGTATACTCACGTTGAGATTAAGGGTATGATTCCAAAGATTTGTACTTTCATTTTCTTCTTCTATAGTCTGATTATCTATAAAGAGACTTACGTTTTCTGATTTATTATGAGAGGGGGAGTTCGTACCATTATTATTGGAGGTACAGTTTAAAGGTACAGAGATATTTTCTACGATAAACGAATCGTTATGGTTAATGCTTTGATTTGTAAGTAAAATAGAATCGTTAGAAAATATAAAATTTCCAGAAGAGGTATTAATGCTAATGTTATCCTCATAGTTGCTCTCATTGCAGGTTTGATTAATACTCTGGTTCATAGAGACGATAGAATTATTAGAAAACGTATTATTTTCAGAAGTATTGGTATTATTGACTTTATAGGGAATCTTGCTATAGTTTTGATTAATAGTCTGATTTGTAATAATTTGGGTTGAATTACTCGCTGAGTTGTTTGAGCAAGTGATGTTAAAAGTACTTTCATTGATGCTATTATCAGATGTTGCGTTGGTATCATTAACTTCATTACTACTTTCATTTATTGATCCTATTGAATTATTTCTACCATCATGTGTGAGATCGACTCCATAAAACGTGGGGTTTTCTCTGCCACTCTGATCTTTCGTTTCACTCTCTGTATTGTTCTGTATAGTATCTTGTTTATCCTCACTTGGATTATCTGTTATATCCTGCTGGTTTTCTAATGAAGAGGTATTTTTAGCATCGATATTTGATGAATTGAAAGTACCAGATGATGACTCTTGCAAAGTATTACTTTCTATATTGTTATCGGTTAAGATGGTATTGTTTGAGCCATCATTTATAACATTCTCCGGAGTATTCAGAGTCTTATTTTCGTCTAGGATAGACTCTTCATGCAGTTGCTTACTTTTATTTTCTCTTTGTACATTCTCTACATCATTCACAATTTCTAAATTACTTACAGTTGAGTTTGTGCTTTCTCCTAGATTGATTCCAGGAGGAGGTGGGCCTGCAAGAAGGGTGGGATAAAAGGCGGGAAATATCAACAACAAAACAACAAAAAAAGATAAAATTCTATTAACATTTAAGGCTTTTAAAAAATCTCCCCCAAAAATCTTTGGGGGAGGAATAACACCCTTTTTTGTAGAGTGATAATTATTCATCTCTACGATTTTTGGTTTTTCGTTAACAGAGGAAACATTAATTTCATCGGAATCTTCATCTGCTTTGGTTTTTTCAATAACGTTAAAGGGTATTTTGAACCCTTTTAGCTCATCGGCAAGTAAAGGCATTCTATCCAAATAAGATGCAACAATATCATGCTCAAATTCCTTAACCGTATCTTCATCTTTCGCATAAAGCAGTTTGTGGGTATATATTAGATTATAACTCTCATCTATGGGAAGATTGCGTAGGGGAATTATAACAACCCTTGAATTTGGAAAGAGCTTACGAGCTTTTTTGATAAGATTTTTTTCTATTCTATCTAAACTATCTAAAGATGAAGACGAATCTAAAAGAATGGGAATAGTCACTTCATCTGTTTTATCCTTAGATACATAAAGTGCCTGAATCACTTCTTCTTTCCTAAGTGCAGACAAAAGTTTTTTTACATTTTTCTGCTTGAACGATTGAGATCTTTTGAACAGGTTAATGAAAGGTCTTCTATCTCTAACTGAAGTTATACCAAGAACAGGAAGAAAAGATCTGACGTTTATGGAGTAGGATTTACTTCCCTTATTATCTATGCTTATCTTGATTTTCCATTTTCCCGTCCTTGCCTTTGGATCTATACATACGTGGAAGGAATAGAGATTTCCCCGGTGCTTACATTTTCTTTCATCCATGTATGACTTTTTGTGCCCACTATTATCCTTCCATTTTCCGTGATCATACTCCCAGCGATAGTAGTTGTATATGGATCTATTATATTCATCAGGTATACTACCGCCTCTATACATTATGATGGTTATTTTGCTTGCGGCGGATGTAGTCGCTATGTGCACATCAAAGAATCTACCAGCAACTATAATGGAGGGATGGGTATCTGATATTCCCACATCTTTAATAAAAGAGGCTTGAGGGGCAGGCAAAGTACTAACTAAAAGTAGAGTGAGGACAAAGACCAGAATAGATATAGAGCAAACTCTCTTGAATCCCTGGTGTAACATCCCACCCATCTGTATAAGTAAATAATAAACTACCTATATATACTTTTATACATATAGGATGAGTTGAACATCCATAACGTTTGTTCCTGTATATCCAGTAACCAACAACTCATCTAACTTTTTGAAAAAATGATAAGAATCGTTATTTCTGAGATAACTCTCTATTTTCATACCCATATTTTTAGCCCGTTCTTTAGTATAACCATCTGCTATTGCCCCAGCAGCATCAGAATTTCCATCAATCCCATCTGTTGCTAACGACGAGAAAACAATATCTGTATCTGCAATGTGCTCTACACTACTCAAAATCATCTCCTGATTTCTACCACCTTTTCCATTCCCCTTAACCTTAACAGTTGTTTCCCCTCCAGCTACTAAAACTGAGCCAGACTCGAGATTTTCTGCATATTTTATTAGTAATTTCCCTACATCCCTTGCATTTCCAGTCAATTCCGTAGAAAAAATAATGCCCTTATATCCAAGTTCTTCTGCTTTGTTCTTAACAGCCTTACATGCTTTGCTATTATTTGCAACTATTGTATTCTTCACTCTATCAAACATTTTATCTCCAGGTTTTGGTGTTTCAGATAATTCTCCCCTTATGCCCCTAATAAGTATATTCTGTATAGATGCAGGTACCTTATTCCAAAGACCATATTTTTTCAATATATTTTTTGCATCATTATAGGTGGTGGAATCTGGCACTGTTGGTCCAGAGGCGATGAATTCTAAAGGATCACCAACAACATCAGATATAATATATGCAGAGATATCACACTTTGCCAATCTAACCAACTGTCCGCCTTTTATGTAAGATAGGTGTTTACGGATTGTATTAATCTCTTTTATATCTAGACCAGATTTGAGCAGAAGTTCTGTCAATCTTTGAATATCAGATAAGGAAACTCTAGGTTTACAGAAAAGTGCAGAACCCCCTCCAGATATAAGAACAATGAGTAGATCGTTACTTTTGCATTGCTCTATCATCGAGAGAGCACAATCGGTTGCTTTTATATTCCTAGATGTTGGAGCAGGATGATCGGCTACAAAGGTTTTTACTTTCTTATGACCGACTCTGTTATTAGTTTCATTAGTTATCACAATGCCGTTTTTGATTTGCAGAGTATCACATACCGCTTTTGCCATTGGGACACTTGCCTTGCCAAAAGCAAGTAAATAAATTGATTGATAATCTGAACGTTCAAAAAACGGATGCAAACATTCTTTTGTTACCTTGTATGAATCAACTGCATTTATGGCTGCATTCAACATCTTAAGTATATTCTCTCTTGCTACTTTCAATTCTCTGGTTTTTCCATTTTCGATGATTCTCTGAGCATTTTTGAATAACATATTGATTTTGAATTAACTTGGCTCATAATATTGTTTCGTTTGGCGAAATGTTATCAAATATCAGAAAAGTATAAGTTATAAAAGCGCATTCTCTGGATTATGTCGATAGGATTTGCATTAATCTCGGTAAGCCCAATGAAGGAAAAACAGGTTTTTGACCAAGTTTCCAAAATACCAGAAATCAAGGAGCTCTATCCACTGTTTGGAGAGTATGATATTATTGCAAAGATAGAAACAAGAGATTTTGATGGCATAGGTTCAATAGTTATAAAGAAGATCAGAGCCATAGCTGGAGTTCTTGATACAAAGACACTCATAAGTACAGAGAGCTTAAAGGGGAAATAAGTATAAAGGCTGATAGTTGTCCAGTGCCCTTAATAGGGAATAAAATAACAGTTATTAACCTTTTCTAAATTTTTCAAATTCAACTAATTAAATGTGCTATATTTTTAAGAATGGTTATTTTCTTATCCTTCTTATCTACCAATATCCTCCCCTTAATCTCCCAATGTTTTGATGGATATCTTGCATCCTTCTCCAAGATTGGATTCAATTTTAGTGCCTTTGCAGCTTTAGCTATCCTATCAATGGATGGATTTTCCATAGCAAGTTTTAGGGGAACCTTTCTCCCATCATCTCTTGATAAATCTCTATCAAAATATGCAGGCCATATTACATACTTTCCATCTTTTTTTCCAACCATAGTCAATCAATTATTCTATTAAAACTGCATTTATCTGTCCATGTTGACCCGGACGAGATGTAACTCTTGCCTTACCTAGCTTGGTCTCTATGATAGCACCCTTTGTAATGATGTTTCTTCTAACATAGTGTGGATTCGCAGGATTTTCAACTACACCAAGTATTTCCGTCTTTGAGGTTTTTCCGTTTTTATCAGTAACATAAGCAACATTTATAGAAAGCAATCTCACTTTTTCGTTTTTACCAGTTGTTCTAATTTTCTTTGTTCTTCTTTCTCCCAGAGTTGTGATTAGCTGTTCTCTTCCTATCTCATATTTCTTTTTTCCTCTATGTGCTCTTATGATTCTTCCAGTAATACTTCTCCTTGATCTTCCCTGCCAGATTGCCATGATGGAGAGGAAATATGGAAGAGATATTTAATGTTATGCCTCTTTATAACTGTCCAATTGACAATCCCCAACTATCGAAATAGTATGCCTGTTAGAAAATTACTTTTAGAAGAGTTGTATTATTGAGAAAAGTTGATATGATAGAAATCTCTATTATATACAAGCAGGTAATAGTATGAAAAAAGATGAAAGCAAGGATTTACCTTCGATAGATGAATGGATCAAAAAACAGAAGTTCAAAACAACAAAGGAAATAGAGGTACCCAAGAGATTGCTAGATCAAGTTATAGGACAAGAAAAAGCAGTAGATGTTGTACGAAAGGCTGCTGAGCAGAAAAGGCATGTTATGCTTATTGGCGATCCTGGAACTGGGAAATCTATGATTGCCAGGGCTATGACAGAATTTTTACCAAAAGAGGAGCTTGAAGACATACTTGTGTATCCAAATCCTGAAGATCCTAATACTCCATTAATACGTGTTGTACCAGGTGGTAAGGCAAAGGAAATAGTAAAGGCTAAGAGAGCAGAGGCTAAAAAAAAGGTGGAACAGCAGAGTAGCTTTGTGCTTTCATTGGTTGTATTAATTATCTTTGCATCCATATTCTTCGCTTTTACTTCCAACCATCCAGAGTATGCACTGTTTGGTATACTTGGAGGGCTGATGATTTACATATTTGTGGCTAGAGGGATGGTGCCACAGCGTACAGAATTGCAGAACACTCCAAAGATGCTGGTTGCTCATAACAAGGGCGATCTTCCACCCTTTGTGGATGCAACCGCAGCTCATTCTGGAGCATTACTTGGTGATGTTAGGCATGATCCTTTTCAATCTGCGGGTCTAGAAACACCTCCCCATCAGCTTGTTGAGGCAGGGGCAATTCACAGAGCACATAAGGGAGTGCTTTACATTGATGAGATAAATACTCTGAGTTTACCCTCTCAGCAGCATTTACTCACAGCAATTCAGGAGAAGAAATTTCAGATTACAGGACAATCTGAAAGAAGCTTTGGTGCCATGGTTAAGACAGAACCCGTACCCTGTGATTTTATCCTTGTTTCTGCTGGAAATTTAGATGCCTTACAGGGAATGCATCCAGCGCTCAGATCAAGAATAAGAGGTTACGGATATGAGATCTATCTTAACAGTGTCATGGATGATAATGAAGAGAATAGAAAAAAGTTGATACGTTTTGTTGCACAGGAAGTTGTAAAGGATGGTAAAATACCTCATTTTAATAAAGAAGCAGTTGCAGAGATCATAAGAGAAGCACAGAGAAGGGCTGGAAGAAAAGGTAAACTCTCACTCAGACTTAGAGAGCTTGGCGGTCTTGTTAGAGTGGCTGGAGATATAGCGTATGAAGAAAAAGCGAAGGTGGTTACTGCAGAACATGTGTTGAGAGCAAAGAAGATTGCAAGGTCACTGGAGCAACAAGTTGTTGATAGAGCAATAGAAATTAGAAAAGAATATAGATCTTTCAAAATAAGCGGTGGAGAAATAGGGGTGGTTAATGGATTAGCTGTACACTCTGCTGATCCTTCTCTAAGCGAATACGCTGGTCTTGTACTTCCAATAGTTGCTGAGGTTACACCTGCTGGTTCGAGATCAGAGGGGAGAATAATAGCAACTGGAAAGCTGGGAGAGATAGCGAAAGAATCTGTACAGAATATTTCTGCTATAATCAAAAAATATATGGGACATGATATCTCAAACCATGATATTCACATCCAATTCATAGGAACTTATGAAGGTGTTGAAGGAGATTCTGCCAGCTTGTCCGTAATAACCGCAGTCATATCTGCATTGGAAAAGGTGGAAGTAAGACAAGATACTGCAATGACTGGTTCTCTCAGCATCAGAGGAACTGTATTACCTGTTGGTGGTGTAACGGCAAAGGTTGAAGCTGCTGCTGAGGCTGGAATAAAAAGAGTAATAATACCAAAAGCCAACTTAAGGGATGTACTAATTGATGAGAGATTCAAAGATAAGATCGAAATAATACCTGTAGAAACTCTTAAGGATGTTTTAGAAAACGCTCTTATAGGTAAAGGAAAGAAAGAGTTACTCAAAAAACTTTCAGAGATGAGACCACCAAAAGTAGCTGCAAAGGTGGAGCTGGAATCTGAACAGAGGGGCGGAGCATACAAAAGAAAAATTGGACAGCAGAAAGAGGTAAAATGAAACCCCTTTTCATAGGTAGATTTCAACCGTTTCATAATGCTCATCTTGAAATTGTCAGGCGTTTTGCACCGATTTCAGAACGATTTATTATTGGTATAGGATCCTCTCAGCTTCATCATGCAAAGGACAATCCCTTTACTTTTGAAGAGCGTAAAAGAATGATCAAAGCATCTCTTGACGATGAAGGTATAGATAACTATGAGATTTATGCAATTCCCGACATTAACAACTATCCAAAATGGGTAGCTCATGTCGAATCAATTGTTCCAGAATTCGATCTTGTTCTGGCGAGAAATCCGACTACAATTAAACTGTTTGAGGAGAAAGGGTATAGAGTAAAGACACTTCCATTATTTTATGGAGAAGAATGCAAAGGAAGTGAAATCAGAAGAAAAATAGTACATGATGAGGATTGGCAGAGATTAGTGCCAAAGAGTGTTGCAAAGGTAATACGAGAAATGGATGGTATCGAACGAATAAAGAGATTGTATAAGGAATAAGTTTAAGAAGAGGTTATTCTTTTCTTATCCTATGGCATTACCTCTCGATGTACTTGAAAAATCGGTTAATCAACGGTTGATTCTATTACTGAAAGATGGAAGAACTCTCGAGGGAAAGCTATCTGGATATGATGAATATATGAATCTTGTTTTGGAGGATACAGAGGAGACTGTAAACGATACAAAGCGTAAGATAGGAACTGTTATACTACGAGGAAACAATGTAGTGAGCATATCACCTGGATAAAAGCGAAAACGATATATAGTGGTTCAGAGTATTTATATGATGGAAGGAATCGGGCTGGTAGTTGTTAGAGTGCATCCCATCCCCTCCTAGTATGAGGCCAGCCTCCTTCCAACTTTTTTTGTTTTGAAAAGTTGAGCAATTGAAATCAATTTCAGTCATTTTTAAGATTAAGAATATGTGAGAGTCTGAAAATAGAGATTTGAGACCATCCATTAAACTCCTCTATCTTTATTGTTTCGTTATCAATCATCTCTACCATTAAGGTCGCTTTATAGAGTTTTCACCATATTCTTCAGTACTTTGGATCTTGTAGAACCTCACAAAACATGAAGAGAAAAGCATAAGGATTTATGTAGTAAAGGTTCACCCACTAATTGCCGATTTTGGCCTACTCTGGTTGAAAATTTCTCCATATAGGCTGGTATGGGCCCGGCAGGATTTGAACCTGCGACCAACTGGTCTCCCACTCGCAGGCGAGTTTTCATCCTCGCAAAGCTGCAGATATGAGCCAGTCGCTCCGCCAGACTAAGCTACGGGCCCAAATTGTAGGGCTTGTATATCATTTCTACTACTTAAAATTTTAAACATGTACGCTGTTATATAATGTTATAGTATCTTTTTATGTATGGTCTTGTAATATATATCAGAATAACAAATGTAATTATAAAAGTTAGAATCAAAATATATGCCCCTAGAACAATGCAGCAGAACTGAACAATGACAAGTATAAAAAAAGAGTATACAAAAATTCTCCAACATATTGGCTTAGCAATTGGAATTCCTATAGAAATTATCAAAAAGATTGTATTAACCAATAGAAGGAAAATATGAAAAACAATATCAGAAAGTGGAGGAATATGTGACAAAGAGACAAAAAAAGTGCGAAAAAATAACATTAAATTAAAAAAGCCTAAAATTGAAACAAACAGAAGCATAAACATTAATATAAACAATCCAAGAGGTATAGGATTAATCTGATTAACTCGTTTATCCAGATTTTGGTTAGATGTTGTTATATTTCTCTGGAACAAAAAATATATGTCCTTTCGGATAATGATAAATAACAAAGAAACTGATAAGGTTTCAATCCATATGAATTTAAAAATAAAATTGCCTAATAAAAAATGATGCAAAGAATGAAGCTACTAAGTATCGCATCATATAATTTCGGTTGTTTTTCATAAATCATTCTTTCATCTACACATCCCGATAAAAATATACTAATCCCAGTTACGATGATCAGGGCAGTATTTCCCATCGGAAATAATATCAGGGGATTTAGAGCAACACTCTGGATATAGGAATAAAAAATTATCAAATCCAAGAGCAATATAAAGATGAAAACAAATTTCGCCATACTCTTTTTGAGTTCCTTGTCTAAAGGTTTGGTAGAGAAAGCCATTTCCACAGATTTTGAGATAGTAACTACTATCCAAAATATAATTATATAAGTAAAAATAAAAAATCTTTTCAATAACTCTATAATGGATTGAGGTACAACCAGAAGAAAAAACAAAATAAACGTTAAAAGTACAGTTACCTCATCATATCGTTGTTTTATTCTTTCATCTAACATTCCATCTAGAAGCATTAATATTATAACTAGATATTCATTATTAAATTATGTTAAGCTGATGGACTAAAGTCTAATCACACCATTTGTTTCTTTAACTGGAGAGAGACTCTTATAGCAAAGTTCATTAATCTATCCAACGATGGTAGAACAGATGCAGAATTTAAAGGTGCTGGCAACCTATCCATTTCTCAGTGATGCAAGGAGTTATGTAAAAGAGATGAGGATCTCTGTGGAAAATCTACTCACCAATCTAGCATATGAAAGAGCAAGAATATTTGGTATCGAACGTCTGGAGAAAGCCCTAAAAAATCGAAATGTCGGAGATAGAAGACTGGTAGATGAAAGTGACTACATCTCTGAAATCCTCTCCTATCCAATCGCTAGGATGATTGTAGTCTGTATAGGCGACAGATATTTCTTGAGAAGGTATGCCCTCGCTGAAGCAGTTCATGCATACCATCATTTAAGAAATGAGCCGCCTGAGTTTCTAGCATATGTAGGTAATGACCTTGGGTTATCGATCAAACAGGATGGGGGTATCTCAATACACTTTCTGGATTATCTTAAATTTACCCCAACAAGATACAGAGAGTGGAAGATGGTAAATCGATCTCTCAATAAAGGTTTTGTATCTATTTCTTACAGAGACCTTGCAAGGATAATCCAGGAATTTTTGAGAATAAGAATTGGCGAGGAGTTGGAAAAAAGGAAGTGCAGCGAAATAGTTACTGAGGTTTTTAGGGAAGAAATAGAGTATCTCAGAAATAAGGTTATGTTAGAGCGCAAGAAAAGAAAAACTCAGCCTATTGGGAAGTTAAGCATAACTAAACTACCGCCGTGTATGAAGAACATATTAACAGCAATTCAGGCTGGAGAGAATGTACCTCACATGGGGAGATTTGCTCTTGTTGCATTTTTGAGCTCTTTGGGATTAAAGAACGAAGAGATACTCAAAATGTTTATTACTGCCCCCGACTATGATGATGATCGTGCCAGATATCAGGTAGAACACATAACTGGTAAAAGATCATCTACAAAATATGCACCTCCAGGTTGTGACAAGATGAGAACCTATGGACTATGTCCAGAAGAAAGCAGGAAAAATGAGATATGCAGAGGTGTAAAAAATCCTGTTTCATATTACAGAGTAGCATCGAATAGGGAGAAGAGAAAATGAAGAGATTTGTTACCTTTGAGGGAATAGATGGTTCTGGAAAGTCAACCATTTCTAAAGGGGTATACGATGTCCTAAAAAATAGAGGCTATGATGTCGTGTTTACCTTTGAGCCGACCGATAGCAACATAGGGAAATGTTTGGAAAAGGGCATAGCTGATTTTGATCCTTTAACTACAACTTTTCTCTTTATTGCAGATCGAATAGAACATGTTAAGATCATTAAAAAATGGCTTAAGCAAGAGAAGATCGTAATATGCGATAGGTACATGGATTCAACCTATGCCTATCAATCGGCTCAGCTTGAAAGCATCTTGCCGTCTCCGTTGGATTTCTTGAAAAATATATCTGAAGATTTTATTCTTGTCCCTGATAGAACCTTTCTGTTCGATATAGATGTGAAGGATGCACTGACAAGAATAAAGGATAGAAACAATCTTGAATCCTTTGAAAGAGAAGATTTTCTAAGGAAAGTTAGGGAGAATTATCTAAATCTTGCAGAGAGCGATAAAAGATTTATAATTCTTGATGCAAAGGAGAGCATAGAACAATTGATAGAGATATGCATAAGAGATATTCTTGGCGATGCAGGGAATTAGATGAAGGTAGAAATAAAATACAGAGATGGACCAGCAAGATACGGTATTTTGGAGATAAACGAGAAAAAGGTAGAGATTCCCAACATAATGTTTGTATCTACCAAGCTATCTAAACCACCAGATTATGTAAGCATTGTAGGGAGTTTAAACCCCAAAGACAATAAAGAGATTATTCAAGTACGATTCCTTGGAAATGAGATTTTTCAATATAAAATAAATAAAAATGCTGATTTTACCATACCCGCTATCTTTACTTATCCTGCAAGCATGCCTTCTTACTTCCATCAAAGTGACATTAGTGATGAAAAACACTGGTGCATAGTATCTGGAAACAAAGAGGGACATATTTACATAAACAATAGAAACGCAAAGATATTCACTCTTGCAAATGCACCATACCTCTTTCCAAAGTCGGAGATATTTCTTAAAAATATTATATTACTCA
>Ga0190304_1001040_pt1 | contig 12632 bp, 9 predicted proteins | sample 48700712_MG_FD_161670 | JGI IMG/M metagenome (GOLD analysis project Ga0190304, IMG submission 161670) | Hydrothermal vent sediment bacterial communities from Southern Trench, Guaymas Basin, Mexico - 4870-07-1--2_MG | ecosystem: Environmental > Aquatic > Marine > Hydrothermal vents > Sediment ... | reverse complement strand
GTATACGTAATATATATACGTCTAACGATACTTCTATTTACGTATACAGTTACGGAGATTCTCTCTTTAAGAGAGAATCTCCTACGTAGTACGTATTCTGTTTACGAAAACAAAGTCGTATTCTGTTAACGTTAACAGAACACGTATTCTGTTTACGTAAGACGTTACGTCTAACGTAACTCCTCCCCCTATATACGTAACTGTTAGCGTTATTCCCCCTCCTCAGACATTCCTGGCCGAAGAGGCGGCATATTTGTTCCCATATATATGGGTATTATATTGGGTACATACGTAACGTCTTACGTATACGTATATATGGGAGAAGGCTTATAAAGAAGTAATACTTCTTTATAAGCCTAATACAAAACAAAAACTTTAACATTCAATAACTTACGATGATAACTTTTATCAGTTACATTTTTAACTTTTAGGACTTGCGAATTTTGAATTTTATGTTATAATAGACTATAACCTTTAACCTGGAGGTGTAGATGAATGACGAAACTTTTAGTCCAAAGTTAACTATCAATATACTACTTTCCGCTGGAGAGAAAGGAGTGCCGATAAACATGGTTAAGGTAGTTGACTGTTTTCTTGGAATAGGTGCTACTGGCAGGTGCGAAAAAGAATTAAACGAATTACGAGATTTCATAAAAGAGAAGGTACATTGTGACGAAGATAACGATATGTCAGCTCCATTAATAGTAAATCATATGTATACCGAAATAACTCAAGGAGGATCTACTGTAGATATCATACTAGGAATGGCTGGAAAGAAAGACGAGATAATGAACTTTGTACAGGAACTTAAGGACAGATTTGGTTTTCATGTTCTTATAAATCCTGCATGGTAGACTTGCGAATTCTGTTTTTCTCGTTAAATTTATATCAAATTAAACAAAGGAGGTTTTTATGAGAGAACTTAAAACTAACAGGTCTATAGTTGTTTGCAGTGTAAAAAACTTGACGAGGGATAAAATAGAGAGTTTCGCGTACTTATTAGAAAAGATAAAAGGGTGCGTAGATCAGTCGGACTCTCCTATTAAGATTGGTGGTAATTATAAAGTTAGAGTATCAAGACTTGAAAAAGTTTACGAGATCTTTGAGGAGGAGAATAAAAGCGAGAGGACTTTAATACTTATACCCTGTGTAGAGTCTAGAATGGAGAAGGAGAGTGAGTTTATTGTAGAATATAAAACAAAGGATGATATTAAAAGCTTTTTTGAATCAATGTTGACAAATAATAAAGACAGAATAGACGCTGACATCGTGATAGAGTTTGAAATTAAAACAGTAAACTAAGGAGGTTTTTATGGCAGATGATAAGAGACTTGAAACTTTAGAAAACGATCTTGATTTCACCAAAGAGACAGTTATGATGTTAAAGAAAACAGTAGATGCGTTAGACAAGACAGTTAACGAAGCTCTAATGACTATAGATCAGGTACTTAGAGTGCATGACATAATAATAGGAGCCCTTATAGAGTTACTAGATGAAAAGGGAGTTCTGGAGAAAGATGAAATGAACAAGAAGATCGACTCTTTAGTAGAACAAGTTAAAAAGCAGATGGCAGAACAAGGTATGGTAGCTCCATCTGGCCCAGCAACTAAAAATAACGTAGAGGTAACTAAGGATAAAGGATAATATGGCGGCATATTTCGTATCTGAAGAAGAAGCCTATAGAAGATACTTATGTCCAGTTTGTTCTAATCAGCTGAAGAGAGACGTAAAGTTGCGCGCCATTAATATTCAGAAACATGAAGATGGTAAAGTAACAGTATACTTTAGATGTCCAGTTTGCGGAGAAGTCCAGCACGCTGAAACTTACGACGAAAAACAGTTTAATCAGATCATGAAGAGAATAGAAGCAATGAAGGAGAATGCAGGATGAAGTTAGGCGGTTTCTCAGTTCCTCTTATATTCGACATAAGTAACCGTAACTTGCTAATATGGGCAAATGGAACCTTGGCAGTAGAGAAACCGCCTTTCAAGCCTTTTGTATTCAAAGAGGATCCAAGAGGAGACATCTATATTGACGATTATAAACGGAAAAATGTTCTCGTGAGAATGATAAAGTTTAAGGATTTTGTTGAATACAAGAACTTTGTAAGAAAGTACACCGACTATCAGAACGCTGGCCTATTTGCTATTCCTAACGTCAAGCTACTCTACTATGCTATGTCTCCAGAAGTTATATTGAATTATCCACAGACGGATGAGCTTAAAATATTGACGTTTGACATAGAAGTTGAAACTGAAAGCGGAAAGGTGTACAAAAGAGGCGAAAAACCTATTATTTCTATAGCCGCAAAAATAAACGACGACGAGCCTATATGTTTCATGAATTATGACAAAAACTTAAAGTATCCAGATACTTTCATAATAAGGTCGTTTGTAGACTTCTTCACGAAAGCAGATCCTGATATAGTTGTAACTTATACAGATTATGACCTGGTATACCTTTCAAAGAGAATGAAAAAGATAGGTCTTCAACAACATGTATTACATAGAGGCAATAAGAATCAAGGAAGAGATATATTATATCAAGTTCATGATGAAGATCGCATTGATATAGAAGGTAGATTATACTTTGACGTTTTCGTACACGTTCTAAGAGATCAGAATCTTTACGGATTAAGAAACAGAGGACTCAAAGAAGTTTCTAAATTCTATAAAGTTGCCACATCCGACATGATAGAACTTACTAAAGACGAATTAGGACATACGAAACATCTTATAGGTACCGAAAAATTAGAAATGTACAATAAAGATGATGTTATAAGAACATGGGGTTTATTTAAAGTATACTTCCAAAACGTTATAAATCTTGCAGAACTCTTACAGGTTGCATTGAATGATGCACATAAGATGCTGACCAAAACATCAGATATTGCTTCGTTAGTTATGTTTAGAGAGTTGGCAAGAAAGAATATCTTCCCTCTTGATACTAACTACAATAGATATTCTGAACATGTAACAGTTAATACGAGAGGAAAACCCAGGTTGTCTTACGAAGGTGCTGTTGTGGGTATGTACAAGAAACCAGGGTTGTATGCTCCAATAAAGAAGCAGGATTTTAGTTGTTTAGTATCCGATACTCGTATAGTAACGAAAGAGCGAGGAACTATTAAAATATGCGACGTAAAGGAAGGAGAGCATGTATTAGGGATAGATGGATGGCATAAAATTGCGAAGGTGTGGGAATTTGACTATGATGGGGAGATATATGACATTCATGGTGTAAAATGTACTCCAATTCACAAGTTTCCAGTAGTCAAAAAGCGCGGGAAAGGTGTATCTCACAAAATGTATGATGTTCCTGCAAACGAGTTGAAGCTACATAAACATGTACTGACAACATATGTATCGTTTGAAAATCATAACGGTTTTGTAACTATAATGGACGAAAGAATCAGCGTAACGAGGAAAGAGAAGTCTTATTATAAGGGAAAGGTATACGATCTCACATTAGAAGGTAGGCCATACTATTATGCAAATAAGGTACTAGTACATAACAGTTTTTATCCAAACACTGCTGCTACGTTTAACCTCTCTCCAGAGACTGTAGAGTTACTAGAAGAAAAGGACTATACAGGAAACTATAAGTTCTGGAGAGAGGGTAAATATTTGTATATAGTAATACCTGATAAGAATTGGAATAAAGATATCTACATAAGAATTGACATGTCAAAACAAGGTATACTTACTAAGCACTTTATAGATTTCTTTAAGATGAAGCAGAGTATCAAGAAGAGAATGAAAGAAGTTACAGATAAAGATGAATTAGAACGGCTAAAAGGGAATTATGTCGCGTCGAAGGTTCTTGTTAATAGTCTGTACGGCAACATGGGACTAGTTTATTCGAGGTTTGGAGATGCTATAGTTGCATTAGCTACAACAGGAATGTGTAGATATATTACAACTAAGCTAATGGAAGATGTGTTGAAAGATAGCGTAATAGAAACAGATAGTGTTACTGGAGATACGCCTGTTTTCGTAAAAGATCCTGACGGAAATATAGATATAATTCCTATTGAAAGTCTGCATAATTCTGATAAGAAGAGAGTGGTTTATAATGGTCCGTATAAAATTCTTACTAGACATGGCTGGAGAGATATTATTTATACTAAAAAGCACATGACCAAAAAGAATATATATAGGATTAGGTTTGGTAACGGATATGTAGATGTAACAGAAGATCATTCGTTATTCGATGTTAGCGGTAAGAACGTCTCTCCGATGGAGCTAAACGTAGGATCACGCGTTGAGATTTATGATGACTTAAAAGAATTAAAAATAGATGAATACTTTACTTTGAATGGTATAAATAAAAGATTTAGTAGTTACAAGATAAAAAAGGCTTTCGAGTTTGGCGAAAAAGCAAAAGATAGAGTCCCTCTTTTTGTGCTTAATTCCAGAAATGTTGATATTATAACAGCTTTTATAAAAGGGTTCCTGAAAAGTAGAGGAATTGAATATAAGAATCATGACGTATCAGAGCTAATATTAAATAACGTTGAATCTAAAACTTTAGCGGCAGGTTTAATGTATCTGTTATGCAAATTAGGATATAGGTTTAATATTCATAATGTTGTTTTACATAAAGACATAATCAGTTCAGGTGAAAAAGTAGCAGTATACGACGTATCTACTGCTGACGGTAGTTTCATTAATGCGTTAGGGCTTAACTCGTTGAAAAACACGGACGGTTGGTATCTTATCGGTGACGTTGCGTTAGACGATGTTAACAAATATATAAAGAACCTAATAGAGAACGAATTCGGCTTGACTAATTATTTATCAGTCGACGAAGAACATTATGATTCTGGCTATTTTTATAAAGCAAAAAACTATATCCTTAAAGATGGAGACAAATACGTAATACACGGAGCAGTATTTAAGTCTTCGTCCAAACCTCTTATTTATAGAAAAGTATTTGAAGAAGCAATAGACTTTATTTTTAACAATCCTAACGCTACTGAAAAAGAGAAGGTAAAATTTAGAATGAAAGTAACTGACATGTCGAGATACGAATGGCCAAATGACTTTATAATGTCGATCAAGACGTCAGCATACAAAGAGGAATACGTTGTTCAGACCTCTATGGCTTATAAACTTATAGATCAATACGAAAAACTAACGAAAGAAAGAGTACGTCCTGGAGATACAATATCATATGTTGTAGTAGGAAATCGTGAATTTAAGGTACTTCCAGCATTGAAAGATTCTGATCGTCCATGCAGAGAATACTATATTGAGATGTTAAATAAGCTAATGGAGATATTAATGTTACCAACGTCTAATAGAATAAAACTGTTCTAGAAAGGAGGTATGTATGTCAGGTGATGTTAAACTTAAAATACAAAAGGTGCAGAAAAAATACAACGGAGTAGAAAAGTTCGATCCGCAGAAGATCTATTCTGCTATATTTAAATCATTTCAAAGTGTATACGGCATAGACGGTAAGTTTTCTAAACAAGTTGAAAAGGTATACGATAGAGTTTTGAAAAAATTAGAGAAGTATGAAGATAGTATCATATCAGTAGATGATATAGATAACTTTGTGGAAGAGTCATTAGCTTCTTTGAAAGAGTTTAGAGTACTTACAGCCTATATTACGCATAGAATTCATAAAATATCAGAAAAGAGAATAAGAGAAGAGATCGAAGTCAAAGACGATATAGGTCTTACGACTACAGCTCTTAATTTATTAAAGAAGCGTTATTTATTCAAGGACGACAGAGGAAATATAATAGAAACTCCTAAACAGATGTTTAAGAGAGTTGCAAAGTATTTTTCATTAGCAGATGCTATATACGACGAAGAGATATATAAACAAGGAGAACTTATAGTATACGATGAGAAGTCTATATTTAAAGTTCCAAAGAACATAGAAGAGATTATGGACCTTGAAATACCTAGAGAAGTTTATAGTAAATTATCTTTTTCCGCTCCGATAGATAAAAAGTCGCTTTTAGATTATGGACTATCAGTCGCAGAGTTAGAAGCACTAGCAAGAACATGGTTCTTTAACAATTTAGAAGGTAGAGCAAAGAAGTCGTTGGAAGATACTCTTCGGTATATAGCAGAACATAGACCTTCGTATTCTTCGTTATATAGAGTATTAGTCAATAGAGATGCTTTATTCAATTCTCCTGCTCTAATAAATGCTGGAAGGAATTTCGGCACAAATAGTGCTTGTCTATATGGTCATAATCAGGTATTTACAGAAAGTGGATTAGTTAATATAGCAGATATTAAAGAAGGCATGGAAGTTCTCACACATACTGGCAAATTCGAGAAGGTAACAGAAGTAATGACTAGAAATTATACTGGAAATATATATAGGATTAGAGTTTTGGGTTATCCGAATGGTTATATATTAGATGGAATAACTGAAGATCATCCTGTCCTAGTTTATCCAAAAGAATATAGTACTTGTATTAGATGCAAAAATATGACGTGTTATGGCATGCCCGACAGTGTAACTTGTAGTGACAAATATAGAGCAAAACAGTGTGAATATTATAAAGAAGCTATTAAGCATATAGAATGGAGAAATGTACAAGATTTAAAAGTCGGCGATTATCTTCTTGCGCCAGTTATGAAGGAAGAGCCTGAATCAGAGATAGATACTATAAAAATCTCAGATTTTTTGGATCTTGAACATATGAAGTATATAGTAATAAACGGAATGATATATAGAAAGATAAAGGATAATAATGTCAATAAAGGAATTACTGTAGATGGTAATCAGGTATGGAGACAAGTAATTCCTGTCAATAATGAAATTAAACTTGATAAAGATTTCTTATTATTAGCTGGAAGATACATATCAGATGGATGTTTACATCTTGAGAAAACGTTAGAGTTCTTTTTCGCTCCATATGAGGAGGATTATGTTTCCGATACTATTAGGGCTTTACGTTCCGTATTTAGTGATTCATTACATATTAACGTTAGAAAAGAACATTGTATAATATTGGAACTACATAACAAAGTGATTACTCAGTTATTTAAGAAATTGTTTGGCGAGGGCTTTTCTGCTAAACGTATACCCGCATGGATGTTCTCGTTAAGTAAAGAACAACTATATTGGTTGTTAAAAGGCGTTATAGAAGGAGATGGTACCTATGTAAATCATAAAACGAGTAACAAAAATAACGTGAGAATCAAGTTAGCTAATAAAACGCTTATTCATCAGTTGTATTTTATTGCAACAAAGATAGGTTTCAAGGCTAGGATACAGGAATATAGAGGAAAAAATAAACAAAAACATGATGCTTGGGAATTGTATATTATCAACGTAAATAATATGAAAGAACTTAATATGGATCTTAAAGATGCTCAAAGGAAAAGGAAAATTCGTAAGACTATAACTGTTGGAGATCGAAAGTATTATCTATATAGAATAAAAGAGATTAAGAAAGAATATGTAGAAAATGAGAAGGTATACAATCTTGAAGTTAAGAACGATCATTCATATGTAGTAAATATAGTATCTGTGCATAATTGTTTCCTTCTTGAAATTCAAGATGATATGAAAGCTATACTTGATGCATTAAAAACTGGCGGACTGATATATAAGGCAGGCGGAGGAGTAGGATACTATTTTGGTCATCTAAGAGAGAAAGGAGCATTAATAAATACTACAAAAGGAAAAACGCAAGGTCCGTTATCATTTATGGAATTGTTTAACACATTAGGGCTTGTAGTCAAACAGGCAGCAGTAAGAGATGCAGCTGCTTTAGCTGCACTTCCAGACTGGCATCCAGACGTTATGGACTTTATAGATTCAAAAGCGTATGATAATAGCAAGTTTACAGGTTTCAATATTTCAGTAACTATATCGCGGAAATTTCTAAGAGCAGTAGAGAACAATGAAATATGGGAACTTAAAAGTCCGTCAACAGGAGAAGTAGTAAAGAAGATTCCAGCCGTAGATATGTGGAATAAGATAATTCAGAACGCACATAGAAGCGCAGAGCCGGGCATTCTATTTGTAGACGAAGCAAATGCGGACAATCCAATTCTAGATGAAAAGTTAAAAGGTACGAATCCGTGCGTTACTGGAGATACGTTAATATTGACTAAAAATGGTCCAATGAAGATGAAAGATATTGTCGAAAAAGGAGAAGACGTAGACGTATACACTTTAGCAGATAACGGTGAGATCGTTATTAGAACGTTGCGTAATCCTAGGATGACATATAAAGCTAAGCAGATATACAAAGTTGTTTTGTATAATGGTCAGACGTTAAGAGTATCAGAAGATCATAAATTTATCTTAGCGGATGGTACAGAGAAGATGGCAAAAGATTTGGAGTTTGGAGATATGCTAGAAGGGAGAGTGTTTAAGAATGGAGAAGTAACTAATTATGATTATACGAAAGATTTATTCTTAAAGTCTCCGGAAATGACTAGAGCTGAGAAGCAAGGATACCAGGTTATTGTGACTAATCTTGGTAAAGTGCTTGTAAGGAAAAGATGTAAAGTATGCGGTAAGAAGTTTTCTGTACGTTATCATGATAGGGATATAGATATATGTTCACCAGCATGTTTGACAGAATATAAATTGAATAATAAGAACATAGACGGCGTTTCCGTAGTATTATGGGATAAGAAAAAGACGTATGGAACCAGAACGTTAAGAAATGATATAGATAAAATAGAGGCATATATAGAAGCACAATTATATGCAGGTAGACCGCCAACATATGACGGAGAATACAAATTTACTAGTGATATGAGAGAAGTAAGTGTAGTTCCGTTACATAGTAAGAGTAAACGTAATAAAGGATTCAAAAGTTTTTACGAGTTGCGTTATTTTGTAGAGACTATAGGACTAAGAGTGGAAAGAGTAGAGCCGGACGGAATAGAGCCTGTATATAACGGAACGGTAGATAAAACGCATAAGTATATGATAGGTACAGACGGATATGATACATTTTTTGTGACTAGAAACTGTGGCGAGATATGGTTATTCGATAAAGAAAGTTGTAATTTAGCAAGTATCAATCTATCGAATATGGTAGACGATGACGGTAAATTTAATTGGAGAAAGTTTAGATCTACTATACGTCTAATGATTCGAATGTTAGATAACGTAATAGATATGAATCGTTTTCCTGATTATGCTATATATGAAAGTGTTAGGAAATATAGACGACTTGGACTTGGAGTAATGGGATATGCTGATATGCTAATAAAAATGGGTATTAAATACGGAAGTAGAGAAGCATTACGATTTACTCATGAGTTAGGAAAGGTTTTTCTTGAAGAGTCTGTTAAAACGTCTGCCGAATTAGCAAAAACTAGAGGAGTATTTCCAAGGTGGCATGCTAGTGTATTTCAGAAGATAATAGATGAAGGACGTGAGGCGATAGATAAGTATAAACCAGAAGGTAAAGGTATAGCACAATATAAATTCAAGAGAGAGATGTGGGAAAAGTATCCATTTGTAAGAAATGTAGCAGTTACGACTGTAGCGCCATGTGGAAGCATTTCTATCATTGCAGGTGTTTCTTCTTCCATAGAACCTATATTCAGTTTCGTTTACACTAGACGTATGATTGATATCATGTATGTAGACGTTCATCCGTTATTTAAAGAACTGTTGCAGAAGGAAGGTATATATTCAGATGAACTAATCGATAAAGTAGCGCAGGAGATCTCTGTGCAAAACATAGTTGAGATACCAGAACGTTTAAGAAAGGTCCTAGTTACTACATATGATGTTACGCCAGAAGAACATGTCTATACGCAAGCGGTATGGCAACAGTATATTACGAACTCTATCGCAAAGACCTGTAACCTGCCAGCCTCCGCTACTCCGTCCGACGTAGAGAAAGCATACAAGTTAGCGGCAAAACATAGATGTAAAGGTATTACTGTTTATAGAGAATCGTCTCGCGAAGGCGTTATACTAGCAGGTAAGAAATTGAAAGAGAACGAAGAGAATAAGAAGCCATCTATAGAATTGAATGTCCATACAAAAGTAGTAGCAGAGGAAGATTATGCAGGAGGATGTCCAACATGTCATACGTAGGAGGTGGTAAGATGTTAGTTGTCGGAATTCCAGCATTTAACAATCTTAAATATACTATCCAATGTATAGAGTCTATTACTACAAAATACGATCATGAGATCTTAATAATTAACAATGGGTCAACAGATGATACGGAAGAGTTTCTTATTGAGAATAGGATACCTCATGTAAGATTGGATAGAAATATGGGATATTCGTATGCAATGAATATTCTAATAAGGTATGCATATAATAGAAAAAAATTGTTGTTAACGGTTGGTAATGATACTGTTATGATGCCGTATACTATAGATTATTTAGTAAGATGTCTAGAAAATAATAATGACTGGATGTTAGCATGCGGTACCGAGATAACATCATTTAGAAACAGGATAGGAGATCCATCAAGGTTAAGAATAGGAGCTAATGGTTTGGATAAATACCCAATAGGATTTGGGGAATTGGAGGATATGCCAAGGTATATAGACTATGGTAGCGATATATTTAATGGAAGGTATTATAGAGAACATGAAATAGAAGGTATTATGAATCATAATTGTCTTATTCGTAGACCAGAGGTTTTTGATATTGTTGGAGAGTATGATACTAGCTTTTATCCTGCTTATTTTGAAGATAATGATTTCGCTTATCGTGTTAAATTGTCTGGGTTAAAGTACGGAGGATGTAGATCAGCATTGTTTTTTCATTATTGGAGTAGGTCTATTTATGAAGGTGGGCTAGATAATTCCAATTTTGAAAAGCTTAAAAGGTTTTTCGTTTCGAAATGGGGAGGTATGCCAGGACATGAAACATTTAATGTTCCATTTAACGATAATAAGAAAGAAATTCGTTTTGTGGATGAGAGTATGAATATTTTTTCGCTAGAATGGCATTTTACTGTTCCGGAGTGAAGGTTTTTATTACAAAGGAAGTAGAGATGGACATTTATTATACAAAAAGAAGGAACAAAACTAATGAGTGAAAATATGGCGAGGGTTGGAGAAGTTGTCTAGAATAGGAGAGACGAATGGTATTACGTTTTCCTCTTAGTGGTACTTACGTTTCAGTATGTGACGGTGTTGTTTTTCCGTTAGAGTTCATCGTTGAACTATTTAGGAATAATGTCACAGTAACAAGGACATCAAATCGTTCGTATATTGTTATGAGCGGAATTAATATGGAGGTAAACAATGAGCAGTACTAGATTACTAGTCTTTTACGATAAGACGTGCATCGCTTGTATAATGTTTGCATCTTTAATGAAGGAAGCAGGATATAGATGGAATTATGATATCGTTAAAGTATACGAAGCTTCTCGTAATCCAGATATGTTTGAGAAATATCAAATAGAAACCATACCAAGAGCGCTGGAGATTGACGAACATGGAAACGTGATAGAAGTATATAGAGGACTTGCGAGTTTTGATAAACTGACTAAATTTATGGTTAGAGATGAGTAAAGTATACACGTATAAAGATGCCATAAAATTATTAAAACCTAAGTTACCTTTGTATCTTAAATTATTTGATAGGGATCCGGAAAAAGGTAACTTCAGGTGTTTATTGCCAGAACGTCATAAGAATAGAGATGACGTTTATTCAATGGGAATAGTTCCTCAATCAAATGGTGAGGTGGCTCACTGTTTTACTTGTAATCTTAATGTAGATATATTCCATGCAGCACATATTTTGGAAGGATTACCGATTAATGGTAGTGAGTTCTACGAAGTCACTGTACCTAGATTATGCAAGTTGTTCGGTATAGACTTTGATTTTGACGAAGATAGTTTAGACGCTGATACTAGAAAGAGAATAATGCTATATAGAGCATATGAAGATATGTCTAGATTTGTAATAGATAACTTAGAAAATAATCCGTTAGCGTTGGAAGAACTTGAATATAGAAAATGGAATGTTGACATTTGCAAGAAGGTAGGTGTTGGATCTGTTCCATCACATAAAGAATATATTACTTACATGAATGACCTTGGATGGAATACTAAATTTCTTAAAGATCCAGAAGTGGATTTATATAGAAAAGCGTTATTTAATAACGATAAATTAACTTTTATAGTATATAATGAAAGCGGAAGACCTGTCGGCGTTGCGTCCAGAGTTATAGGAGAACATAGAAATTCTGCTAAACCTAAGTATATGAATACAGTGACTACTCCTATATATAAAAAACATGAGTTATTGTATAATATTCACAATATCCCAAAGGGATCATCAGTATATGTAGTTGAAGGTTATGCAGATGTAGTTACTCTAATCCATGATAATGTATATAATGTCGTAGCTACTGGCGGGGTAATGTTGTCAAAGGAGCATATTGCATTATTGAATAGAGTTGGAGTGTCGGAATTTACCATTGCTTTCGATAATGACCAAGGCGGTGAAGCAGGTACACGAAGAGCTATAGAAATAATAAATGAGTTTCCTGGGAAGATTAGATTTAACATAATCTCTTATAAGCATGTTCCAGAAGATTTCCAAAATGAATTATCGGAATCTGAATTGGCATTGTACGATGATCCTGATTCCATAGTAAGAGCGTTTGGCGCTAAGTTATTTACTTCTTTAGAGAAAGTGAGTCCCTTTAAG
>Ga0190304_1001039_pt1 | contig 12634 bp, 19 predicted proteins | sample 48700712_MG_FD_161670 | JGI IMG/M metagenome (GOLD analysis project Ga0190304, IMG submission 161670) | Hydrothermal vent sediment bacterial communities from Southern Trench, Guaymas Basin, Mexico - 4870-07-1--2_MG | ecosystem: Environmental > Aquatic > Marine > Hydrothermal vents > Sediment ... | reverse complement strand
CAAAAAAAACCGCAAACAAGTTAATGAAAAACGCTGAGAAACACCTAGATCAGCTAAAAAGAAACACAGGTAGAGAAAATTTGAAAAAACTCATTAGATATCTAATGAGCAGAGAGAAATAAAAAAAATTTGAAAGGGAAAAAAATTTTATGGGATTAGACACCACGTCTACCATTCAGATATTAAAATCAACAATAGGAAACCCGCTAAATAGGGCATTACTTTCCTCTGCAACTACTTTTTGCGAAAAATGTGGCAAAAACAGATTAGAAGTAGCATTAGAACTATATACCGGTGAACGAGAGGAAGCCTGTATAAGATGCATGCTCACAGAAAAAACATTAACCGCTGTCCTAGACACTGGTGCAAAAATCTTTGGCGTAACAAAAGAACAACTAAAAGAAAAACTCAGCAACGCATACTGGCGAAAAGGACTAGCAAATGTACTCACAGGAATAGCCAGATTTGGCGTAAGAAGACCATTTGTATCTGGCGCACCATTCCTCATAGTATGGGATATAACCTATAAATGCAATCTCAAATGCAAACACTGCTATGCAAACGCTGGAAAGGCATTAAAAGATGAGCTAACAACAGAGGAAGCAAAAAACGTTATCGACAAACTCGCCAAGGCATGTGTACCAATAATTGCATTCTCAGGAGGAGAACCACTTGTTAGAAAAGATATCCTGGAACTAGCCAGATATGCACATGACAAGGGCATATATGTCGCCATGGCCACCAATGCAACTCTGATCACAAAAGAAAAAGCCAAGGAAATGAAAAAAGCAGGAGTAGAATTTGTACAAATAAGCTTAGACGGTGCAGATGCAAAAACACATGATGAATTCAGAGGAATCAAAGGCGTTTTCAACAAAACCATAAAAGGAATTAAAAACTGTGTCAACGAAGGATTTTTTGTAAACATCGCCACCACCGCCACAAAATACAACTACAAGGAAATACCCAATATAATAGACCTGTGTGAACAACTTGGTGTAAACTGGTTCATGGCATACAACTTTGTACCAACTGGCAGGGGAACATTCATAACAGAAAACGATCTCTCACCAGATGAAAGAGAAGAAATGCTAAAAATGCTCTGGGATAAACTTAAAAAAGATGGAAAAGTCAATATATTATCAACAGCTCCACAGTTTGCAAGAGTGGCACTACAAGCAGAGATAGGAAAAGATGAAAAAATAGTACCAACACATTTCTACTCCTTAAAACTCAAAGACCGCCTAGTAAACCTGGCAGAGTTCATAGGCGGATGCGGCTGCGGGAGATTCTACTGCGCAATCAGACCCAATGGAGACATAGAACCATGTGTATTCTTCCCATTAAAACTAGGAAACATCAAAGAAGACGACTTCGAAGAACTATGGAAAAACAATAAAATCCTAAACGAACTAAGAGATAAAGACGAGCTAGATGGAAACTGCGGCGAATGCGAATACAGATACTATTGCGGAGGCTGCAGAGCAAGAGCATATGGTTATACCGGAGACTACCTAGCATCAGATCCAGGTTGCATCAGAAACAAAATGATGATAACCAACCCACCTGTACAATAAAAAAAACCATTTTATTTTTTAAAAGTCAATACAAAACCCCATAATATATAAACTGTCAAAGAAACCAGCAATATAAACGCCATCAAATTATACCAAAAACCATCAAAAACTATCACTAGGATAATCAAAACCGCTGCAAACAAACTAGTTTTAACATCCATTTTTGGAAACCTCACATTCACCAACATAAGAAGAGACGATAAAATCAAAACAGGTATAATATAAAAAACACTTGCTTTAACAAAGATCAGCAGAGACAATATTAAACCAGCTGCTGGCGTGGGAAGACCCAAAAAAAACCCTTGATTTTTCATAACAGGAAAAGATGTCAGTCTGATAAAACCTGAGACAACAAAAACAACTGAACAAATCAAAACAACAATCTCAACATAGAACCTGGGAAACACAATATTATTATATAATATAATATTTGGAGCTATACAAAAAGAAACCAGGTCTGCCCCAACATCCATATACTCACCCAGCACTCCATTCCTGCCCCTTCTAGCCAGGATACCATCTAAACCATCACTTAGAACCGCTAAGAGCACAAGAGAAACAGCAAGTCGCATATTAGACGCTACAATTATTGCTAAAAACCCAAAAACCAGGTTTATAATTGTAAATAAATCCGCTAGGGAGAGTAGTTTAACCATTGACCTTTGCAATTGTATCAACCCCTGCTTTAACCCTGGATCCCATCTTTTTAAATATCTTCACACTATTCTTTGGTAGATATAAATCAACTCTGGAACCAAATTTTATAATACCAATTCTTTCACCTTTTTTAACATCATCTCCTTCTTTCACATAGCAGACTATTCTCCGTGCAAAAACACCAGCCACTTGAACAATTTTTATCAATCCAATCTCTGTCTGCAGCAAAATTATGTTACTCTCATTGCTCTCATAGTTTTTTGTGAAAGCTGGTAGATGACCACCAGGTTTATATAGTGTTTTTATTATTTTTCCATCTAATGGGCATCTGTTAACGTGGGTATCAAAAATATTCATAAAAGTAGAGACAAAATAACACTTTCCAATATCCTTATCATTTGTTTCTTTTATCTTAACTATTTTTCCATCTGCAGGAGCAACAATATCTTCACCAATTTCTCTATCGGGATCCCTGAAAAATAATAGTAGGAGAACAGTAAACAATAGAAAAACCAAGCCCAGGAGAAATAAAACCAGGGCTGGTAAGTAAATAAGTAAAAAATCAGCAATGATTCCAAGTAGGAATAATAGTAGTGAAATCAGAAACATGTTTCTTATAATATAGATGCATCCTTGGGCAATCCTCATTTTTTTTCAACCTTTTCTAACATGTTTTAAAATAATTTTCTCAAGAGGTCCTTTCCTCTTTGGCAAATAAAAGACACACATTAGGTTGTCATATATCTCAGGTATGTATTTAAACAGCAGGTAAACTAGTATTATCAGAGCAAGCAAACTCCCGCCTTTTCCTATTACATTATGTGCAAATTCAAAAGAGGTGATACCTTCACCGCCCAGGTAGATAATCATCGCGTTTCTAAAAAGATTCAAAATGTATACTGTAGGCACAATTGTGGCAAGGCTAATGATTTTTTTTCTCCATGAAACATTCTGCAGAGTTAGTATGAGACCAACGAATAATAATATAGATTGTATTGCTGTGCATGCGAAAATAATGTTAACGGGTAGAGGATAATTTTTGTAGTAAACCAATGTCCCCTCTCTAATTGTGTTAATGTTAAAAATATTGAGAACCCAGCAGCTTTGACTAGCAACAGTTTCAATCAACCAGTTTTTAGCTGAGATAAAGATGTTATCAATACTCATGTAGATTATCCCTGTGATAAATGCAATACCTGCCAACCAGTTAAGACAAACGCTGATTTCATTTCTTTTTATAGAAAGCCATTCATGATATGCGAAATAGAATAAGACGTAGATACCCACTATACATAGTGCGGCATTGAACACATCCCCCCCTTCATAAAAATATAATGTGCTTGGTTTCGTTGACCAGTATATTGCAAATAGGGACCAACCTAGAATTTTTGTTTCCGATGAGATCTTTTTTTTGTCATTGTAGAAGAATCCAAAGCCTAATAGTATCAAACCAGAGAAGGCGAAAACTAACATGATATTTTCAATGTTTTGTGGAACAGGATATGGGAAAAAGATTAAACCAATGGCGATCAGGATAGTTGGTAAAATAAAGCAAAAGGAAACAGCAAGTATTTCTTCTAAGTTTTTTCTAGTCATTCAGGAGTCACTTATGAGAATGGTAACATGGTTTATTAGCATTTATGATAAAAAATTTTTTCCAAAAAAGAAAAAACAGGTCTAAAATATTTATGGATAGAAATATTTATTTACCAGAACTTGTATTCACCCTCTGCTAGGGGAATCTGGAGCAAGCTACTTTTCATTCACACTCCCCTACAACTTTCTGCTCCAGATCCCCTCCTCCACCTTTTAAGAGTTTTAGATGTGAAAGGTTTTCCCCCGGTTTAAGAAACTTTTTATTCTATTATTAATTCTTTTGCAAGCTTGTCCTCATTTGCTAGTAAAAACTCATCACTCATACTCAGTGCATTAACCGGGCAGACATCAGTGCATTGTGCACAAAAAGTACATCTTGAGATGTAAATCTTTATTTTTTTCTCCTCTGGTTTAAACTCTATCGCATGAGATGGACAGACTTTTACACATAGCTGACAACCTATGCATTTTTCCCTATCATAGTTTATTTTTCCTCTAAACCCAGGTGGTGTTTCGACAGGAGGAACAATTTTTATTTTGCCTTTTTTAACAGCTTCTAGGAACCCTTTTGTAGACGGTGGGGCATATTTTGCTGGGAACTTGTTTGTAAAAGGTTTTTTAAAGAGTTGTTTTAAAAGCTCAGGAACCATTGAGAATCTCATATTTTACCACCCCAAAGGAATAAATGCTCTTGCATCCATCATCAAAAGAACAAGGCCGATTAAACCTATTAATGTTAAAGGAATCCAATAGGTATAGACTACCTGGTCTATTTTTAGACGAGCCACGCCAACCCTGATCAGGGTTATTGAGAATATTATCACAATAAACAATTTTAGCAGATAAAACAATATATCAACAGTATTTGCTAAATACCCGTTTAAACCAAGTAAAGGCGAGAGATTATAGGGGAAAAACAAGGCTATAATAAGAGAACCCATCACAACTGTTTTCACAGCATCTGTTAGATAAAACAAGGCAAGGTTTCTCCCAGAATACTCCACTAATAAGCCACCTGCTATTTCTGTCTCCGCCTCTGGTACATCAAATGGAATTTTAGAAAGCTCCCCAGGTGTGACCAACACCAGTACTACAAGCAACAAGATAAGACCGATGAACCCTAGAAGACCAACATTGTTCCACAAGGGATTAGCCACTATTGTGGCAAGTGAAAAAACATTTCCATTCACCAAGCTAGATAACCTCCAGGCTATGGCAATGATTGTAATAGCAAGTGGGAACTCATAGGACATCATCACTATCATCTCACGCTGAGCACCAACCGTAGCATATGGTGAACCAGATGCAAAACCTCCTACTACCATTGCAAGCGATGGTATAATCAAAAGATACAAGATCAGAATCAGATCTCCCTTGTCTCCAAACAATGGGTTTAAACCACCTATTGGCAGGTAGAGAAGTATGGATATGGTGGCTATTAACCCTATTATTGGAGCAAGGTTGAACAACCATGGTATAGCATTTTCAGGCACTATGTTTTCTTTGATAAAAAGTTTTGCAACATCTCTAAAAGGCTGTCTTATCGGTGGCCCTATCCTTGCTTGCATATGTGCAGCAATTTTTCTATCAATACCTTTGAAAACTAAACCAAGGATTATGCCAAATGCAGAAGCTAGTAGCGTCCCGATCACTATTTTAAAACCCCATTCACTCAGACTTAGAAAACTCATTTTCTCATAAGCCTCCTTGTTTTTTCAACACTAAGCCTGTGTAAATCCTCATCAGTTAAGATATTCTTTTTTCCATTTTCAACTATTGCAACCCTATTGGTACATGATAAACATGGATCAGTTGACGCAGCAACAATTGGAATATCCGCTATTTGTTCACCCAGTAGCATAGGTATCCATGGCAAAATATTGTTGTAGGTTGGCGCTCTAACCTTCCAAGTGTAAGGATGTTCTTCTCCTGTTAGTTTAACATAGTGTATTACCTCACCACGAGGTGCTTCATGTCTTCCAACATCCTCACCTTCTGCTTTTTTGAGCATAGCAAGCAGTTTAGGTATTTTTTCCTCTGCTGCAATGTTCCCAGAAACTGGCATCCTATCTAGACATTGTTCAATCAGATCTAGAGACTGCTCAACTTCTAACAATCTCACAACTATTCTATCGTAAACATCTCCTTTGACCTCACCTGTTAGTAGATCTGGTGTAATATAATCTATATCTAGGTCTCCATAGGCTGAATATGCCTGATCAACTCTTACATCTTTTTTAACCCCTGAGGCTCTAGTGGTTGGACCAACAGCACAAAGCTTTAATGCATTATCTTTGGTAAGAATGCCACAGTCTCTACATCTTAGTTTAAAAGTTTTATCATCAAGAAAAACATGTTTGAGTTTTCCCATGTTTTCTCTATAATATTTTATGGTATTCTCAATTTTAGGATATTGATCTTTGGTGATATCTCTCCTCACACCACCGATTGTAAACATTGCCTTTGTTACTCTGTTACCAGTTAAATATTCAATAAGATCCATAACATTTTCTCTTAACCGCCAGCTGAGATAAAGTACTGAATCAAAACCAACCTCATGTGCTGCTACACCAGCCCATAGAATATGAGAATGAATTCTTTCAAGCTCTGCTATTATAACCCGTATATATTCAGCTTTTTCAGGAACTTCTACATCTGCAATATTTTCAACTGCTCTACAATATGCAAAAGGATGAGAAATATTACAAATGCCACAAATTCTCTCAGCTAGATAAAGGATCTGGATAGGATTTCTCTGTGTACCGATCCACTCTATGCCTCTATGAACCTGCCCTGCTTTAACATCAACATTAACAATTTTCTCCCCATCTATCTCAAATTCAAACATAACAGGTTCTTTCAAAGCAGGGTGGATAGGTCCTATAGGCAGGGTATATGTCGTCTTCATTTCTTATCACCTTCGTATAAATCTCTAACAAATTTTTGAGGTCCTTTCTCATCTTTTCTCCATGGATGTATTCCTTCTGGGAAATCATCGGGAATGAAAAACCTCCGAGTATCTGGTATACCCTCTACTATGACTCCAAGCATCTCCTGTTTTTCTCTCTCAGTGATTAACGCTCCTGGTATAATGTCACAGATACTTTCTATGCGAGGATCCTCCTTAGGCAGGTCTACAGATATATTGATAGAAATCTCTCCAAGTCTGTGTCCATAATAAACCGAGAAATGATATATCAGCTCAATATTTTTTCCTAAATCATTACCTGAAACCACTGCAAGATGAGGATAGTCTATTTTATCAGTAATATATTTTATACATTTTTTAAATGCATCCCTGTGTATCTTTATCCAAATATTAGTATATTCTTTCTTTTTCTGACCAGCCTTGCGTGTTTCTATCCGAGTTTCCTTTATCTTGTCCTTAAACACGTCTTTCAATTTTTTGACTATTTTTTCTGGCGTAAGCAGAGTTTTTTTCATAGAACTATTTTCCCTCCAGTTTTTCTAGTTTAAGCCAGGCTTTTGCAACACCATCTATTATAGCCTCTGGTCTTGGCGGGCAACCAGGAACATAAACATCAACAGGTATGATCCGATCAACAGGTCCAACCAGGTTGTAAGACTCATGAAACACGCCACCAGTGGAGCCACAGTTCCCGACAACTATGACAGCCTTGGGATCAGGAACCTGCTCATACACTCTTTTTACTTTATCCTCCATCTGCCTGGTGACAGGACCTGTTACAAGCAAAACATCCGCATGCCTAGGTGAGCCAACCAGTCTAATACCAAACCTTTCCACATCATATCTGGGTGTTAACGCGGCTATAATTTCTATATCGCAACCATTGCAAGAGCCAGTGTTAAGATGAAACACCCAAAGTGCTCTTTTAAATGATTTGAGCTTAACCATCCCTATAGTACCCCCATCACAATAAACAATATGCACATAATGATAACAAACCAGAGCACATAGTCACTAACCATGCCATTGTGTATTTTTCTAAGTATCTCATAATAGCCTTTCAATGTCTCTTTGAAACCCCAGTAGAGATTCTTTGCACGCAGATGAACTAATTCTTTATCAGGTTCTACATTGCCTGAGAGAAACGGTTTTGTCTGCTCAGTATCTCTCTTATAGTCTCTTCTGCCAAACCCTCTTATCACATATGCTATAAGCAATGCTATGAAAATTACTCCTATCCATATGATGGGATTCCAAAACCCACTCCCAGTCTCCAAGGTGAACATCTTTATACACCCCCTAGAACCTGTGATATATAGGTTGCCTGGTTGATCAGAGCATCTGCTGCAGGTTTAACCATGTTCTCAACAACTATGTTTGGGAAGAGCCCAAAGAAAATTATCAACGCTGCTAGAATAGCCATTGCTATGAGCATAGTCTTTGGTACATCAGCTGCTTTAACCAGGGGTGGTCCCATAAATGCAGAATGAAATATTTTTACCATCACAGCTAACAGTAGGATACTTGCTAGTATTGCTACTACTGCTAATATTGGACTAACCTGGTAAGTAGACTCATATATTAACAGCTTTGAGGCAAAACCATTCATTGGAGGCATACCAGCAACTGCTAGAGCACCTATTATGAAAAATATAGTAGAGTATCTCATATTCCTAGCTAATCCACCCAGTCTATCAAGCAATCTCTCCTTTGTCGCATAGAATACTGCACCAGCAACAAGGAATAGCAAACCAACATCTAGGGCATCATTGATGATATGGAAAATACCTCCTTGAATTGCTTTAACACTATAGGGTGTTCTACTGAACAATAATGCTAGACCAACACCAATACCAAGCACCATATAACCAATTTCAGCAACTGCAGCATAGGCTATCATCCTCTTGAAATCACTTTGAAGCAAGGCCATTGTCACACCTATAAATATCGAAGCCATTGCAAGTATTATTAGAATCCATCCAATGGTAGCTACACTTGTAATGCCTCCATACAATGTGAAACACATTCTAATAAGTGCATACAAGCTCGCCTGAGTCGCAGCTACTATAGCTATTGTAACAGATGCAGGCGCCTCTCCATATGCATCAGGTAGCCACATATGCATTGGTACAATACCTGCTTTCATACCCAATGATGCAACTAGTAAAACCAGAGCTACCTTGTCTAAAAATGTGTATCGAATCCTGTTTGCCAGAGTTGCTATGTTAAGTGCATCATATTGTCCATAGAGTATTGCTACTGCAAACAGCACAAATAAAGCACCTATTGAGCTTAGCACAATATATTTAAAAGCAGCCTCCTGGCTTTCACCCTTGTTCACTCGGAATGCAACAAGAGCTGCAGAGGCTATAGATGTGATCTCAAGGAATACAAAAAAGTTAAACATATCACCTGTTGAAACCATCCCTAGCATTCCAGTTGTAAGCAAAAGCAGAAGTGTATAGTACTTATCCAAACCATCCTCTTTTCTCATAAAAGACCAGGAATATATTGATGCAACCAGAGCGAGAGTAACTGCTATGATCCCCATAAAAATACTCAGCCCATCGATTTCAAAGATTATACGAACAGGCACCAGGTACCCACTTGGTAAGGTCAACAATGGTTGCTTAGAACCAAATGTATAAGTATGTACTCCATTGGTGGTGAAGATATCATATGCTAACAACAAAACAATAAACTCTGTCAAACCCATTACAGCTATAACAAATATGTTTCTAGCTTTATCATTCAATCTACTTATCAAAGGAGTTAAAAAGGCACCAAAAAGAGGAACAGCAATTATAAGTGCAGGACCATGAGTTAGCAGAACATCTATGATATCAACCATTTTACTCCCTCAACCTCCTCATCTTCCTGACATCAAGTGTTTTATAACTCCTGTAGATCCGCACTCCTATGGAAAGCATCAATGCCATCACAGCTACACCAATAACTATGCTTGTAAGAGCCAACGCCTGCGGCACAGGTAGAACCATTTTTGTAGAAGGCGCGAATGTGTAGATTGGCGCAACAGAGTTTTCCCTATAACCAAGGGTTATGAGAAATAAATTTACACCACTCTCTATTATCGTTATACCTATAACTATTTTGATCAAATTCTTTTTAAAAATCACTGTAGCCAACCCTACTAGTATAAGAAGAACAACTGCTATAAAGGGTATGTTATAGATCATTTTTTTCTCATCCCCCTGGAGGCAACAAATGCCATGACAGCCACGATTGCAAATAAACCTGCTATAACCTTGAGACCAACAGATAGGTTCATCAGGGGAAGCAACCCTGCTGTGTTAAGATTACCAGTGTTAGGCCCAGCTGGCGGGATCTCACCAAATAAAAGATTACTCCCAACAAGGAAATTATAGAAAAACGTTACACCTATGCCTAAAAACGCCAAGCTGATGAACCCTATTGCTCCAATAGATTCAAGAACAGAGAGATTGCTCTCTTTAACTTTTTTAAACACCCATTCAGAACTATAAGCTACAAGCATCAAAGCACACCCAGATGCAACAACTGCTCCACCTTGGAAACCACCACCGGGTGTAAGATGACCATGCATTATAACATAGAGACCATAGATCATAATAAATGGAAACAATGAGTTTGAAATTGTTCTCACAATTTTTGACATCTCACTCATGTTTTTCCCTCCTGAAGAGCATTATAACACCAGCTACCGCAGTAAACAATACTGTCGCCTCACCAAGAGTATCAAAACCCCTATAATCAAATACTACAGATGTAACAGCATTGTTTGCACCTGTTTCATTTTGTGCATTTGAAATTATGTAGTCATCCATGCTGGAATCAGATGGTTTTCCAAAGGGATGCATCATAATAGAGCTGAAGATCAAAAACACAGCACAAATTGCTAACGCAATTACAGCTATAAGATTCCTAGCATTTTTCATCCTATTCATCCTCCATACGTTTTGTAGCTTTGATTGAAATAATTAATATAGCAGTTGTAAGACATGCACCCACTCCCGCCTCTGCAATAGCAACATCAGGAGCCTGGAGTATGTAGAATTCCAATGATAACAATAAACTCATAGCAGCAAGCGCTATGGTAGCAGAAACCAGATCCTTGAACAGTATAGCAATTATAGCTGTGACAACAATTAGTATTGGCAAGGCAGCATGCAGTATCATTTCTATCATTTCTTTTTCCTCCCCCTCCCCTTTTTTCTATCATCTTTTAGATCATCTACAACCGCTTTAGCTGGCATCACACCGCTTCTATGAGCCGCTCTTGCTATTGCATGTGCACCTGTTGGGTTTGTAACTAGAATACAAATCAAAGCTATGATGGTATGAATCACAAGCACAGAGTTTCCAGAGTTAAAACCCTCTAGATACCAAAGTCTCAACCCGTATATGATAACAGCTAGTGAAAGAAAGATGGAGCCAAATGTTGTGCATTTTGTACCAGCATGCAACCTAGTATAAACATCAGGGAAACGAATAAGACCAAATGAGGCTAACAAGTTGAAAAAAACACCAATCCCTAAAAAAACATAGATAATGATTTCTATCAACTAAAACCTCCCTCCTTCCAAGTATTTTGCAATGAAAAGAGTTGAAACAAATGATAAAAGAGCATACACAATAGCTACATCAATATAGATAACCTCCTTAGATGCTGCACCAAATATAACCATGCTTGCTATAACAAGCGTGTTTATAGTATCAAGACCAACAACTCTATCTGGAACAGTGGGACCAAAAACAACTCTAATCAAGGCTATCACAATACTTATTATTAGCAACACTAGCGTTAGCATAAAAGCATCGATCATTCTGCAATCCTCCTAACCCATTTTGGAAAACCACCACAAACATATTTACAATCCCTGGGTTTTTTCTTCAAAGCATCTTCCTTCACATTTATCCAATGTATATACAACTGGTTTTTATCCTCATCAACATCAACACTCAGAGTACCAGGGGTTAGTGTTATAGAATTAGCAAGCATGGTAACACCTAAATCTGTTTTAAGTTTCGGATCAATTTTTACAATCCCCGGGTTTATCCTCCCTGTTATAACCCTATATGCAACATCTAGATTTGCTCTTGCCATGGAGATAAAAAAAGGACCAATCAAATATACAAGGAAGACAAGCCATCTAACAGGGTTTAACATTCTAAAATTGTCTTTTATGAAAACATTTCTCACAATAATCCCAACAATAATGGCAAATATTATCCCAACAACTATTTCAGAATAACTCCATATAAAAAAATCATTTCCACTACTTGTTGTCAACAAGAGGTAAACTAAAAAACCTATCACTGTCGCAACTATGAACTTTTTCATAAACCTATAACCCCTCTAGATAGAAGGAGGTAATCCTTTTTCTTATTTTAAAAATTATGGTTTTTTAACAAAAATGCTAAAAACACCTAGTAAATATTGAAACAGAGATAAAATGAAGGTTAAACTAATAGCATTTACTCCCAACCTAGAAAAAATAGCAGCAATGGCTGCAAAACTCACACACACCATTTCTACCCCAGAGGATCTAGAAAAAACCAGTGAGACAGAGCTCAAAAAAATTCTAGAACAGGTTCTTAAACTTGGGCATACAAGTGTTATAGAGCATGCATCTTTCACCTTTTCAATCAGTGGCGTCAGCAGAGCATTAACACATCAATTGGTTAGGCATCGTATAGCCAGTTATTCTCAGCAAAGTCAGAGATATGTTAAACTCAAAAAACCAAGCTATATAATACCACCAAATATTGAAAAAAACATGCAGGCTAAAAAAGAGTTTATTGAAACCATTGAGCAAATCTGGGAGAAATATAATAATCTAATTGAAAAAGGCATACCCGCTGAGGATGCTAGATA
>Ga0190304_1001038_pt1 | contig 12646 bp, 9 predicted proteins | sample 48700712_MG_FD_161670 | JGI IMG/M metagenome (GOLD analysis project Ga0190304, IMG submission 161670) | Hydrothermal vent sediment bacterial communities from Southern Trench, Guaymas Basin, Mexico - 4870-07-1--2_MG | ecosystem: Environmental > Aquatic > Marine > Hydrothermal vents > Sediment ... | reverse complement strand
GCCGTGACGGAGACCCAGGTCTTCCCCGTAGCGGGTGATGTCCTGGGCTATGAGGTTCAATTCTACCACCCCGTCCTCCGCTAGTTTTTCAGCTTCTGCCACTAGGTCTTCCAGGGTTCTGCTCCTTAGTGGCCCTCTGATGGAGGGGATGGTGCAGTAGGCGCAGCGGTTGTTGCATCCCTCGGCAATCTTCAAGTAGGTCCAGGTAGAAGGTGTGATACGTTGTCGAGGGAGGCTGTGATGGGGTAGAAAGGGGTAGGGGGTGGGTGAAACCTTCATACCTTTGAGGAGGTCTGGAAGCCTTTCCAGGGAGTGGAGATTCACCCAGAGGTCCACCTCTTCCATGACTTTTTCGATTTCTCTGCCGTATCTCTGGGGAAGGCATCCCGCCACCACCAGGAGCTGAGTTTTCGTCTTTCCCTTGGCCAGGGAAAGGATGGTCTCTATGCTTTCTTCTGTGGCTTCCCGAATGAAGGCGCAGGTGTTGACCAGGAGAATGTCTGCCTCACGGGGGTGGGAGACTGGGATATAGCCTTCCTTTTTTAGAAGCCCCAGCATGATCTCCGAATCCACCAGGGCCTTGGGACAGCCCAGGGACGCCAGATAGACCCTTTTCATTTGTCTCTCTCTGCCTTAATTTGATGTGGTAAACTAATACCAAAAGAAGAGAGAATCCACAGCGGGGATGGAGATTATGGATCAGCCTGCAACTCCCATGATGAGGCAGTACCACAGGATAAAAGCCCAGTATGGGGATGCCCTTCTTCTGTTCAGGCTGGGTGACTTCTACGAGCTATTCTACGAAGACGCCGTGGAGGCTTCCAGGGTTCTTCAGATCACCCTCACCAAGAGAAACCAGGTGCCCATGTGCGGTGTTCCCCACCATGCCTTGGACCAGTATCTGCACCGATTGGTGGAGGCAGGCTACAAGGTGGCCATATGCGAGCAGATGGAGGATCCTTCCCAGGCCCGGGGAGTGGTGAGGAGGGAGGTGCTGAGGGTGGTCACACCTGGGACCCTCCTGGATGAGGGGGAGGAAAGGGAGTATGTGGCTGCCCTGATGCCTGGGGATCGCTGGGGGTTGGCCTTTATGGATCTTGGGACAGGTGAGTTCCGTTTCTTTGAAGGTAAGGAAGGAGAGGTGGTGGAGGTTTTGGAGAGGGTTTCTCCTTCCTCTCTGGTGGTTGCCGATGGGATTAAGGAGTCGCCGGAGATCAAAACTTTGCTGGAGAGATTGCCGGGCCTGTTTGTGGATACCCTAGAGGACTGGGCTTTCTCTCTGGACACCGCCACGGACTTCTTAAAGGACCATTTCCAGGTAACCAGCCTGGCAGGATTCGGATGCGAAGGGAGAAAAGAGGGAGTGGTTGCCGCAGGGGTGCTTCTCTACTACCTCACCCGCCTCCAGAACAGGCCCCTTCGCCATGTGAGGGGCCTCTCTTACTACGCCCTCAAGCACTGTCTCTATCTCGATCCTGTGGCACTTCGCCATCTGGAGCTGGTGAGAAACATGATGGACGGCACCAGAAGGCACACCCTTTTGGAGCTTCTGGACAGGACAAAAACCCCTATGGGTCGGCGGCTTCTCATGGAGTGGCTTTTGCATCCCCTCGTGGACTCCGGGGAGATGGAGCGTCGTTGGGATGCTTTGGGGGAGCTTCTGGAGAAAAGGGATGTCTTGGAGGCCCTGGAGGGCCTTCTGGATTCAGTGCGTGACATGGAGCGTCTGGCCAGCCGCATAGTGTTGGGCCTGGCTACCCCCAGAGATCTAGCCTTGCTTAGGGATTCCCTGGAGGTGATGGAGGGTGCAGGGAAGGTGGTGGCCTCTCTCACCGTGCCTCTGTGGGTGGAGTTGGCTGATGATTGGGATGCCATGGAGGACTTGGCTGGGCTCTTGAAGAGGGCTTTGGTGGATCAGCCTCCTACCACCTGGAAGGAGGGGAGCATTTTTAGGAAGGGTTACCACGGTGAGTTGGACGAGCTTCGTCGCCTGGCGGTGGACGGGGAGAGGCTTTTGGAAGAGATGGAGGCTGAGGAGCGAGAGGCCACGGGCATCCCCAGCCTCAAGATTCGCTACAATAAGGTTTTTGGGTACTACATTGAGGTGACTAAGGCCCATCTATCCAAGGTCCCTGGGCACTACGAGAGGAAACAGACACTGGCCAACGCCGAGCGCTATGTCACTCCACGACTCAAAGAACTGGAACACAGGCTTCTGAGCGCTAAGGAGAGGGCTGTGGCCCTGGAGCAGGAACTCTTTCTCCAGCTCAGGGAAGGTTTGGCCCTGGAGGTGGCCAGGATTCAGGGGGCTGCTAGGAGGGTGGCTTTGACGGATGTCCTTCTCTCTCTGGCCCGGGTGGCTTTAGAGAGGGGCTATGTTCGTCCACTCCTTTCCAGAGAGAGAAAGATCAGCATTTCCGAGGGGCGTCATCCCGTGGTGGAGGCCCAGTTGAGGGAGGAGTTTGTCCCCAACTCCACCCTCCTTGCTCCAGGAGAAGAGGTACATATCATCACCGGTCCCAATATGAGCGGTAAATCCACCTACATTCGCCAGGTGGCTCTCCTGGTGATTATGGCCCAGATGGGATCTTTCGTGCCTGCTGGGGCCATGGAGTTTTCTCCTGTGGACAGGATACTCACCAGGATTGGAACGGGGGATCACCTGGCAGGTGGGCGCTCCACGTTTATGGTGGAGATGGAGGAGGTGGCCAACATCCTCCATAACGCCACCGAAAGGAGCCTCGTTATTCTGGATGAGGTGGGTAGGGGAACCAGCACTTATGATGGTTTGGCTCTGGCCTGGGCCACGGTGGAACATATTTGCAAAAAGATAGGTGCTTTCACCCTTTTTGCCACCCACTACCACGAGCTCACCAGATTGGCTTTTTTGTTGCCGGGGGTGAGGAACTACAACGTGGAGGTGAGGGAGTGGAAGGACCGGGTCGTATTCCTCCATCGGGTGGTGCCCGGATCTACTGACAGGAGCTACGGCATTCATGTGGCCAGGTTGGCAGGTTTACCCCGGGAGGTGACGGAGCGGGCTGCCGCCATTCTCGATATGCTGGAGAAGGGGAGACTGGAGGTCTCCCCTTCTGTGGAACAGCCCTTTCTCTTCTCCATTCAGGAGGACCCCTTGAAGGACGAGTTGCGCTTTCTGGATCTCTCCCGCCTTTCCCCTATGGAGGCCCTTTTCCTCCTGGAGAAGTGGAAAAAAGAGTACCTCTAACCTTCTTATTTACCTCTACCTGTTCTCTATTCCTCAGCCGATTCGGTGAGATTCACAGCGCAGAGGACTTTTCGTATGCGACGGGCATCTTTCCCCTCCTTCATCTCTTTTTCCTGGTGAGGGCCAGGAGTTCTTCCAATGGGTAAGTATTGAGTACATCTGAGGGCTCCAGCCAAGCCCTTCTGGCCACTCCTACTCCCAGTCTTATCATCCAGAGCTGGCCCAGATGATGGGAGTCAGTGCCCAGAGCCAGCTTTACACCCATCTCTTTCGCCTTTCGGGCGTGGAGGTCGCTGAGGTCTAGACGGTCTTGGTGGGCGTTGATTTCCAGGGCGGTACCTGTTGCTGCTGCTGTTTCGAGGACCTGGTCCAGGTCCAGAGGGTAGGGGTCTCTTGAGAAGATGATGCGTCCCGTTGGGTGTCCTATGCAGTGGACCCAGGGGGAGTGGCAGGCGGTGATGATCCTCTCCGTGGCATCCTGGGTGAAGTGGGAGTGGACGGAGGCCACCACCCAGTCCAGCTCTTTGAGAATGGCCTCGTCCAGATCCAGGGAGCCGTCGGGATGGATGTCTACCTCTATCCCTGCCAGGAGATGGCATCCTACCTTCCGGGTGTTTATCTCTCTGATGGCCTTGATCTGCTCTTCCAGTCTCTTTTCGTCCAGCCCGTGGGCAATCTTCATAGCCTTGGAGTGGTCGGTGATGGCCAAGTACTGGTATCCTAGGCGGGCTCCTTCCCTGGCCAACTCCTCCAGATCTGCCGTGCCGTCAGACCAGTTTGAGTGGACATGAAGATCTCCTTTGATCTGGTCGTGGTTTACCAGGTCGGGCAACCTTCCTCCCTGGGCGGCTTCTATCTCTCCACGGTCTTCCCGGAGTTCAGGTGGGATGTATGCCAAATCCAGAATGGCGTAGACCTCTTCCTCTGTGGCTCCAGCTAATCTCTCTCCCGTTTTTGTGGAGAAGACACCATATTCATTGATCTTCAGTCCACTTTCTTTTGCAATCTCTCGGAGGTGGACGTTGTGCTCTTTGGAGCCTGTGAAGTACTGGAGGGCGGAGCCCCATTCTCCCTCGTCCACTACCCTGAGGTCCACCTGGCGGTCCTCCATGAGGATGGAGGCCTTGGTGTCTCCTTTAGCCAGAACCTCGGTGACCCATGGCATCCCTACAAAGGCTTGAATGATTTTCCCCTTCTCTCCAGTGGCCAGGATGTCCAGGTCTCCCACCGTCTCTTTCATCCGCCTTAAGGAACCGGCCAGGGATATGCGGGATGTCAGGGGGGCTAAGTGCCCCAGGACCTTCTCTCCTATCTGTATGGCCTCCCCTAGGAGCATCCTTTCCTGGCCCCTGAGAAAGATCTCCAGTCCTTTTCTTATCTTTTCCACCTTTTTGGGGCCCATGCCCGGGAGGGTGGCTAGGGTTCCGTCTCTCACCACCCTTTTCAGATCCTCTAGGTTCCTCACTCCCAGGGCTTCATAGGCCAGGCGTAAGGTTTTGGGTCCTAGGTTGGGTACCTCCAACAGAATCATGAGCTCTTCAGGAATTTCCCTCCGTAATTCCTCGTATTTTTTTATGGTACCCTCTTCAAAATATTGCTGGATTTTGGAGGCGATTTTCTCTCCAATACCAGGGATACTTCTTAAGCGGTTTTGATGATAGAGTTCTTCTATGTTTCCAGGCAGGTCTTTAATTACTCTAGCGGCCTTTCTGTAAGCGTTTATCCTGTAGATGCTATCTCCCTTAAACTCCAGAAAATCTGCGATTCTGTCGAAGATCCTGGCCAGTTCCCGGTTTTTTTCCATTCGGTTTTTTTCCATTCTTAGCTCCCTTTGAAGGCCCTTACTAAATTATGCCGTTTTTTCTTTATCTGCAATCTCGGGAGGTCCTCTCTGCCGTTGTAGCCAAGTTCACAAAGAGTTGAATAAATTTATTTTGGGCTTATAGTTGCCCGGAAGGACTGGAGGATAGAGAACTATGATTCCCTATGAAAATTTGGACTCCTTTCAGAAGCAGGCCATAAGAAGGCTTCGTGAGGGTTCAAACCTTATTGTGGCTGCTCCTACCGGAACGGGTAAAACGGCCATAGTGGACCATATAGCCTGGGAGATTTTGGAGAGAATGGGTACCATCATTTTCACTGCCCCCCTTAAGGCTCTGTGTAACCAGAAGTTCAGAGAGTTTTCCGCTCTGTTCGGTGGGGAGAGAGTGGGTCTCATAACGGGAGACGAGGTGGTGAATGATAGGGCACCTCTACTGGTCATGACCACAGAGGTGCTCAGGAACATGCTTCAGGAGGGAACCCTGGAGGATCCCCCCTCTTTGGTGGTTTATGATGAGATTCATTATCTGGCCGATGTGGATAGGGGAGCGGCCTGGGAGGAGAGTATTGTTCTTCTTCCACCAGAGACCCAGATCTTGGGTCTTTCTGCCACAGCCCCAAATGCCCATGAGGTGGCCCTTTGGATAGAGGTCATCAAGGGGAGGAAGACGGAGGTGGTTCGTTACGCCAAAAGGGCCGTACCCCTCAAGCTGCTGGGCATTACCAAGGAGACGGGGCTTCAACCCCTGAAGAGGGTTCTTAATAGGGTAGAAGCCTACAGGCGGGACAGGAAGAAGGGCTCCATCTTCAAGCCTGTTAACCATCTGGAAGTGATAAGCGAGCTTCAGGCCCGAGGGATGCTGCCTGCCCTTTACTTTCTCTTTAATAGGAAACGGGTGGAGGCCTTCGCCTATGAGCTGGGAAGGTATCACTCTTTTCTCACCAATCCTGAGAAACGCCGGGTGAGGGACTATCTCAATGCCTTGGAGATCCCCGAAGAGGCCCGGCCCTTTTTCGAAAGGATGAGGGGCCTTCTGTTGAAGGGGGTGGGTTTCCACCATGCCGGGCTCATGCCTCATATAAAAAGGGCTGTGGAGGTTCTGTTTGAGAAGAGGCTTCTGAAGGTGGTCTATTGCACATCTACCTTTGCCCTGGGGGTGAATATGCCTGCCAGGACTGTCTGTTTCGACACTGTGGTGAAGTACGATGGCCATGCTTTCCGTCCCCTCACCAACATGGAGTTTTTCCAGAAGGCCGGGAGGGCTGGCAGGAGGGGTATAGACGACGTGGGCTATGTGGTGGTGAGGTTTGATCCCAGGGACCAGGAGGAGATTCCCGTTTATAAAGAGCGAAACATAGAGCCTATAGAGAGCTCATTTAAGCTCTCTTACAATTCGGTGGTGAACCTTCTGGCCCGGAGCTCTTTCATGAAGATTGAGGACTTTCTCTCTTCTTCCCTGTGGTCCTTCCAGCACGAGGAGGATAAGCGGCGTTTTACCCGTAGAATAGAGGAGGTAAAAAGCCAGATTGAGGCCCTCCCCACCTTTTTGTGTGAGTATGAGGAGGAGCTCTTTCTCAAGAGGAAGGAGGAGCTGGAAGAGACCTTGGCCCTGAAGAGGGAGAGGCTCCTCAGCTTGCAGGGCAAGCTCGGTGGGGGAGAGGGTTTATCTCCTAAGAGGCTCAAGAGGCTGGAGCTAAAGCGTAAAGACTTGGTCCAGTCCATAGCCCGGCTGGAGTTCCAGCTGAAAGGGATGAGATTGGAGCAGTGTGACTTCTGTCCCCATCGTCCCCAGTGCCGGGCTACGGAGAGGAAGCGTAGGCATCTCAATAAGAAGCTCCAGAAGTTGGAGAATGAGTTGAGGTTCCTTTCGGGCTACCTGGTGAGGGAGTTTGAGGGGAAATGTGCTGTGCTGAGGGAGATGGGATACCTGGCGGAGGATGATACCTTTCGCATAGGGGCTGAGATCCTTCGGCGCCTCCATATAGAGGAGTTGCTGGTGGCCGAGATGATTCTGGAGGGTCTTTTTGACAGGCTTACCCCCCTGGAGATGGCTGCTCTGCTTGTTTGTGTTGGTAGGGATCCTGAGCGTAACAGGATAAAACCTAAGGTTTTGGATAAGGGCCTGAGGAGGGAGATAGAGGATCTGGTGGATTACCTGGTGGGATTGGAGGAGCGTCATCTGGGGGGTGCGGAGAGTGGCAAGGTGAATTGGAGCTTTGCCGATGCGGGATTTATGTGGGCCCAGGGAGAGACTCTATCCCATATAGTGGAGAGTTTTGAGGTTTACGAAGGGGATCTTATATCGGCTCTGCGTCAGGCTTTGGATCTGGCCAAACAAATAAAACGAGTTTATATAGAGGTGCCGGGTTTTAGGGAAATGAAGGGATTTGAACATATTGCCGAGACTATAGACAGATTGGAGAGGCCTATTTTAAGGGAGTTCTCCATTTGAAATTTTTATCATGAACCCTATATTTCATATAGGCGAACCAAGGAGGTGATGCAGGTGTTGAGTAAGAAGAAGGCAAGGAGTTCGGTTCCTCGGAGGGGAAGGAGACCCAGAGTGAACGTGGCCTTCAAGGTGAGGGTGTTCACCAATGAAGGCGATCAATGGGTGGAGGAGCGCTGCTGGAGGTGTGGCAGGGTTCTGAACCGCCACTATATGGTGCTCTCTACCCCTGTGAAAGAGGAGATCACCTGTCCCAGCTGTAAGGCCATAAACAGGGTGGAGAAGGAAGAGTAAGCCCTTTTGGAAAGGGGAAGGTGGCGCTTCTCAGCCCTCTTCCCCTTTCTTTTTAGTAGCGGGGTCTCCGAAGGTCTAGCATAAAGGTCTTTTTGTTTCCGAAATCCCTTTCCGGTATTTTGGTGATGAAGACCTTCCCTGTTTTTTTGTCCAGAACCACCAGGGTGATGTAGGAGGCTATCCCTTTGTTCAGGTTGCCTAAAGGATTGACGTAGTAGCTGATGACGCTGTACCGGTCTCCCTCGGATATGCAGGCGGCTACGCTGTCGCTGGCGCTGCAGGAAGGGGTCACCACAGCTGTCACCTCTCCGGCCTTGAGAATGGAAGGGGTGGCTATGACCAGGACAAATAGGAGAATTAGGGTCACAATCAAACATTTCTTATTCATTCTTCTCCTCCTTGGTATTTTTCTTTCTTAATAGGGTAGACTGGTTAAGGGATGTCAACTGGGTCTTCAAAGGATCTTCATACCGATGTCTATCCAGGTGGCGTGGTGGACCATGGCCCCAGAGGAGATGTAGTCTACCCCTGTCCGGGCTACATCCAGAACGTTTTCTATTGTGATGCCTCCTGAGGCTTCGGTGAGGGCTTTTCCTCTAGCTATAGAGACGGCCTCCCTTAAAGTGGCTAGGTCCATGTTGTCCAAGAGCACCAGGTCTGCTCCAGCCTCTAGGGCTTCTTTTAGCTCTTGGAGATTCCTCACTTCCACCTCTATGCGGCTGGTGTAAGGGATTGTCTTTCTAAGAGCTTCTACTGCCGCTCTTATGGAGCCCGCCACTTTGATGTGGTTATCCTTGATCATGGCGCAGTCGTAGAGTCCCATGCGGTGGTTAATGGCTCCTCCTACGGTGACGGCATACTTCTCCAGAAGCCGGAGGCCGGGAGTGGTTTTTCTGGTGTCCACCAGTTGGGCCTTGGTGGAGGAGATGGCTTCCACCATCCTCCTGGTGAGGGTGGCTATACCTGAGAGACGCTGGAGGAGGTTGAGGAGGGTTCTCTCTCCTCGGAGAAGAGCTAGGGCAGGCCCTGTCACCTTTGCCAAAGGGGTGTTTCCTTCTACTTCGCTTCCTTCCTCTACCAATAGCTCCACTTCGGTCTCCGGGGCCAGAATAGAGAAGAGAGAGACCACTAGGGGAAGTCCGGCCACCACTCCAGGCTCTTTGGCTTTTATCAGGGCGGTGAAAGTCTTCTCCCTGCCTGGTAGGTGGCAGGTAGTGATGTCTCCGTGGCCAAGATCCTCCATGAGATAGCCCTTGAGAATTTCTTGCACTACCAGGGGATCTAGTCCTTTCATCTCAGCTCCAGCATCTTTCTTATGGCTTTCTCTGCTTTCCTTCGAATATCTTCCTCCACTTCCACCCGGTAGACCTCGTCTTTTAGAGCCTTGTGAACCCGCTCTAGGGTGATCATCTTCATCTGGTGGCATAGGGGAACGGGGTCGGGGAGGAGGAGTTCTTTCTCTGGGGCCTTCTTCCGCATTTGGTGGAGGGTGCCTTCCTCGGTGCCCACGATGAAGCTCTGGGCATCCGACTCCTCAACGAATCTCACCAGCTGGGATGTGGAGCCTACGAAGTCTGCCCTCTCCGTCACCTCCGGGGGACATTCGGGGTGGACCACCACCAGGGCCTGGGGGTGTTTCTCTTTCGCCCTTTCTATGGTTTGGAGGGTGATCGTTTGGTGTACGGGGCAGTAGCCGTTCCACAGGATCACTCTTTTGCCCTTTAAGGATCGGGCGTGGTATGCCCCCAGGTTCCGATCTGGCAAGAAGATGATTTCATCTCCAGGAGTCTTTTCCATCACTTCTCGGGCGTTGGCCGAGGTGCAAATGATATCTGCCATAGCCTTGACCTGGGCGTGGGTGTTGACATAGGCGATGACCTTTGCCCTGGGGTGCCTCCCTTTTGCCTCTTCTATCTCCTTTGGAAAGGCCATATCTGCCAGGATGCAGCCGGCTCCTGGATAGGGGATAAGCACTGTTTTTTGTGGTGAGAGGGTCTTGGCTATCTCCGCCATGAAGGTGACCCCGCAGAAGAGGATGATATTGTGAGGTGCTGTGGCCGCTTCGCGGCTGAGCTCCAGGGAGTCTCCCACGAAATCGGCGATGTCCTGGACTTCTGGTCGCTGGTAGTAATGGGCCAGGATTACGGCGTTCTTCTCTTCCTTCAGTCTCCTTATCTCTCTCTGTAACTCTTGGGTTTCCATGCTCATGGCTTTAACCTCAGTCCTTTCTGTAGTGGCATCCCCGGCTCACCCTGTTACGCTGAGCGGCCCTGGCAATGACCAGTCCTGTCTGGATGCCGTTTCTCAGCTCCAGCAGTTCCTTGGTGAGCTTGGCGTTCTTGTAAAACTCCTCCACCTCCCTCCACAGGTGGCGTAGGTCGGTGATGGCCCTTTTGAGTCTCCTCCTGGTGCGCACCAGGCCCACATAGTTCCACATGATGTGGCGCAAAGTGATCCAGTCTTGTTTGATGAGGGCAGGGTCGGGTTCTTCTACCCCCGTGTCTATCCACTCTGGTATGGGATGGGGAGGGGTGTCTCTGTTGTAGTCTTCCCAGTTTTGGTTGATCCATCGGGCGGCTCTGGTTCCCCACACCAGCCCCTCAAGGAGGGAAGTGCTGGCTAGACGATTGGCTCCGTGTAGTCCTGTGCAGGATACCTCCCCCACGGCGAAGAGCCTGTGGATAGTTGTTCTGCCCCAGAGGTCCACTTTTATGCCGCCGCACGAGAAGTGGACGGCAGGGACTACAGGGATGGGCTCTTTGGTGATGTCTATCCCGTATTGGAGACAGGTCTCGTATATCATAGGGAATCGCCTTTTTATGGCCTCCGCTTCCATGTAGGAGGCCAAGTCTAAGAGGACGTACTTGTAGCCGTATTCCATCATCTCTTCGTGGATAGCTCGGGCTACCACGTCCCTGGGGGCTAGAGGGCCCAAGGGATGGTATTTGTCCATGAAGGGTTCGCCCTCGGGAGTTTTAAGGACAGCCCCTTCTCCCCTTACCGATTCTGAGATGAGAAATCTTTTAGCATCCTTGTGGAATAGGGTGGTGGGGTGGAACTGGATGTATTCCATGTTGATGAGCTTGGCTCCTGCTCTGTAGGCCATGGCAAATCCGTCTCCTGTGGCTCCTTCGGGGTTGGTGGTATGGAGGTAGACTTGGCCCAGACCTCCCGTGGCTAGTATGGTGACGGGGGCCATAGCCTTTATCACTTTCTTCTCCTTCAAGTTGAAGAGGTAGGCTCCAAGACAGGATGTGGTGGGGTATGTGGCCAGGGGGTCGGGGGAGTGATGCTCGGGGGTGATGAGGTCTATGGCCAGATGGCCAGTGAGAATCTGGATGTTGGGTATCTTGGATATGTGGTTTATGAGGGCCACTTCTATGGCCTTGCCCGTGAAGTCGTTGGAGTGGATGATGCGTCTCAGGGAGTGGGCTGCCTCTTCTGTGAGGTCGAGTTTTCCGTCTTCTCCTAAGGTGAAGGGGACTTTTATCTCTTTTATGAGGATCTCTTCTACTAGTTTGGGTCCTTCCTGAGCAAGTACCTGGGCGGCAGGCGGCCAGGTAGCGCCAGCTCCGGCCGTCTGGATGTCCTTGACCAAAAGCTCTGGATAGTCCTTTTCACCTTTGTAGATGATGCCTCCTTGGGCGTGATATGTGTTGGACTCTTCTGGTTGTTCTCCCTTTGTTACTAGGGTGACCTGGTATCCCTTCTTAGCCAGCTCCAGGGCCGCTGAACAGCCCGCTACTCCGCTTCCAATAATGAGAACATCGGTGTCCATGGCCACTCCTCCTTTGTGTTGATTCCCTTATTAGCACAGGAGGGTAGGTTTTGAACAGGTGTCGCTCGGTTTTATCGTTATTTAGGGATGTGGGCGGGAGCTTGGGGGGCCTTGTCGGTGGTGGTTGCGTTTTGCTGTGGCTTCTTTTGTGCTATAGTACAACTTCCTGGGGAGGTGGAGCCATGGTGAAAAAGATAGAGGTGAGGACGTCCAAAAGGGAGGAGATGCTGGACATTACAAGGGATGTGGGGAGGATTGTGGTTTCTTCGGGTGTGGAAAAAGGCGTCTGTTATCTCTATGTACCACATACCACTGCCGGGATCTTTATCAATGAGCACGCCGACCCCTCTGTGGTGCAGGATATCAGAGAGACCCTGGGAAAACTGGTACCTTATGGGGCCGGTTATCGCCATTTAGAGGGCAATGCTGATGCCCATATTAAGGCCACTTTGGTGGGTACTTCTCAGATGGTGCTGGTGGAGGGAGGTAGGCTGTTGCTGGGTACGTGGCAGGGGATATTCTTCGCCGAGTTTGATGGACCAAGAAAGAGGGAAGTCTATATCAAAATAATGGAGGGATGATCTTGAGGGAGAGAGACCCCTTCTGGAGAGTTGTGGAGATAATGGAGATCCTTCGTGGTGAGGGGGGGTGTCCCTGGGACAGGGAACAGACCAGGGAATCCCTTAAACCCTATCTCATAGAAGAGGCCTACGAGGTATTGGAGGCTATTGACGAAGGAGAGCCTGAAAGACTCAAGGAAGAGCTGGGTGATCTCTTGCTTCAGGTCGTTTTCCACGCCCAGATAGCCAGGGAGAGGGGTGAATTTGACATTTCTCAAGTTTTGGAGAGCTTGGCGGACAAGCTTATTAGGCGCCATCCCCATGTTTTTGGTGAGATCAGGGTAAGGGATTCTCAGGAGGTGCTGGAGAACTGGGAGAGCATAAAGGGCAGGGAGAAGAATCACTCCTCCGCCTTGTCGGGGGTTCCTCCTTTTCTTCCTGCTCTCCTCCAAGCCTTGAGGATTCAGGAGAAGGCTGCCAGGGTGGGGTTCGACTGGTCCAAAGTGGAGGAAGTGTG
>Ga0190304_1001037_pt1 | contig 12652 bp, 11 predicted proteins | sample 48700712_MG_FD_161670 | JGI IMG/M metagenome (GOLD analysis project Ga0190304, IMG submission 161670) | Hydrothermal vent sediment bacterial communities from Southern Trench, Guaymas Basin, Mexico - 4870-07-1--2_MG | ecosystem: Environmental > Aquatic > Marine > Hydrothermal vents > Sediment ... | reverse complement strand
TATAGAGGTGTGGCTCCCTGGGCAAAACAGGTTTTGTGAAGTGTCTTCATGTAGTAATTTTGAGGCCTTCCAGGCAAGGCGAGCAAATATACGTTATCGACCCAAAGGACAGACAAGCACTAGGTTGTTACATACCTTGAACGGTTCAGGGTTGGCAGTGGGCAGGACGTTTGTAGCCATACTTGAAAATTACCAACAGGAAGATGGAAGTGTCATGATTCCTGATGCCCTGATTAAATATATGTGCGGTGTGAAAAGGATAAATAGACAATAATAGTAACCGTTCAGAGGTTCAGGGTTACCTGTGGATTACTTTCTAATCAGAAAGAATTGATTTTATCTGTTCAAAATGTTCCACGTGAAACATAGCTTTTAACTTATTGTTTTTATAGGCAATTAATGGAATTCCAGCTCTATAAGCGACTATTTCATCTATAACAGAGTCTCCTATATAAACGGTTCGATCTTTCTCGACTCCTAATATATCTAATATCTTAAACATACCTTCTGGATCGGGTTTAGGACTACTCACATCAAGGGCGCAAACAACTATATCAAACCACCTGTCCAGGCCAAATATCTTAATAATCTTTGACATTGTTGTGCTGCGATTCGTGAACACGGCAGTCAATAATGGAGGTCTGACAGACCTTATTGCGTCTTCTATGCCGGGCTCCACTGTCAAATAATCAAGAAAATAAGTATAATCTAATGTCCGGGCATAAATTAGTGCATCCTTCTGTATTGCAATGTCATCTTTAAACAAGTATTCAACAGATTCCTCTGCTGTATGCATATGTACAAAAGAAAGTTCTTTATCATTCATTAATCTACGTCCAAATCGCTCAAGTATTGTATTATAATAAGCCCTGTTTGCCTCCCTGGAATCCAGGATCACACCATCACAATCAAATATGACCAAATCAAAACGACCCATTTCTCTCAAAGCCTTTTCTTGATATTCTTTAATAAAAAACCTTTTAAAGCCAGATTAAAGGAAACACCTTTCCCTTGTATCATAACCTTGTGAGACTCTCCCATCCCCTGTGGTAGTAACAGCATTTTTACCGCGGCCAATTCCGGAGAAAATGGATCAACCTCACCGCCATAAAGCTCTTTAAAGGTCTCTTCAAAATCAAGACTGGCTAAAAAAGCCCACTGAGGAGCATAACCCATGGTGCTAAAACCGACATCCTCTCCCCATCTATGTAAATCGCTAAAGTTAACATGGGCTGTCAAATCCTGTTCCCCAGGCCTATCATACAATTCCTCGCTTACACGGTGATTTTTATAAGCCAGCAGCGTACCTCTGTTTCTTGCCGGATGAAAATATTCTTTTTTTGTATATCCATAATCTATTGTAACCACAAATCCCCTGGACATTATACCGGATATCTCCGAAATCCATGTCTTAATGCCAAGATTTACTTCCGTACGGTAACCATCAGGAATATCAAAAGGAAATTCCTTTACATATTCAATTAATTGGATATTACTCAGCTCTCCCGGGACCTCCGCACAATTATACCCGTCTTTAAAATCTAAATATATTTCCTTGAAACCTGAAGATTCTTTCTGAATAAGATGGACGGGAAAGGCATCTAAAAGTTCGTTTGAAATAAGACAACCTTTCACGGAATTTAAATCCGAAAGTCTTTTTACCCAACTTATTTTATTAATAAATGGTTTTAAAATTTCTTTTTGATACAAAGCTGTCTCGGATTTATGCTCTACTATTATATAATTAATAAATTGGAAAATTTCCCTGCCTGACAAAAACGACAGTATATCTTTTGCAAGATAACCCGCCCCGGCTCCCATTTCTATAATAGTAAACATCCCGCGGCCCAATATGTTCCAGAATTCTTCTATCTGTCTCGCGTGTAATGCACCATAAATACGGTGTGTGTGTGGACTTGTAATAAAATCTCCTTTTTTCCCGATAGGGATATATGACCTGGAATAATATCCATATCTCTCATAATAAAGGGCCATCTCCATGAAATCCTTGAATGTTATCGGCCCGCTTTTTTTTATTTTATCATAGATGATTTTGACTAATTCGTTGGAAAAATCCTTCATTTTATGGTAACCTTCAAGATATTATTTTTAAGTAAATATCCGGTGAATCCGTTATATCCTGCCTTGAAGCGGTTTGCCTTTTTCCGGGTTTCAAAGCTCACTCATTGCAGACCGGAGAGGCAGTGCAATCCGGCCCGCGATCGAAACTCTGCAAAAGGCAAACCGCTCCTGCGGCAGGGCGCGGATGGCAATTTCCACGGTGGACCACGGGTTTACCGAATATTTACATTTTTAATACTGCTTATAAAGCATTTTTATCAGATATGCAAAGTACTGTTAATTCTTTGTTAAAAAATTGTTAGCTCTTAAATTATATATATTTTTTAATATATAATCCAAAACTATTTAAATATTATATTAACTATTGATTTGATATAATATCAATTAGTTAAAAACTTTTTAACTAAAATAACAATATCTATTATTTCTTACTTAAATTTTAAGGAATTAGTAATTATGATTAAATTTTCAGTCAAAAAAACAGATTTTTTAATTCCTCTTTCAAATATTCAGACTATTATAGATAAAAAATCTACAATGACTATTATTAATAATATACTTATTTATACAAAAGAAGATAGTCTATTTATTGAAGCTACTGATTTAGAAGTAAGTTACAAAAGTAAAATTCCATCTTCTATTATAGAGCAAGGAGCTATTACTATTAATGCACGAAAATTCTATGAAATAGTCAAAGAATTTCCATCAGAAACGATATATTTCGAAGAAGATGAAAATTCATGGTTAAAAATTAGGGCTGATGGAAAAACCGAATACAAAATCGGAGGACTATCTCCTGATAATTTTCCAAGGTTTAAACATATAGACAGCAAAAATATAATTGATTTAGAAGTTCCAATTATAAAGGAAATGATCGAAAAGACTATATTTTCTTCATCTTACGATGATCGCAAATACAGTCTTTCAGGAATATTTTTTGAGGAAGAACATAACCAAAAAGGATCCAAAATACGCATGGTAAGTTCAGACGGTCACAGACTGAGTCTTATGGAAAAATATATTCCTGAAAAAGGACTAAATCTTGAGTCAGGTATTATTATTCCCAGAAAAGGGGCACAAGAAATAAGAAAAATTATAGAAGGTCACGAAAGAATGCTTTGGGGTATTGATAATAATTTTTGTTTTGTTATATGTGGTAATGACATTCTGGTTATAAGAATTATTGATGGAAAATTTCCAGATTACCGAAATATAATACCTGAAAGTAAAAATCGTTATTTAATTTTTGATAGATTGGAAATGTTTAATGCATTAAAACGTATATCAATTCTTTCTTCAGATACTACTTTCAGAGGAGTCAAAGCCAAAATTGAACCAAAATTAATTGAAATAGAGTCACTATATAAGGAAATTGGAGAAGCAAAGGAAGTTATTAATATAGATTATAATGCAGATCCATTTGAAATTGCTTTTAATGCAAAATATTTTATGGATGCCTTATATGTAATGGATTCAAACAAAATAGAATTAACAGTTAATAATACGGAATCTCCATGTTTAATTAGAGGTAATAAAGATATAGGATTTTTAGCATTAATTATGCCTATGAATCTTGTAGAAGAAAAAAATAATTGAAAGTATGCTACTATGAAAAATAAAGATAAAATTGAACAAGCTTATATTTCTAAACAAATAAAAGTACTTTCCGGATTAACAGCAGTACGTAAAAGACCTGCTATGTATATTGGAAATACATCAACAGAAGGTCTTCATCATTTGGTTTATGAGGTAGTAGATAATAGTATTGACGAAACCTTGGTTGGATTCTGTACATTTATTAAAGTTATAATAAAAGAAGACGGATGTATTGTAGTTGAGGATAATGGTCGGGGAATACCTGTAGATATACATCCAAGCGAAGGAATACCGGGTCTTGAGCTGATAATGACACGTTTGCACGCTGGTGGTAAATTTGATCACCAGATATACAAGGTCTCCGGAGGTCTTCATGGAGTGGGTGTATCAGTAGTCAATGCCCTATCTGAATTCTTAGAAGCAGAAGTTTACAGGGATGGAAATATTTATAGACAGAGTTATAGAAGAGGAGAACCAGTGGGTCCGATAGAATCTCTGGGATCTACTAAAAAGAGAGGTACCAAGATAACTTTTAAGCCTGACAGTCAAATTTTTAAAGAAACAACAGAATTTCAATATGATATACTTCAGGCCAGGATGAGGGAATTAGCTTTTCTGAATCCTTCTGTAAAAATTTATCTGGAAGATGAGAAGACAGGAAGAAGTAAAGAATATCATTATAAAGGAGGAATTATTTCTTTCCTGGAATATCTTAATAAAAATAAAGAATTAATTCATGAAAAACCTGTCTATATTTATGGTGAGCGAAATCAGGTAAAAATTGAGATAGCTTTTCAATATAATCAGACTTATTCTGAGAGGATATTAAGTTATGTAAATAATATACGTACCAAAGAAGGCGGCACCCATGTAGTCGGATTTAGATCTGCTCTTACAAAATGTATCAATAAATATACTAATGATGAAGTTGTTCCTAAAAAATTAAAAGAAAGACTGGAAGGTGAAGATGTAAGAGAAGGGCTTACATGTGTTATATCAATCAAGGTTCCAAATCCTCAGTTTGAAGGTCAGACAAAAACAAAGTTAGGAAACAGTGAAGTAAGGTCAATTGTAGCATCAATGGTTTATGAGAAATTTTCAACATATCTTGAAGAAAATCCTTATGTGGCCAAAAAAATACTTACTAAGGTAGTGGAGGCTGCAAGGGCAAGAGAAGCCGCCAGAAAGGCAAAAGAACTTACAAGAAAAAAAGGCGGCCAGGATATGTTTTTGGCCGGGAAATTAGCTGAGTGCCAGGAAAAAGATCCTGAAAAGAGAGAAATATTTATAGTCGAGGGTGATTCCGCAGGCGGTAGCGCAAAACAAGGGAGAGACAGGCGGTTTCAGGCAATCCTGCCTCTTCGAGGGAAGATTATGAATGTGGAAAAGGCAAGATTTGACAAGATGCTCGCCAGCGAAGAGATACGCAATCTTATTTCCTCTATCGGTACTGGTATAGGCGCTGATGAGTTTGATCCGTCAAAGGTAAGATATCATAAGATTATTATTATGACAGATGCCGATGTAGACGGTGCTCATATAAGGACCCTTTTACTGACATTTTTTTACCGTCAGATGATGGCGCTTGTGGAAAAGGGTATGCTTTATGTTGCTCAACCGCCCTTATACAGGATTGTCTTAGGGAAAAAAAAGGAGTTTTTCTTTAAAGATGAGGCAGAACTCGACAATTATCTATTTGAAAGATCAATAAAAAATATGGCTTTAAGGATTGAAAATAATGGATATATTCTTAAAGAAGAAAGACTTAAGATGTTACTGAAAAATGTGGTCTCTTATGAAAATACCTTGGAAGCGGTGGCCAGAAAGGGTTTATGGAGGAAACTAATTCAGGATTTAATGGTTTTGGGTGTTAGTAGTCCGGATCAGTTTTATAAAGAATCCTTTGTAACAGGTCTGGCGAAGAATCTTTTAAAAAAAGGGTATAAAGTAGGAAAGGTCAAGGCCTCAGGGTCTGAAATTTCAGGCTATGAATTCAATGTCGGGATGGAGGATTTCGCCTATTTAGCCGGCAAGGTCGGACCTGATTTTGTACAGCAGGCGGAATTCCGTCGTCTCTTAAAGGCTTATAAAAAAATAGAATTGTTTGTCGATAAATCCATCGAGGTCTGGTATGAGAATAAGCCTGTAAAGACAGTAGATAACTTGAGTGATATCTTAGAATTTTTCAGAAATGAAGGAAAAAAAGGAATTTCTATCCAGAGATACAAAGGTTTGGGTGAAATGAACCCCGTCCAGCTATGGGATACAACAATGAACCCGGAAAAGCGGACGTTGCTTGAGGTAACCATAAACGACGCAGATGAAGCGGAAAGCCTGTTTACTACCCTTATGGGTGAAAAGATCGAACCGCGCAGGGAGTTTATTCAGACCCATGCACTCGAGGTCAGGGAGTTGGATATATAACTTATTAGGTTATTGAGGAGATATATTTTGATGGAGTGTCAGAAAGAGGAAAACCTCAAAAGGTGTAACTGCACGTATGAACCGTGTCCAAAAAAAGGTGTTTGTTGCGAGTGTATACGCCATCACCTAAAAATGCGCCAACTCCCAGCCTGCTGCTTTCCAGCTGAGGCAGAGCGTACTTATGACCGAAGCTTTGAGCTGTTCGCAAGGCTTGTACAGGAAGGGGTTATATAATCTCGCTTACCAATAAGCTGCCAGGGCACCTCGGTTCGCTCTTTCAGTTGATTTTTTGCATCCACCCAGACCAAGATGCTTTTGCCTCCAGCTATTTCGTCTTCAGAATACATACTATATGATGCTATAATAATCAGGTCGCCGGGCGATCCTTTTCTGGCAGCAGCCCCGTTCAGACATATAGATCCCGATCTCCTGTCTCCCTCTATAACATATGTCTCAAACCTGTTACCATTTGAAATATTATAGACCTTTATATGCTCAAACGGGAGAAGGTCGGCAGCGTCCATTAAGACACGGTCTATAGTAAGACTTCCTTCATAATCGAGATTTACCTCGGTGACCGTGGCCTTATGGATCTTTGATCTTAACATTGATCGTAACATAATCTTTAACGTCCCTCTCGGGATGGTTGAAATCCTTTCGGAGTCGCCATCCGTGCTTTGTGCCTTTTCAAGGCAGGATATAACGGGTTCACTGAATATTTATGTTTTGTAATTTAATTTGCTCATTACTGTTTAGCAAGGTGTTGTCGATCAGACGGGTTTTCCCAACCCATACCGCCAAAGCGAGGAGGGTTTCGCCAACAATATCTTGTTTCTGTTTCAGTGTCTTGGGGTCTCCAAGAAAAACATAATCAATCTTTGTTTTGTTATAAGATTGGATGTGTTTTCTGACAGCCCTGACGACTTCCGGGCCGGATCTGCAGCCTCTGGCCACCATTTCCTCAGCCAGCCTGAGGGCCTGAAAAAGGGAAAGGGCTGATTCGCGCTCCCTGGTATCAAGATATATGTTGCGGGAGCTCATGGCCAGACCGTCGGGTTCCCTGACGACAGGATGGGCTATTACATTGACCGGTATGTTCAGGTCAGATACCATGCGGCGAATGACCTGGAGTTGTTGAAAGTCCTTCTGGCCGAATATTGCTATGTCTGGCTGCACAATAATGAGGAGTTTGGCAACTATCGTGGCTACACCGCGGAAGTGTTCAGGCCTTGAGGCGCCACAAAGACCCTGACTCAGGCCTTCGACCCTGATCCATGTCTGGAAACCGGATGGATACATATCCCTGGCATCCGGACAAAACAGGCAGTCAACTCCTTCGTCTTCAGCCAGCCCTGCATCCCGCTCAAAATCCCTTGGATATCGGTTCAGGTCTTCATTGGGGCCGAACTGGGCAGGGTTTACAAACAGGCTTACCACAATACGGTCAACCTTGCTTCCAGCCGCTCTCATCAGGGCAAGGTGGCCTTCATGGAAAAAGCCCATAGTGGGAACCAGGGCAACAGACAACCCCCTCCCCTTCCAGTTGAGAACGATTTTCCTTATATCGGATATGGAGCTGGTAATTTTCATTTAACAAAGGTTACCGCAGGATCATTTCTTAAAACAGGTAAGCTTACCGGCAATCTTCATTTACAGAACACACACCATCTTCTTTTTCAAAAAAGTCCGGCAGGTTTCCATCCAATAGTGGTGTTCCCCGGAAGCATTTGTTTTGAATATAGTTTATGATATTCTGTTCACCGCTAATAAAGGTCAGTCCATCATGATCTTTGGCAATCAGTACGGGAATGCTTTCAATACCTAATATTTTCAGGGCGGCAGTATTTATTTCGGGCAGATATTTTTTATTAGGTCTTAATCCGGGAAGCAGGTCGGTATTTATTTTTTTTGTTGGATTGAAGTGAAATTCGCATCGCGTGCATCCTTTCAGCACCTCTATAACCTTGTGGCAGTGAGGACAGTCCTCTGAAAAGATCAGATAGAGTTGTTTCACCGGATCCGAGCATCTCCTTACGGCATATGTCCCGTTGTCCAGGGTGAGTCCGCGCAGCCGGTCTTCCGCGGATTCAAATCTCAACAGAGAAAACACAAACAACTGTACCGCAATTATTGTCAACCCCAGTGTTAATTGTCGAAAACCCATCAAGAGGTTCAATATTACGACCAAAAGAAAGACAAGCAGGCAGTAAGAGCAGAACGTGCGGGCAATAAAGATCTGGTATCCCAGCAATATCCCTTCGGCTGCAAGACCGGAAACAAGCAGGGTGCGGAGCAGGGGCTCCATGCCAGATCTGCCCTTTGCTATTATGGCCGTACAGAATACGGTAAAGAAATATACACAACCTAATAGATTGAAATAAAAGGGTGAAATAATGGTCAGACCTTCTATAACCTTACACCCTTCATCAACGCAGAAGACCTCTCCCTTGATTATTATCAGCAGCGCCTGGGCAATTATGACAACACAGGCAAAGAAGGACAGGTATATCAGCCTCTGGAGTGATCCGTGCTTCATAGACATCCTGATATTCCTATATGATGCGAGGGAGGACTTTGTTGACCAATCTGTTAGTGACAATCCTGGTCTAAAAGGATAAAATTGTTGTTAGTACTCAGATTAACTTAATAACCCATGAAAACCATCTTGAAAACCCTTTGTGCCATCATTAGAGTTCTTTCATGACCATAAAAGATCAAGCAAAACAAGGCATAATATCCCAACTTATTGAGCGCTGCGCCCTGGACGAGAACCTGGATCCCAAGATTCTGGTTCAGGCCGTTGGGGCAGGTGAAGTGGTTATACCGCATAACAGGCATGTGCATCTTAGCCGTCCCATGGCAATAGGAAAAGGTATTTCCACCAAAGTTAATGCAAATATAGGCACTTCAAAGGATCATCCTGAGCTGAAACCCGAACTGGAGAAGCTCAAAGTGGCCCTGGATGCCGGAGCTCACACGATAATGGATCTCTCCACAGGAGGCCCGATAAAGGAAATACGCCAGGCTATCAGGGACGCCTGTCCCGTACCTCTGGGCACAGTTCCCATATATCAAGCTGCTGTTGAGACAGTGGAGCGGCGAAAGCGTTCGATATGCGAAATGGAGGTAGACGACCTGTTGAGAGTAATTGAGGAGCATGGCCAGGAGGGGGTGGATTTCGTGACAATTCACTGTGGCCTGACACTCAAGGCTATGGAGCACCTCCGGTTGAGGGAGCGCGTAATGGGGGTGGTCAGCAGGGGAGGTTCCTTTATCCTGGAGTGGATGACATACAACCAGAAGGAAAACCCACTCTTTGAGCGTTTTGATGATATCCTGGCAATAGCTCGGGAGCACGAACTCACATTGAGCCTTGGTGACGGTCTCAGGCCGGGGTGCCTGATGGATGCAACAGACGGTGCACAGGTGCATGAGCTGATAGTCTTGGGAGAGCTTACAGTGAGGGCATGGGATGCGGGTGTACAGGTGATAATTGAAGGGCCCGGCCACATGTCAATGGACCAGATACCGGCCAACATCCTTCTGGAAAAGAAGCTCTGTCACGGAGCCCCCTTTTATGTACTTGGTCCCCTGGCAACAGATATCGCCCCCGGGTATGATCATATTACCAGCGCCATCGGCGGGGCCGTTGCAGCAGCAGCCGGGGCTGACTTTCTCTGTTACGTGACTCCTGCCGAACACCTGAAGCTACCGTCACTGGAAGATGTGAAAGAAGGGGTGATCGCCTCCCTTATTGCGGCTCACGCGGCTGATATAGTAAAGGAAGTTCCCGGTGCCATAGAAAAAGATCGAATGATGGCCGAGGCCAGGCACCACCTTGACTGGAAGACACAGATAGAGCTTTCCATAGACCCTGAAAAGGCCCGCCTCTATCGTGAAGAAGGCGGAGAATACCATGGACCGACCTGCACGATGTGCGGGGAATACTGCGCGATCAAGACCTACCAAAGGGCTATGAGAAGAGGCCGTAATGCCCCAAAGGGCAATGAGAGGAAATGAATCCGGGCCCAGTACTTACCGTTGCCGGTTCCGACTCTGGCGGTGGCGCCGGTCTTCAACAAGACCTGAAGGTCTTTACGGTTCTCGGAACCTATGGCTCAAGCGTTGTTACCGCAATTACCGTTCAGAATACCCTGGGAGTTCATGGGGTTGAGCCTGTAGATCCGGATTTTGTGGTGAAGCAGCTCAATGCCGTACTTGAAGATATTCGCCCGGTAGCCGTCAAGACCGGTATGCTGGCTACTGCAGAAATTGTGGAGACCGTTGCGGATCGTCTGGGTCGATACGCCAACAAGGGTGCCGTAATAGTGGTGGACCCCGTCATGATTTCCAAGAGCGGGCATAGACTCCTGGATCAAGACGCCGTAGATGTCTTAAAGAATAAACTCCTTCCTGTTGCGGACGTATTTACACCCAATATTCCGGAGGCTGAAGCCCTTCTCGGCCGGCGCATTCAGACTCCGGAAGATATGCGATTTGCCGCCGCTGATCTCCTCGAGCTTGCGGATTGCCCTTCTGTCGTTCTGAAAGGAGGGCATCTCCATGCCCATGATCCAGTGGATATTCTGGCCTATAAAGAAGGTGTTGTTGAAATAACAGGCAACCGTATTTCCACAACACGACACACCCATGGAACCGGATGTACTTTTTCTGCCGCACTTTTAGTATTTCTGGCTCGCGGGCTGGGAATGGAAAAGGCAGTCCGCAAGGCCAAGGAATTTGTGACCCGGGCAATCAGGGGAGCAGTGCCTGTGGGCAAAGGAATAAGCCCAACCAATCCTTTGAGTATGATCGAAAACGATATTGCTCGTTACCCTGTAATCGAGGCCCTTGAGAAGGCATGGAAGCACCTGTTGTCATTTCCTTGTCGCCCTCTGGTCCCAGAGGTCCAAATAAATCTTGGTTATGCCCTTCCGTGGGCAAGCTCTGTGCAGGATGTGGCTGCTTTTCCGGGGAGAATCGTGGCCCTGGAAGAAGGTGTGGCCAGGATAAGGGGTCCGGCCTATGGGGCATCAAGTCATGTGGCCAGGATAATATTGACCGCGATGGGTCATGATCGTACATGCAGGTCTGCCATGAATATCCGCTATGATCCCGGATATCTTAAACGGGCACAGGACCTCGGTTACTTAATGGCCGGGTTCTCCAGAAAGGATGAACCTATAGAAGTAAAAGCCAGGGAGGGTTCTACCTTGGTATGGGGGGTAAGAAGGGCCATTGAAGAGGCCGGCATGGTGCCTGACATCATACATGATTCAGGGGATATAGGAAAAGAGCCGATAATTCGAATCCTGGGACATGATCCTTTGGAGGCGGTGGACAAGGCCTTGAGATTGGCTGGTTTTTTGTAGTTTTTATACGGGCGGGGCCCCTTCCTCATACTTGCCATATTGTCGACACCGGGTGCGCTCCGAATTTTGTTTCAGGTCAGATGATCGCGGAGGCATCAAGCCTCATTGGAAGAAAACATATGAAAAGAATTGAAAGCTGTATGACATGCTGCGGGCCGGAGTCGGCGAACATATTAAAAATAGCGGTAAGGGCTGCCCTAAAGGCCGGAAAGGCCTTAAGGGAATTATACGACAAGCCTCACCAGGTAAGCCATAAGGGTGATATAGACCTTGTTACTGAAGCCGACATGTCCTCAGAGAGAATTATATTTGCCGTGTTGGACAAGGCCCGGCTCAATGCCGAAATCCTTACCGAAGAATCACATCCTGTCTATAACGAGATCCCGACCGGTCCGGTCTGGATCATTGATCCCCTTGACGGCACAACTAATTTTGTCCATGGTTTTCCATGGTTTGCCGTATCCATTGCCTATGCCGAAGGGGACAGAAATCGGGTAGGAGTCATATATTGCCCTATGCAAAACGAACTCTTTTGCGGATGTGTCGATGGCGGGGCCTGGCTCAACGGCAAGCCCATAAGTGTATCAAGGGTCCGGGTCTTAGATGAATCCCTCCTGGCAACAGGCTTTCCCTATGATGTCCGCCGGAAACCCTCTGAAGTCATGGATCTGCTTGAGGCGGTCTTGACCCGGGCACAGGGGATCCGCCGGGCAGGGGCGGCTGCCCTGGACCTGGCCTATGTGGCCTGCGGGCGGCTGGACGGCTTCTGGGAGATTAAACTCAAGCCCTGGGATACAGCCGCAGGCCAACTACTGCTGGAAGAAGCCGGAGGTAAAATATCAGACCTTCGGGGCGGCACCTATTCTCCGTTTATTCCTGAAATATTGGCAACTAACGGCCTGATCCATGAAGAATTGCTGTCCGTGATCAAGGCCGTGCCAGACCATATCTGATAACTCTTCTAACTCTCTGTTAGTTTGTAAACATCCAATCATAATCTCGCTTCATCCCTGCCAAGTTTCGGGTTCCAAATCCCGAGCTTCAAGCCGTGAACGGCTACGATAAAATATTTATTCCGGAAAGGTATTGCATTCCAAAACAGCATAATTATATTAGCACTCGTCGCCGGTGAGTGCTAATAAATACAGGACGGCCATCCTCTTAATTATTAATTGATT
>Ga0190304_1001036_pt1 | contig 12661 bp, 10 predicted proteins | sample 48700712_MG_FD_161670 | JGI IMG/M metagenome (GOLD analysis project Ga0190304, IMG submission 161670) | Hydrothermal vent sediment bacterial communities from Southern Trench, Guaymas Basin, Mexico - 4870-07-1--2_MG | ecosystem: Environmental > Aquatic > Marine > Hydrothermal vents > Sediment ... | reverse complement strand
TGTCGAAATCCAGGAGATTTCGGAGCCTCAGGTACCAGAGCAGGACGAGGTAAGCGAGGATGTGCATGAACACGGCTCCCCTGGTAGGTTCGTAGGTGAGCTTTATCAGGGTGATTATCATGAAGGAAATGGCAATGATCGCCAGAAACTCCAGATCCCATATGAGTTTCGGTTTTACCGCCCACACGAAGATGAAGAGGGCGGGGAAGAAGATAAGGGGCATGAGGTGTATTCCCGATGAGAGGAAAAGGAAATAGAGGGCAAAAAGGAGGTATCTCAGGCTCCTGGCGTCATCCCTTTTGTCGTACCAGTTGAGACCGACCCATGTAAGGAAGACCATGACGGCCACAGAGGGAGAATAGGTCTCGGCCTCGATGGAGTTCATCCAGACAGTCACGGCGACGGCACCCACGAGGGCGCCGAAGATCGCCGAGAGGTGAACTATGAAACCGGGCACCTTGGGATCCCATTTTCTCAGCAGCCTCGCTATCACGAGATAACCAAAACCGACGGTGAAAGCTCCGCTCAACATGGAAATCATGGTGATCCTCAAAACAGATTCCACGGGATGTCCGCCGTTGAGCAGCCTGTAGAAGAAAGCCATCGGAAGGGGAAGGAGGGAGAAGAATTTCCCGAGTATGACGTAAAGAGGGGTTCCTGGCGGATGGGGAATTCCAAGTATATAGGAACTGGCGAGGAATTCACCGACATCCCAGAAGACCACGGTGGGAGCAGTTGTTTTGAAATACAGTAGCCATGTCAGGAAGGTCAGAATCACAAAAATAATACTTCGCAGCCTCTTTTCCTGCATCTGATACCTCCTTTGGAACAGCTGAATTATAACCCGATAGGCTGTGACTTGACAACTACTTTTGTCCCGGGCCTATAAAATCGAATGGGATACCACGATGGAATCCCATCTCGAGGGCCATCTCGACGACATCTCTGTATTCGGCGGGCGTTATCCTTCGGCTGAGCTCGGGAAAGTCAGAGGCTCTGTAGGCAGGATAATACTGGTCCATTATGTTGAGGTAGGTATCCTTAGAGATCTCATCGCGCAAGAATTCAAGGACTTTTTCGGAGCCCGAGAGGCCGTTGGGCAAAATCAGATGCCTCACGATAAGGCCTCTAACTGCGATCCCGTCGACTGTGACCAGATCGCCCACCTGTCTGTGCATCTCTTTCACGGCCTTCTTTGCCGTCTCGAAGTAGTCGGTTACGCCCGAGTATCTCTCCGCGATCGCCGAATCTCCGTACTTGATGTCGGGCATGTAGATGTCGACGATCCCCTCGAGCAGCCTCAGGGTCTCGACTCTGTCGTAACCGCCGGAATTATAAACTATAGGAAGTTCGAAACCCTCAGTTCTGGCTATCGAAAGGGCTTCGACGATATGGGGGACGACGTGGGTTGGTGTGACCAGGTTCAGGTTGTGACATCCCATTTCCTGTATTTCGAGAAATACCCGGGCGAGATCGCGCGGGGCAACGGTTCTCCCAAGTTTTAGCTGGCTTATCTCGTAATTCTGACAGTAAACGCAGTGCATGGAGCATCCGGCGAAGAAAACCGTTCCCGATCCCTTTTCGCCGACGAGGACCGGTTCTTCGCCGAAATGTGGGCCGTAAGAGGACAGGAGGGCGTATCTGCCGACCCCACAGAGCCCCTCTTCACCACTGAGCCTGTTTGCCCCGCATTTTACGGGACAGAGGTTGCATTTCTTCATGGATCTCAGAAGTTTTTCCGCTCTGGCTTCGATCTCAGCGGTAGGGAGCATTTTCATAATTATAACGGAGCCTCCCTCGATTGACAGCTATATGCCTTTGTTTTATAATCTCTGCGAAATAAGGCTTTATGCATAATGGTGATACGGCTTCTTATAGAGTATGATGGGGGGGATTTTTACGGCTGGCAGGTACAGCCTGTGGTGAGGACCGTTCAGGGGGAACTTCTTAAGGCTTTAAGGGTTCTTTTCCCTGAGGGACAGTTCAAGCTCGTCGGTGCTTCGAGGACCGACAGAGGCGTTCACGCTGAGGGACAGGTAGCCAGTCTTCACACTGATTTTGACGTGGATGTAGAATCTCTGAGGCAGTCGCTCAACGGGCTGACGGGGTCTGATATTTTAATAAAGGAGGCCATCGAGGCTGAGCCTGACTTCAACGCGAGGTACAGGGCGAAGGGCAAGCTTTACAGGTACAGGGTATTGCTCGGCAAATCGCCTCTTAAGAGGCGATTTGCCTGGGAATGTCCCTTTGAGCCCGATTTTGACGTTCTCAACAGGCTTGCCTCGGAGGTCCTGGGCGAGCACGATTTTTCTCTCCTCTCGACCGACGAGAGGGGCGGAAAGTGTAACGTCAGGTACGCAGCCTGGCTCGATAGGGGAGATGAGGTTCATTTCGAGATCATAGCTGACAGGTTTCTGCACAAGATGGTGCGGATACTCGCAGGGACGATGGTCTTGATCGCTTCGGGGAGACTGGAAGAGGAAAGCCTCGTCGGGTTTTTCAGGGGGAGGAGATCGAGGGTGCTGGTCGCGCCTCCCCACGGTTTGACGCTCGTACGGGTATATTATTGAAAAAGGAGGAGTTCCGATGAAGCTCTTTATAGATACAGCTCATATCCCGGACATAGAGGAGATAGCGTCCTGGGGTATCATAGAGGGAGCTACCACAAATCCGACGCTTTTATCGAGGGAAGAGGGCGATCCGCGGGAGATTCTCTACAGGATCTGCGAGATCGTGAAGGGGCCCGTGTCGGCGGAAGTCATAGCCCTCGACGCCGATGGGATGGTGAAGGAGGCTCGGGATCTGGCTGCCATTCACGAGAACATCGTGATAAAGATACCCTTCACGGTGGACGGCCTCAAGGCTGTGAGGAGACTGGCCGACGAGGGGATCAAGACCAACGTCACTCTCGTTTTCACGCCCCTTCAGGCCCTTCTCGCGGCCAAAGCCGGAGCCACGTTCGTGTCGCCGTTTATTGGCAGGCTCGACGATATCGCCTCCGAGGGCATGAGGATCGTCAGAGACACCATGGAGATCTTCATGAACTATGAAGTTGAAACTGAGCTACTTGTTGCCTCAGTGAGGCATCCCATGCACGTTCTCGAGGCGGCGGTTGCGGGAGCTGACATAGCAACGGTGCCTCCAAAGGTTCTCAGGCAGATAGTCAAGCACCCGCTTACCGATATAGGCATAGAGAGGTTTCTTGCCGACTGGGAAAAGGTAAAGGGCGGTAAGGCTAAATGAGCAGGACGATTTACATATTTCTCGCTTTTCTCACCATTTTCATCAGTTCCCTCCGCCCGGAAGAAAGCATAACGGCTTCCAGGAGGAATGCCATCGTCAGGGCTGCCGAGAAAGCAGGGCCCGCCGTTGTCTCCATCTCCGTGATATCCACGAGAGTTGTGGCGGAAAGGCCTTCCTTCTTCGAGGACCCCTTTTTCGGCGAGTTCTGGAAGGAGTTTTTCCCGCCGAGATACTACAGGGAAAGGGTTCAGTCTCTCGGTTCCGGGTTCATTATAGATGAAGAGGGCCACATCGTCACCAACGAGCACGTCGTCAAGGGAGCCGAGAAGATAAAGGTTACCCTCTCCGATGGCAGGGTTTTCGACGGGCAGATAGTGGGCACCGACGAGAGGAGAGATCTTGCACTGCTGAAAATAGAGGGGAAAGACCTTCCTGTCGCAGAGCTCGGCAACTCCGACAGCCTTCTCATCGGCGAGTGGGTCATCGCCATAGGCAACCCTTTCGGATATATGCTCGAGGACCTGGAGCCCACCGTGACCGTAGGCGTGGTCTCCGCACTTCACAGAACCTTCAAGGGAAGGGGAGAGAGGATTTACAGGGACATGATACAGACCGACGCCGCCATAAACCCCGGCAATTCGGGGGGTCCTCTGGTGAACAGCCTGGGACAGGTTATCGGCGTGAATACCTTTATAATCACGTCATCGGGGGGAAGCGAGGGGATAGGCTTTGCCATTCCCATAAACCTCGTCAAGAAATTTGTCCCGGAGTTTGAGAAATACGGTAAAGTCAGGGAGGGCTATCTCGGGGTTATGGTTCAGAACCTCACCGATGAGATCAGGGAAGGCCTCGGCTACGGGAAGACGTGGGGAGTGGCGGTGACGGCGGTGGACGAGGAGGGACCCTTTGCCGGCAAGCTCTCGGAGGGCGACATAATTGAGGAGGTCAACGGTCGGAAAATCTATAACGAGGGAGATTGGGAGGACGTGACCTACGCTTTGATACCGGGAGAGGAGATAGAGCTTCTGGTGAATCACGAGGGGAGAGAGATAAGGCTGTCCGGGAAAGCTTCCCTCATAGAGGAGAACCCCGAAGATCTTGAATTCGGCATACTCGCCGTCACGGTCAACAACGCCATCGCCAGGAAATACAACCTTTACGTGGGGAAGGGCGTTCTGGTTTTGAAGGTCAGGCCCGGATCCAGGGCCTATTCTCTCGGGCTCGCAAGGGGAGACGTGATACTCAAGGTCAACAACACGCCCGTGAACGATGTGGAGGAACTGAAGAAAGCCCTGAAGAAGATCAAAAGAGGCGGGCTTCTCCGGATCTACGTGGACAGGTTCGGGACGCCCTTCGTGGTGACTACCTATGGTTATAGATAGGGAAGAGAGAAAACACAGGATAAGGGTGGGCATTCTGGTTGCCCTGGGATTGGTGCTTCTCATTTTCGGATATTCCTGGCTCAACGAGTTCAGGATACGCAAGGAGAAGCATTACTACAGGATAAAGTTCAAGGAAGTGGGCTGGATAAACAAGGGCGATGTCGTCACCATTCTCGGGGTGCCGAAGGGAAGGGTTAAGGACATAGAGCTTTTCCCCGACAGCGTGATCGTCATAGTGTGGATAGATGGATATCGCCTCAGAGAGGGCGCCACCGCGTGGCTCGAGAGTCTGGGAATTATAGGCCAGATGCGCCTCGGCATAAAGCTTGGCAGGGGCGAGCCTTTGCCCGACTGGAGCACCATTCCGGGAACAGCAAAGGAGGACCTGGGCGACGTCATATCCCGTCTCGCTGAATTTCTGAGGCGCTCCGACTCCCTTCTGGTGGGCGGGTTGAGGCTTATGGGCGAAGCCGAAGAGGAGATCGGGGGAGCGAGCAGCAGGCTTGACAGGACTCTCGAGAACATAAATATGCTTGTGGATGATCTGCGCCAGGTCCTCATGGAAAAGTCAGCCGATCTTGACACGAGCAAAGAGAAACTCGATGTCGTTGTCACTAAACTGGACAGCATAGAGACGCTCATACTGGAAGGCCGCGGAACGCTCAGTAAGCTCCTCAAAGAGGACGATCTTTATTATCGAGCCGATTCTACCCTCCGGTCACTGGAGGAGCTCCTGCTCGATATAAGGCAGAACCCGAGGCGCTACATTACGGTGAAGATCTTCTGATGGCCAGGGACAGGGCTAAAACCGCATACGTCTGTGAGAATTGCGGATACGAGTCACCCCGCTGGCTCGGTCGGTGCCCCGTGTGCGGGGCGTGGAACTCCTTTCGGGAGGTGGCCGGTGAGAAGAAAAAGGGCGAGGGGAGGTCGTGGCTTTCGGGAAGCGGGGAGAGGAGCACGAGAGTGAAGCTCAGTCAGGTGAAAGGCGAGGAGAGGGGCAGGGCGGCCACCGGGATAAAGGAGTTCGACAGGGTGATGGGCGGAGGAGTCCCCGAGGGAGCCCTGATACTGATCGGAGGGGACCCCGGGATAGGGAAGTCGACGCTGCTGCTCCAGGTGGCGAGCAAACTGGCAGGTCCCGGAAGGAAGGTGCTATACGTCACGGGAGAGGAATCCCTGAGTCAGCTGAGGGAAAGGGGAGAAAGGCTCGGCGTCGATCTCGAGGGCATCGAGGCACTGGCGGAGGCCGACCTGGGCAGGATACTTGAGGTCGCCTCGGAGTTTTCCCCGGACTTTCTTTTCGTCGATTCGATTCAGACCGTTTATCATCCCTCCCTTCCATCGATACCCGGCACGGTCAGCCAGGTCAGGGAATGCGGGGCCGAGCTCCTCCGGTTCGCAAAGAAGACGGGCTGTACCGTCATCATAGTCGGGCACGTGACGAAAGACGGGACCCTCGCCGGGCCGAGAACCCTCGAGCACATGGTCGATGCAGTCCTCTTCTTCGAGGGCGAAAGGACGTCGGGGCTCAGGATACTGAGGAGCATAAAGAACAGGTTCGGGTCGGTGGACGAGATCGGGGTTTTCGAGATGGGGGATAGAGGGCTCGTGGAGGTGGAGAACCCCTCCTTTCTCTTTATATCGGGGGAGAGGAGGGAGAGGACCGGGGTGGCCTTGACCGCCCTTCTCGAGGGCGTCAGGCCTCTTCTTGTCGAGGTTCAGGCACTTGTCCTGTCAAGCCCCTTCGCAGTTCCTCAGAGAACTGCCACGGGTTATAACGTGAAGCGCCTTTCGATGTTGCTCGCCGTCCTTGAGAAGAGGACCGGCATGCTTCTGAGAAAATCCGATGTCTTTATTAATGTCACGGGAGGGATAAGGATAAACGAGTCGGCCGCCGACCTCGGCGTCGCCGTGGCCATAGTCTCCTCCCGGAAAAAGAGTCCGCTTTCCGGGACCGACCTTTTTGTGGGGGAGGTTGGGCTCGGCGGAGAGATAAGGCCCGTCAGGGGACTCACCCAGAGGTTGAGGGAGGCCCGAAGGATGGGTATGAAGAGAGCTTTTGTCCCCGCCGGGTCGAAGATCGAGGGTGATCCCGGAATCGAAATTGTGGGCATAAATGACATAAACGAGGTGATAGAGATATGCGTTGGGTAGCTTTTTACAGGCTGTTCTTCTTCATATTGATGGTGTTTTTCATAAGATATGCGGGTCTCGAGTCCGGTTTTACCAACGAAGTCAGCACCCTCGGTGCTGTGGTGATCAGCCTGGTGGTTTTCAGCATCGAATATTTCATCTCCACAAAGAGATCCCGTGATGTGCTGGCTTTTTATGTGGGGATAGCCCTGGCTGTGGTCATTTCAAGCATACTGGCTTTCATTATTACGCAGCTTCCCTTCATGAGGCCCGCGAGTTTCTGGGTATATGTGACGATGAACCTGATCGGCATTTACCTCTTCGGTAGCTTCGCCTATCACAAGAGGCACGAGCTCAGGATACTCAATCTTTTCCTGAGGCCCAGGGTGACGACGGCGTCCTGTTCTTCCAAGATCCTCGATACGAGCGTGCTCATAGACGGCAGGATCCTGGGAGTGGCCAAGAGCGGTTTCTTGGAGGGAGAAATTCTGGTGCCGAGATTCATCCTTAAGGAGCTTCAGAGGATCGCTGACTCAAAGGACCATGTGAGGAGGACCAGAGGGAGGAGGGGAATGGACGTTTTAAAGGAAATGCAGCAGCTGGACACCATCAGCATCCACATAATTTCTGACGATTTCCCGAGAATAAAGGAGGTGGACCTGAAGCTCATCGAGCTCGCCAAGGCGAAGAAGGCAAAGATCATAACCACCGATTACAACCTGAAGAAGATTGCCGATATTCACGGAATCAGGGTGCTGAACGTGAACGAGCTCACCTTCCTCTTGAAGCCCGTCATAATGGCCGGTGACGAGATCAAGGTGAAAGTGGTGAAACGGGGAAAAGAAGAGACCCAGGGCGTGGGCTATCTCGACGACGGCACCATGGTGGTCGTGGAGAACGGCTATCAGTTCATGGGAAGGGACATAAATTGCATAGTGGTCTCGGTGCTACAGACAGAGGCCGGCAGGATGGTTTTCGCGAGGCCGAAGCAGACCTGATTCCTCCCGGTTGGTCCGGCGCGGGGAGATCAGGGTTCCACCTTCTCGAGCTGATCGAGGACGTATTTCCTCATTTCCTCGATAGAAGGGAGTTCCCTTATCGCTTTTCCCGCCCTGAGGTAGGGCACCAGGGCTTCCCTCATCTCGCCGCCGCAAATGGGACACTTCGATGGGCGAACTTCGCCGTGCGTCACGACGTAGTTGAGGCAGCTCTCGCAGCGATAGACCTTCTTTTTGCCGCCGAATTTTCCCTTCTTGGCCCGTGGCTCTCCCTCCACCTCTACGATGTCCATGGCGTAATCGATGGTCGGAGCGTTTGAGATGCTCGTGCCCACGCCGAAACCCGTGGCGCCGGCTTCGAGGAGCGGCGGGATCGTGTTCTCGTCGAGCCCTCCCGACACGAAGATGCCAACTTTCGTGAAGCCCCTTATATCGAGCTCCCATCGGACTTCCCGTATGATCGCCGGAAAGTCACCCCGCCTCGACCCGGGCGTGTCAAGCCTCACGGCGAGCAAATTCCTTATTGTCTCCGCCGCCTTTATCGCCTCGTTCTTTTCGTCGCCGTACGTGTCGATGAGGGCGATCCTGGAAACGTCCTCGCCCATCAGCTCGTCGAAGGCCCTCCATGCCTCTTCCTCTCCCATCACGATGATCAGCGAGTGTGGCATGGTCCCGGAAGGTTTCAATCCCAGGAATTCGGCCCCCTTGACGCTCGATACGCCATCACAGCCCCCTATGTAGGCCGCCCTGTCGATGAGGGGAGCGATGGATGGATGCATCCGCCTGATACCGAAGGACAACACGATGGCATCGCCGGCGGACTTCCGCACCCTCGCCGCCTTTGTCATTATGCCCGAGGTCTGACAAATAAACCCCAGAGCGGGCGTCTCGAACACGGCGAAGTTCAGGTAATCACCCTCTATGACCATGACGGGAACGGGGATTCCCCTTGCGTCCCTGTTCCTGAAGAGGGTTCCCTCTGGAAGGGCATAGAGATCCACTTCCCTGCCCTCGAGGAGTTCGATAACCTCGGCGAGCCCTCCAAATATCGCCCATTCGTAAGATGAGGGCAAGCTGGACACCGTGAATTCGGCCGTCACTCTTTTGTGAACGCCTTTTTGCCTCAGGATTTCCTCGGTCCTGACGAAGTAGATGTCCGTCGTTTTTCCGCTCTTGATCTCATCGTCCCGTGCCACGAAGAAGGCCATCTTTAAACCTCCTTGAAAAAGTTTTCATAAGTTTAAAGGCAGAGGCCTTTCAGAGGAAGACAGGACCCTCTATCCGATGAGGACCTCGGGCTTCAGGTTGAAAAGGACCGAGAGAGCCGCCACGAAGAGGAAATAGATGAAGAAAATGTGCTTTTCCCTGAAAGGTTCTCTGAGAACGACGAGGGCACTCAGGATTCCCAGGGGAACGGAGACAAAGAGGAGCGGGAGATAACCCAGGATGAGGGATGTGCTCAGGTATCCGAGAAATATCAGAAGAGCCGCCGCCCATTTTCCCTTCGCAGGTCCGAGAAGGGTGAAAAGGGTGCTCACGTCATGCGCCATGTCTCCCTCGAAGTCAGTGAGATCCCTGAAGTTGAGCGACAGGAAAAGGGGAATCACTATGAAAAGTGAGGCTTTTAGCGGGAAGGCGAGGAGGGGCCGTGCCGATTCGTAGACGGCAAAGCCGGCGATTGCTGCGAGAAGGGCTCCCACTGCGAGGAGAAACACCGAAAGGGGGTAAAACCTCTTGAGGCGGAAAGGGGGAGAGGAATAGGTGAAGTGCAACACGTTGCCCAGAAGGACTATAAGGAACATCCTATAACCAGCGCAGAGGGCGAGGATCAGAGAGATGAGGAGGAAAGTGAATCCGGCAAGCCGGTATCCATAGCTCTCAATATCGTCCTTCAGCGGGTTTTCCTTGTGGTTCAAGCCGTCTATCGAGAGGTCATTGAAATCGTTGAGCACGACAGAGGTGAAGAAGGAAAAGAGCACGCTGAGGGATACCAGCAGGGCTTTTCCAATGAGGATCGGTCTCCCGTAGATCTTGCTTCCCAGGAAGACCCCCAGGGCCACCGGGAAAAGGTAGTGGAGCGATATCAGGAGCCGACTGCCCCTGAGGGAATTTCTGAGTGCTATCGAAAGCCCCTTCAATCCCCACCTCCCAGTCTGGCAAGACCCCTCTTTGCGTCCTCATAGAGGGGATTAAGGTTCAGTGCCCTTCTGTAATATCTGATGGCTTTAAGGGTGTCGCCGGCCAGCTCGTAGACGAGGCCTATATTGAAGTAAGCCTGATACTGCGAGGGGTTTATCTTCAGGGACCTGCTGAAGTTGTGGAGCGCTTTCCTGAGGTCCCCCCTCTTGAGTTCGCAGGCACCGATGTTGTTGTACAGCGCGTAATCCCGGGGAGATAGGATCCTGGCCCTCTCGAAATAGAAGAGAGCCGAGTCAATTTCGCCCTCCGAATAATAAGCGTATCCGAGGCCGGCGAGGGAGATCTCATCCCTCTTGTAAAGTCTGAGAGAACGGCGAAACTCCTCTTTTGCAGGATCCAGTTTGCCCTTTCGGAGGTAGTAGTCGCCGAGAATCTGATGCCTTATGTGGGGCGGGATACCGTGTTTTTCGGCTTCTGCTATCAATTTCAGGAAACCCTCCCTGTCCCCGGAACGGGCGAGGGTCCTGGCTCCGAGAATCAGGAAGCCCGCAGGATCGTAAGGTTTAATGGATGCATCGAGGTAGATCTTCGATGCCTCTCGGCGTAGCCCCAGAATATCGTAGACCTCGCCGAGGGTCAGGTAACCTTCATACCCGGGGTCTTTCAGCTTTTCAAATTGCGATAGGGCGTCGCGGGGATGGCCGAGCTTCACGAGGCACTGCGCTTCCCTGATCCTGTACTTCTCGGATCCCGTATGCCCGGCAAGCCTCTCGTAGAGGTCAAGGGCCTTCCTTGTGTCCTTTTCGAGAAAGAGATCGAAGGCCATGAGCTCGGCAGCTCTGATTTCCCTTCCCTTTCGCGAGGCAATCATATGGGTTTTTTCTCCATACACAAGGCCTATCCCCGCGAATAGTGAAAGGAAAGAAGCTATGAAAAGTCCCCGGTGCCTTCTTATCAGCAAGGCCGTCAGGCTTGCAGCTGCGAAATACAGGGGTCCCAGGGCGATCCCTGAGAACAGAGCCGGCACAGCGAGAATGGTCCTGCTTTCGCCCTCGGTATTCCCCGACAGGTAAATTATCAGGAGCAGGAGGGCTCCCCCCAATACCATCAGCACGTTTATGGGATTGGATAAAGCCAGCTTATAAATTCCCCTCAGCGATAAAAGGGAGAACAGGGCTGAGGCGGAGAACAAAAGGGGAAGAAAGAGGGCCTTAGAAGTTAAATGGGGCAGCTTTATTTTCCCGGATTTGATCAACAGGAGCCAGCCTGCCAGCAGAGAGGAGAGGGTGAACAGGAGAGCGTAGTTCTGGCTGTCGGTTCCGGCGATGCCACCGGTTAAGATTGTCCCGAAGGATACTTTTGATGTGGGAAGAGAGGCGAGAAGTTTCGCAACCGTGTTGGGATAGATCCCGTGAAGGAAGATAAGGAGGTAGGTCAGGGGAATGGCGAGGAGGGACCTGAAGGGATTTTTCCTCTTGTAGTAAACGTAGGAAGCGGCGCCGGCCATGGCCAGCAGTATCTCGACTCGCTGGCCGGGGCTCGCCTGCACTATGTCCCTCTTCAAATTGAAGAAATCGAGAAGCCTGTGGATTTCCTCTGCGCCCTTGAGGTAGGTGAGCCTGTACCCCGCACCGTGGGACAGGAAGTAATCTATTATGGGGACGATGAGGATGACTCCCATGCCCCAGAGGAGAAGGCGGGCGAGCCTTTCGATCCTCTCGCCCGTCAAGAGGAATAAGAGGAAAATAAGCCAGAGGTACAGGGAGATGTAGAAGAGGGGGAAGTGAAGGAACATGGAATAAAAGGAGTTGGCCTTAAGCGGAGAGAAACCGAGGACGAGATTGCCCTCGAGGGAGCTCTCGAGGAAATTCCTGACGTAAATTACCGAGAGGAGGCCGGTAAAACCGCTCAGGAAGGAAAAGGGATAGTTTTCAGCTTTTTCCAGGAAGGACTTCAAGCCTTTTCGGTTTTTTGTGGGGCGGCGCGTACGCGCCGCCCCACGTAATTTGTCTATTCCTTGATCAGCTTCCTGGAGAACCTGAGAGCTTCAGACTCCACGTAGAGGAAGTAAATCCCGTGAGGAACGGGTTTGCCCCATTTGCTTCTGCCGTTCCAGTTGAAGGTGTGATATCCTGCGTTCAGGTCGCCCTCGTGGAGAGATGCAATAGCCTCTCCGGCCGCGTTGTAGATCCTGACGGAAACTCTCCCATCTATTGGCAGAAGGAACCTTATCCTGACGTCCCCGCTGAAGGGGTTGGGTGATGCCTCGACAGCTGCGGCCTCGGGTTCTGGCCTGGGATTTTCCTCCACATCGGTGTTGGACCAGGAATCGTAATAGACGTTGTGGGCTCCCTCGCCGACATAGGCCAGCGCGGGCGCTCCGGGATTTTCCCAGCCCTGTGCCGGCCGGATAAGCTCCGGTGAGTAGTCGGCAAAGGTATCGGCTTCCGACCATGTGTCGCCATCGGTTTCCCAGTAAGTTGTATATAGTTTCGTGTTGTCCCACAGGGTATCGGCGGTTATGTAGCTCACGTAGATAGAAGACCAGGTTGTGTCGTCGAAAATCGAGATGGACGGGAGGATCTCGTTCTTATAGGCATAGCCGCTGAGAAAATGCGGACTATCCCAGGTCGTTCCGTAATCGGTTGATGTCGTGTAGAAAAGATCGTAGTCATAGGGCGAATAAAACCATTTTCGCGCATACACTACCCATACCTCCCCGGATCCGTCGTGCTGGGCGGCTACCTGAGGGCCCATTTTCAT
>Ga0190304_1001035_pt1 | contig 12661 bp, 8 predicted proteins | sample 48700712_MG_FD_161670 | JGI IMG/M metagenome (GOLD analysis project Ga0190304, IMG submission 161670) | Hydrothermal vent sediment bacterial communities from Southern Trench, Guaymas Basin, Mexico - 4870-07-1--2_MG | ecosystem: Environmental > Aquatic > Marine > Hydrothermal vents > Sediment ... | reverse complement strand
TAAAATGTGTTTATACTGAACCCTACATCTTTGAAAAGCCTTTTTAAACGATTTATGTCGTAGAGTACAATATGGCCATAAAGTCCTTTTAAATAATTTTCAGTTCCGTCACCCCAATAAAAGTCACCATTGCCTAAAAGGAATTTAATTCTATGTGGGGCGTATAGTAAGTTGGGACTGGTAAAAATAACAATACCGTTACTTTTTAAGGAATTTCTAATTCCTTCCAAACATTTTAAAAATGTTGAATGCTCAAGATGTTCTGCAATTTCAGTAAATAAGATTATATCATAGGCATTTCTTTCGTCGTATGGGTTAACAGCGGAAGAAAAATCTTTTAACTTCAGATTAATATTGTATCTTTTTAGAAGTTTTTGCAATGTGGGATTATTTAGATAAGGATTCTCAGGTGAATCGTAAACAACCCAATTAAGATTTATATCCATATAATTTTTCAAATGATATACAATAGAAAAGTCTTGATGGCCATTAGCAAGTCCAGAAGCATTCAAAATGTTTAAAAACTTTGTTCTTGTATTTTTAAAATAATTTATTATTGCCATTATTGTATGAGAATGACGTAAAGAATTAGCGCTTGCCCACATTCGGGCTTTTGTTTCATTATGCATGGTTATTTCTTTTTCAACTTTATAACAAACATTGTAAATACTCGATGCTATTTTTTTTAATTCATTCATTTTTTAATGCCTGATTGAGCAACCTTATGGCACAGTACTCACCACACATGGAGCAAACCTCTTCAAGATTAGGGCTTATCTTTTCGTGTAATTCCTCTGCCTTTTTGGGGTCTATGGCAAGTTTGAACTGGTCTTTCCACCTGAGTTTTTTCCTTGCCACTGCCATCTTTGCATCCCATTCGTATGCACCAGGAATGCCCTTACCAATATCACCAATGTGGGCTGCTATTCTTGCAGTTATAACCCCTTCTTTAACCTCATCCTTTGTGGGCAGACCAAGATGTTCTGAAGGGGTTACATAGCAAAGGAAATCTGCTCCATAATAGGCTGCCATTGCCCCACCTATGGCAGATACGATATGGTCATAACCTGGAGCAATGTCTGTAACAACAGGCCCAAGCACATAGAATGGTGCACCATGGCATAGTTTCTTTTCCATCTGGATATTCATCTGGATTTCCTGAATGGGAATATGGCCCGGTCCTTCAATCATTACCTGAACCCCCGCCTTTAATGCCCTTTGCTGGAGTTCCCCAAGTAAGATAAGTTCGTGGAATTGAGACCTGTCTGATGAATCCACAATTGCACCGGGCCTGAATCCATCACCAAGGCTCAGGGTAATTTCATACTCCCTTGCTATCTCAATAAGTTCATCAAAGTATTCATATAAGGGATTTTCTTTCTTATTGTACAGCATCCAGACAACCGTAAATGTTCCACCCCTGGAAACAATATCCATTACCCTTCCTTCGTTCCTGAGCCGTTCAAAAGTGGATAAGGTAACCCCAACATGGACTGTCATGAAGTCAACACCATCCTTTGCCTGTTTCTCAATAACAGAAAAGATGTCGTCTTTTGTCATGAATACAATTCCACCCTTTTTATCCACTACCTCTATTGCTGCCTGATATATGGGGACTGTTCCAAGTGGGACATTCGTATGCTTTATAATCTCTTTCCTTATGCCATCAATATCACCACCAGTGCTCAAATCCATTATAGTATCTGTTCCAGCTTCTTCTGCCACCCTTGCCTTTTCAATTTCAATGTCTACATCTGCAAGGTCAGTGGATGAACCAATATTTGCATTGACCTTTGTTTTCAATCCCTCACCAATGGCACAGATTTTTTCTATGCTTCTGTTCCTGTTGAGAGGGATGACAATCCTTCCATTTGCAATACCATCCCTTATATACTCAGGGCTTCTTCCTTCCTTTTCTGCAATGCTCCTCATTTCTTCTGTTATTTTTCCAGCCCGTGCCTTTTCAATAAGTGTCATTCTGTCCTCCCCTGTATAAAGTTTTCTGGATTTTCAGGTACACCATCCACATCCACCTCATAATATAACATGGGGAAGGGTGTTCTGCCAGTTCTACCGACCTCCCCGATTTTTTCTCCTCTTACAACCCTTTGACCACCCTTGACATCAATGCTTTTAAGGTGGCCATAGATTGTTTTGTATTTTTTGTTATGTGTGATTTCCACGAAGTTTCCCAGGTATAAATCCTTACCAGTCTTTGAAACAATACCGTTTGCTGTTGCCACCACCTCTGTTCCCTCTGGAGCAGAGATTCCAATTCCGTTGCACTTTTTCCACCTTTCTGTATATAAATCCCAGGATTTTCCAAACTTTTTCACGATAATACCACCCACAGGTATGATTGAGGGTATGTTTTTCCCCTTTTCTCTGACTATCTCCAGTGCCTTTTTCAATATCTGTTCTGTCATTCCGGCTTCAACAAGCAGGGAGTCCACATCCATGTGCTCTGTTCCTGCTTCTATTTTTTCAGGCACAGAAAATTTATACTTTTTCAGTATTCCCTTCTGTTTCTTCTTTAATGATTCAAGTTCATTGTTAAGCGAATCAACCCGGGATTTGAAAACCAGGAGTTTTTCCTTCAGGAGTCTGTTGTCCTCTTCCATCTCAGGTATGGTTGTTACATCAACATAATAGGACAGATTCTTTAAAAATATAGATGCTGCTATCACTATTCCAAGAACAAGGAGAAGAAAAACAAGCACGGGGAATCTGAAGGCCCTTGTTTTTTCTCCAGGATGGTGGGGAACAATGATAAATTTAATCTTTCTTTTCACCATAGATGTAATTCCTGAGTTTGTCCAGTGCTCTATTTCTCAATTGCCTCACCCTCTCCCTTGAAAGCCCCATCATCTTTCCAATATCCTCAAGGGTGTGTGGATTCTCTCCATCAATGCCAAAATACAGACGAACAATATCCCTTTCCCTTGGATTCAGGTATTGCATTCCATGTTTTATAAGTTCAATAAACCTCTTTCTGAAGAAGACCTCTTCGGGTGATTCAACACTTTCGTCCTTCATAACATCCTTGTAACTCAAACTGTCTGTATGCTGGATTTCATCATCAAGGGAGATGTCCTGCCTTGCCACATTCATAGCCTCAATGATTTCCTCAGGTTTAACCCCGAGTTCCTTTGCTATCTCCTCAACGGTTGGTTCTCTTCCAAGGTTCTGGCTCACCTTACTTTCTGCCTTGGCAACCTTTATAATTTTTCCTGCCCTGCTCATTGGAAGTCTGTACGATTTTATGTGTTCTGTTACAGCCTTCATGATGGATTGCTTAATCCACCAGACCGCGTATGAAAGGAATCTAACCCCCTTCCTTTCATCGTATCTTTCCGCCGCCTTAACAAGCCCAAGATTTCCCTCATTTATGAGGTCAGAGAGGGGGGTGCCAAGGTTCTGATATGCCTTGGCAACGCTCACCACAAACCTCAGGTTTGACTGTATGAGCTTATCCCTTGCCTCCTTGTCCCCCTCTCTTGCACGACGGGCAAGTTCCTTCTCCTCCTCCTCTGTGAGAAGAGGGTATTTCTGTATTTCCTTCATGTAGATTGAGAGTGTCTCATCGTTAAACCTTGGCATTAGCCTCCTTTTATGGCTACAAGTTTCCACACGCCGTTAGGCTTCTTGACCTGGAAGATAACGGGTTTTCTGCTATGCTCATACTTCTTTTTTGCCTTTCTAAAGTCTGTTATATCATGGATTTCAATATTTTCAACCTTTTTTATAATATCACCTGGTTCTATTCCCTTTTCAAAGGCAGGAGAATCATCACTTACCTCTGTTACAATAACCCCAGATTCTTTCTCCTTTATGCCCAGTGATTCAAGCACGGATGGTGTGATTGATTCCACCTTCATTCCGAGCCACTCTTCTTCCCCTTCAACCACCTTCTCTTTTTCGCTCTTTTTCATCTTCGCAAGTTCGGGCCTCTCCCCAAGTTTTATCTCAAGTGTTTTCCTTTTGCCATCTCGGATAACAACCACCTTCACCTTCTTACCAGGGGGTGTTGTTGCCACGGTGATTCTGAATTGAGTAACATTTGTTACATCCTTCCCATTAAACTTAATTATCACATCACCTGGTTTGAGCCCACCCTTTTCAGCAGGGCTGTCCTTTTCAACATATGCCACAACAACCCCTGACTGATTTTTCTTCATTCTCAGGGCCTCTTTCACATCATCAGTGAGTTCCTGGGGGATGATACCGAGATAACCCCTTGCTACTGTTCCAGTTTTTATTAAAGACTTTGCAACATCCATTGCAAGGTTTATTGGAATTGCAAAACCTATTCCTATGTTTGTGTTGCTGACAATGGCTGTGTTTATACCAACTACCTCCCCTTTTATATTGAGCAATGGACCACCAGAATTTCCAGGATTGATCGCTGCATCTGTCTGAATAAAGTCTTCAACAATCAATCCCTCCCTCAATGGAATATCAGACCTTCCTTTTGCGCTCACCACACCTGCCGTTACTGTTCCCCTTAATCCAAAGGGACTTCCTATGGCAATAACCCATTCACCCACCTGAAGGTCGTCAGAATTACCAACAGGTAGTGCTGGAAAGTCTTCCTTTTTCTTTATCTTTAAAACTGCCACATCCGTTGTAGGGTCCCTTCCCACAAGTTCAACATACCTGTCCGCTATGGTTTCTCCATTGTCAAATGTGATTGTGAGTTTCTGCGCACCCTCAACCACATGGTTGTTTGTAAGCACATAGTTTTCTCCATCAATGTTCACAATGAACCCAGAACCAAGCCATGACCTTTTAAGGGGTCTTTTCCTTGGTTGTGATGGAGGTCCACCAAAGAACTTCCTGAAGAATGGGTCATTGAAAAGGTCATCCCATGGAGACCACACATTTATATAGTCAGTTCTTTCACCCTTAATAGATACCACACCCTTCCTTGCATTCTTCACAACCTGAACAAAGGGATTTGCATAATCTACCTTCGCCTGGGGGATGGGTTTTATTTCTGCAGCACTTGCCTTTCCTGTAACATTGAAACTGCTTGCTGTTATAAGACCAATTCCAAAAGCAAAAACAGCAACAAGTGCAACAAAAAGGGCACTCAATACAACGGTTCTTTTATCCTCCATTTTCACCTCCTTGTTTTTTATAATAATTTTTACACATGTTTCAGATATGTCAAGTTCAGTTTTTCATTCCCTGAACAGGGGCAGGGATTCTCCCTCCTCTCAAAATGAAATCTGTTGCACGGAATTTGTTAACGGGCATAACCACAGATTCTCCTAATAGTCCTCCATAGGAAACGATGTCTCCGGGCTTCTTTCCATAGGCAGGAATGATCCTTACAGCGGTTGTTTTTGAATTTATAACCCCTATTGCAATCTCATCGGCGATTATGGCAGATATGGTCTCCGCTGGTGTATCACCAGGAACGATAACCATATCAAGGCCCACTGAACAAACGGATGTCATTGCTTCAAGTTTTTCAAGTGTGAGTGCGCCATCCATCGCAGCCTTCACCATACCTGCGTCCTCTGAAACAGGTATAAATGCACCGGAAAGCCCTCCCACATAGGAGGTGGCCATTGCCCCGCCCTTCTTAACGGCATCTGTGAGAAGTGCCAGTGCTGCTGTTGATCCTGGTGCTCCTGTTCTTTCAAGCCCCATTGCCTCAAGGATTTCTGCCACACTGTCCCCTGGAGCGGGTGTTGGAGCAAGTGATAGGTCAACTATACCGAATGGTACGCCAAGCCTTGTTGCTACGGTTCTACCAACCAGTTCTCCTACTCGGGTTATCTTGAAGGCAGTCCTCTTTATTATATCTGATAGTGTTCCCAGGTCTTTATCCCTGTGTCTCTTAACCACATCAAGAACCACGCCTGGTCCACTGATACCAACATTGATAACGAGTTCTGGCTCCCCAACACCGTGGAATGCTCCAGCCATGAATGGATTGTCCTGGACAGCATTTGCAAAGACCACAAACTTTGCACATCCGATTGAATCCTCATCCCTTGTTTCATACGCGAGTTTCAGGATGGTTTCACCAAGCATCTTTACTGCATCCATGTTTATTCCTGCCTTTGTGGATGCAACATTTACAGAGGAATTAACACGTTTTGTTCTGGCAATGGCAAAGGGTATTGAATTTATCAATGTATAATCACCTTTTGTAAATCCCTTTTCTACAAGGGCGGAGAATCCACCCAGAAAATCTACACCAACCTCCCTTGCAGCCCTGTCAAGGGTCTTTGCAATCTCAATATAGTCTTCCTCTCTGGTGTACTCAGAAACAATTGCAATTGGTGTGACGGCAAGTCTCTTATTAACTATCTTGATGCCAAACTCCTGTTCAATCTCCCTTGCAGTCTTCACAAGGTTTTTTGCTGATTGTGTTATCTTTTTATAGATGTTGTCCATAAACTCCTTCGGCTCCCTTGATGTGCAGTCCCGAAGGGATATTCCAAGAGTAACAGTCCGAACATCAAAATGTTCCAGTTCGGACATTTTGATTGTTTCAAGTATCTCTTCCTGACTATAAAACATTTTCTCTTTATATACCCAAAAAGGTTATTTGTCAACAATAGGACTCTATACATACTGGATTTGTTCCATGGTAACTACCATCCTTGCATTTTTGAAATATTGATGCCACTTCGCAGACCCATCCAATGTCCAGTTGATTGGTCATTATTCAGATTTCCCGAGGGACCCAGAAGACATATGTTATATTGATAACAGGAATTTTGCGGTATCACTTAAATCTTTTGAAAAAAAGAGCAGTGGAGTATATTGAGGCATTCAAAGCGCCTGGTTCACGGGTAGAAAGATCGTATCAGGGGTATCCGGGCCCGGAAAACATTGGATTGCCTGATAATCCTTGGGTGAGCGTTTTTTGAGTAAAACCTGAAAATTATAATATTACTTGACATTATCCCAAGGGAAAGTTAGAATTACAAAAAGGGAGGGTTCTATGTTCTATTTATTTATGCTTTTTTCTTTGGTGGGCGGTTCAAAATTCAGCCCACAGAATGGGACTTACATAGTTGCTGAGCCTATTGGTTACTACAATTCTGCTGGAGTCCCCGAGATTGTGAAGATACAGGTAATGAATCCTCAGGGGGAGATTGATAACACTTATAATAATGTTCTGGACCTTCATTCAATAGAATCAAATCCCAACTTTAGTGTGCTTTTTATCTCCACTGTCACTTATCTGCCTGTGGATACGGTTCACATAAATAGGGGAGAGGGGTGGATTGCTGTTGTTGATTATGAGCCAGAAACACTGGGAATGTATGTTGAAGACCCGGCAGGAATCCTCAAGACATCAATACCAGTTGGATGGTTTGTTGACCCTTCATCAAGCACAAATGTTCCAATGAAGGCAAAGATTGAAGGACCTGATACAACAAATTCTGCCTATTCTCCAGCCTTTATTTACCCTGACCTTTTTTATTTCAGTGTAATAGACTCGTTTGGTCTGGTTGATACCTCGGTTGGCGGGATACTTGATACAACAGTAATTCATGTAAAGATACTGGGGGATTCTGATACCAGTGCAGGTTTTTATGACCCGATAGCAGATACATATTTTGTTGAGGGGCCTGTTACAATGTTCAGCGGCAGGGGATGGCTATATGTTGTGGATTATACAGATGTATCAGAAGAGATATCCATTGTTGCTGAGGATATTTCTTCCATTTATGACTTTGGGTCTGACACATTCACTGTTTATTTCACCACTGATACGATAGCCACAAAGGCCATACTTTTCCCTGTGAATGGCCAGTTTGGAACTTACAATGTGAACAAGGTCTTTTATGGGCTTGCCTTAATGGGAGATGGCCCTGACCCTTCAAATAGTTCATCCCAGATTTCACTTTCATATATTGACCCGTATGGGATGAACTCAGTAACCATCACTCCTTCTAATTTCAGAACCCTTGCCAGTGGTGCAACATCCTTTAAGGTTCTGGATACAGAAGCAGACAGTTTCGTTTTTGTCACCATGGATGTTCAGGGCTCTCCATATCTTTATCCATTTAACCCCCTGGTCATAACTTCGTTCAAGGATTCAGGGGTTGCAGTGCAGATAGCATCCGGTGTTCCCTATATGGTGCCTGCTGGAGAAACAATAAATATTGATTTCTGGACTGTTGATGGGATTTATTCTTTTGATTCAACATACAATGGATGGTTAAATGGTTACATATTCAATGGAAGTGGAGCAGTGTTTGATACACTTAATCAGGCTTCAGAATACTTCCCATTTGTGAATGGTCATGCTACACTCAGGTTTGTATCAAACACCCCGAATTCCACTGTTGGGCTTAAGTGCAGGGATGCCGAAGGAAATGAAAACGCAGGATATGTGGGGAACTGGATGTCAGATGAAGCCTATATTCAGGTCAGAGCGGTTTCTTCCTCTGCAAACAGGCTCGTTCTTAAAGAGCAAAAGAATATTGCTTCACCATATACTGCATTGTTCATAACGGTTGCAGCAGTGGATGATAGTGGATATATTGACCCATCCTGCCAGGATACAGTGGTAATAACTGGAACTGGAAGTGCCATATATGAACCAGATACACTGGCACTTGAAAAGGGTATAGGTGGTTTCTGGATATACGATATTTTCTCTGAGGTTGTCTATGTAACAGCAACATCCAGTTCACTTGGTTCTGCAATGGATACAATCTACTACATCCATCCTGATTCTGCTGCATATATTGTGTTAATATTACCAGAAGAGGCCTGCCTGAATGAAAGTGCGGATGTTACAGGTTATATCTTTACACCAGAATATGCCCTTGCGGATTATTACAATGGTTTTGTGAGTGTTGGTGCCACTGATAACTACAGAAGCAATTCAGTGTATTTCATCACACCAGACCCTGAAAGTGTCCCTGTTAACAATGGTATCTTTACTGCTACACTTTCTGATACAGAACCGGAGTACATTACAGTAACAGCACAGGATGTGAAAGGATTACTCGTTCCTGATAATGAGGACATGACCTTCTATGGGATGCTTGACACCCGTGTTGTTGGACCACACAGGGTGAATTGTTACGATACAATCCAGGTATTCTTGAGGGATGTTCAGGGAAACAGGATTTATCTTGATGGTGTGTATAGGGATGATTCACTCAGTTTTTCCGTTTCACAGATAGGTGGCTCAAATGCTTACTCTGTTTCTATGCCAGATGGTGATAGAACAACCTTTGTTGATGGTTTCTGTTCTGTAAGAATAATGGATTCAGAGGTGGAGACATTGAAAATCTCCACATTTCCATATAATGCTGACTGGTATCATGGATATGAAACTGCCAGTTACATTGGAATTACGGGGATTTCAGAACCTTCACCCTTCCAGATAAAGTTGAATACTGTACAGAAGGGCGTCTTGAGTTTTCAGTTTGGTATGAATGCAATGGGTTCTGTTTCCATTGAACTGTTTGATATAGCAGGCCGTTGTGTTTTCAGAAGGGACATGATACTGAAGCCCGGCACATACACGGTGGTCAGGGAAAATCTGCCATCAGGTGTTTACTACCTCAGACTCTCCCGGGGAAAGCAGCAAGTTAAAGGAAAGGTGGTTTATATAAGATAGTAAATATCATACACATACCCATCTGAATCTCACAGCCTGCGTTCTTTTTTTAATACCACAATCATTCTGTGGGAATCAGTCCTGTATGGATGGCCCGACCAGGAGCCCATTATCTCCACTATCTCAAATCCACTTTTCCTGGTAAGTTCAAGGCTCTCTGGAATTGACTCCACCAGATTCAATGAATTTTCTTAAAGAATATAAAGGGCCTCTCCATTGTCCAGGTTTACTTTATCCCAGATTCTTGGAATGAACCTATTCACCACCCTTTCCCTCCCAGCTACTTTCCTCAAAGGATTTTTGAATATTGCCGCGAGATATATAATCAATGTATTCATTTTGAAAAAATCCATCCAGATTTTTCAGGTTATCCTCCTTTTTTAAAGTTTACGACTGGCATTTCCAGGTCAAACCAGAGATTTAACCCTATAATTTTATTATTAGAATCCGTACAGAATTCTACCTCTAATCTCCTTTTTCGTTTATCATAAAACTCAAATAGATTTTGCCCAAGATGTTGTAAATTGAACCAATCTCTCTTTATTCTGATTTTTAACACATTACCTTCATAAGAAATCATGATATCTCCGTATATGTTATTACTGTAAATCCCTGTGAATGCTTTTTTATCACATAAAGGAGTTATACCTTTTACCATTTTTTTATTCCTATTCCCAAATTTTATCTTTTCTTCTGCATCTTTCTTTTTCTTCCATTCTTTAAACCTTTTGTTCCAATTCACTATTTCTCTCCCAAGGAGTAGGTCTATTAAATACATCCCTATTATCTGTCCTGCAGGTGACCCACCAAGATTGGTCAGAATTATTGCACCAAAATTTCTTCTTGGAAGTATAACAATTTCTGAACTATATCCTTTTACATGACCTCCATGTCTCAAAACAGGTTCATTCCTATAAATAAGAAATTTCCAACCCAGACAATATGCCTCATATGATATATCTTTTCCAGAAGAAGCCCTTACCACTGCAACAGGCTTTTGAAGAGATATTAGTGTCTCTTTTTTAATAATATTCCCTGTTGCACCAAGATTAAACAATATCCACTTACATTGGTCTTCAACCGTTGATATTATACCGCCTGCTGGATTCATAAACATATATTCATTCATCAATTCCTCTGGATATTTATTAAGTATACCATCCTCTATCAAGTATGATGCACTGATGTTCTGTGTCTTTTTTATCCCTGAGAAAGAAAAGAAGGTATCCTTCATTTTTAGTGGACTGAGTACCTCTTTTCTTGTAAACTCTTCCCATGAGATACCCGTTGTTCTCTCAATGATATAACCCAGCACCACATACATAAAGTTGCTATAACTGTAATTCTCTGTTAAAAGATTTACATCCAATTTACCCAGAATCTCAAGAAGTTCTTCTTTTGTATTTATTGTTCTTGTGAACAAAAGATTTTCTGTATAAAAGGGTAATCCTGTCTGGTGAGACAAAAGGTCTTTTATTGTTAAATTAGAAAAAGGGAATTCAGGAATATATCTTTTCAGAGGGTCCTTCCATTGTAATAGACCTCTTTCCTTCAGTATTGCAATCCCTGTAGAGGTGTATGATTTGGTAATTGAGCCTATGCAGAATAAGGTATTGGGAGTAACAATGCTCTTTTCCTTAATATTGCCATATCCAAAACCTTTTTTATAAACAACTTCACTCTCAGAGACAATCCCTACTCCTATACCCGGAAGTTTCCACTCACTTTTTATTTTATTTATAAAACAATCAATTTTTTCAAATTCCATAAACTATTTTTTGTGGATGCCCTTTTTGGGAACATCTCCATCATAACTCATTCACTTTCTCCTTGAATCTCATTGTAAAGTTTAATCATACGTTCGCTTATTAGTGAAGAGGCATTAGTTTTAATGCCTATATTCTCTATGATTTCTTCTGGATAATACTTTTGTCCGTCTTTCCAGAGATGCATTAAGAACTCTCCCACTGATTTATTTTTAAACCACATATCCCCATAATTCTCTGTAAAGAATTGATAAATTGCGGCTTCAAATATCTCTGCCTTGATATATTTTACTATTGAAAAATGAGGTGAAATTTCGTCTAAATACAGATATTCTGGAAACTTTATTCTAGTAGTATTAGACATAATGTCACTATAGATTTTTTCTTTCCCTGAAAGTTCAGGGCTTTCCCATAACTTGATATTGTAAAGAAACTCGCCAATGAACATTCTTAGAAGATACATTTTATGTAGCCACATAATTTTTAAATATCTTTTTAATCTTTCGCCTTTTAAACCTAATTTATTTTCCAGCCAATAAGGGTTATATATCAAATGGTCAAACAAGGATGCATACCCTTCGGAAACAGAACTATCCCCAAGTCTTTTAAAGGCAAAATGCAATTTAGGGTCTGTATATCCAAAATGAAGGGCATGTCCTAACTCATGTAAAAATTGTCCGTAATCTTTAATCCCACCTAAGGGAACACAAACCAAAACGATCCGTTCTGGTATTTTTATGGCAGAACAAAAACCATATATAGATTTTCCTTCTCTTTCCTCCAGATCAAAACTAATACTGCCATTGGCAGTGAAATCTAAACCCATATCTTCAACTGTTTCTTTGACAATATCAATCATTCTCTCCTTCGGAAAGAAGGAGTCAAAATCTTTATTCCTACCAAGAAATCCCATGTCAAAGTAAAAAGCTTCATTTGGATTTATATTTAAATACTCATTCAGGGTGTTTTCCAGTTCCAGATAGTAAATATCCTCAGTCCTATCAATGAAACCTTTTAATACTCCTTCCAGTTGTGAAAAATCTATACCGGTTACCTTTTTAAATAGAGATATCAAATCTCCTCCTCCAATTTTATCAACTATTTCAAAGGTTTTATTATGAATAATTTTAAGTGATTCGTTTAGCTCTTCAAAGAGCACTTTTTTCCTTTCTTCAATCTCTAACCGGGATTTTCTATCACTGATATTAATTTGTTTAACACACGCAGCAAAATACGAAAGTTCTTCTCCAGAAGACAAATTTATTTTTTTATTAGACAGAATAGTTTC
>Ga0190304_1001028_pt1 | contig 12722 bp, 9 predicted proteins | sample 48700712_MG_FD_161670 | JGI IMG/M metagenome (GOLD analysis project Ga0190304, IMG submission 161670) | Hydrothermal vent sediment bacterial communities from Southern Trench, Guaymas Basin, Mexico - 4870-07-1--2_MG | ecosystem: Environmental > Aquatic > Marine > Hydrothermal vents > Sediment ... | reverse complement strand
ATCAAAAAAAATTATTTTTGGATTTAGCAAAGCCATTAAAAAAGCAGCTGAAAAAAGAACTTGTCTGGGTTGAAAAAGACGACCACTTTTCTGACTCCACAAAAACAAGGAAGCCATTATGGCTGCCCGAAGACAAGAAGAACTAACACCGGTCATTAAAACAAAAAGAAAAATACTCATTAAAGAAAGATAAAAAGCAGTTGAGCGAGAAAAAGCTAAGAAAATAAGAAAATTCATTAAATAAAAAGAAAAAATACCAATATGGTAGCCAGAAAGAGCCACTAAATGACTTATCCCAGCCGAATTTATTTTTTCTTTAAAAGAAAAAGGCATTTCTCTTTTTTCGCCAAGAAGAAGGGCTTTGTAAAAAGAGGAAGAAGGTTCAGGAAAAATAAAAGAAATTTTTTCTTCAAATTTATTTTTTAAAGAAAAGAGGGTTCTTTTTAGGCCTAATGACTGATTTCTTTTAACTATTTTTATTGCTGGCCAATCAGATTTTAAAAAGACATTTTTCTTAAAATAATAAAAATTTTCTATTTTCTTTATTTTTCCTTGAATTCGAATAACATCTCCATAATTTAACTTTTGACTTAAATTAGTTTTGACTAAAATTTTACTTTTTGTTTGGGGATTAAGAACTTTAACTAAAAATACTTGCTTGCCTTCTCTAAAATAAGGTTGATTGCTAACTTGAGCCAGAAGATTAACTTCCTTTTCCTTTTCTTCCTTTAAGGATTGATAAAGCAAGTCCGCTGAAAAAGAAGAAAAAAGAGAAAGAGAAAAATAAAAAAAGCCAGTCAAAAAAGAACTAACTATTAAAAAAAAGAAAAATTTCTTTTTTCTTTTTTTGAAAAAAATCAAGAAAGAGAAAAGAAGAAAAAGGAAAAGAGAAAAAATAAAAGAAATTTTCAAATAGTAAAAAAAGGAGGCAGTAAAGATTCCAATCAAAAAGAAAAAAATTAACCAGAAATATATCTCTGATTTAGCCATTCAAAAAAGCAGAAAATACCCTACACTATTTTCGTTACAAAAATAGTACAGAGTTTACTTATTTTTCTTTTTTCTTCTAAAAAAAGCCGGAATATCAAAATAATCTTTAAAAGTTCCTTCTTCTTTTTTTTCTTCTTTCTCTTGAGAAAATTCTTTCTTTTGAGAAAAAGGACTTTCATTTTTTTCTTTCCCCTGTTCTTGTTTCTGACTGCTATCTTCTTTTTTTTCTTTCTCTTGTCTAATTTGTTCAAAAATACTTAAATTCTTACTCGGCAACCTTTCACTTTTAGCCAAATAAGGATTAAAACCAGTGGCTAAAATAGTTACTTTTATCTGGTCTTTTTTTAATCTTCTATCTTCAAAGGCACCAAAAATAATTCTGGCTTCTGAATCAGCTCTTTCTCTAACCATTTCGGCTACTTCTTTTATTTCCTCCATTCTCAAATTATTGCCGCCGATATTCAAAAGAAGACCGGTAGCTCCTTGAATAGAGGTTTCTAATAAAGGAGATTCTATAGCCATTTGAGCGGCTTGGACAGCCCTATTTTCTCCTTGACCGTAACCTATACCTATCAAACTTGAACCGGCGTTTTCAATAATAGTTTTAACATCAGCAAAATCAACATTAATAATACCTGGCAAAGTAATCAAATCAGAAACACCTTCAATGGATGACTTTAAAATAGCGTCTATTTTTTCAAAGGCCTCAAGAAGAGGAGTGTCTTTATCTATTAAAGAAAAAATTTTATCATTTTTAATAACAATCAAAGAGTCAACTATCTCTTTAAGATTCAAAATTCCTTCTTGAGCAATTCTTTCCCTTTGCAATCCCTCAAAAACAAACGGCTTGGTAACAACAGCTAAGGTCAGGCAACCCAAATCTTTAGCAATTTGGGCAACCACTGGTGAGGCACCGGTACCAGTCCCACCACCCATACCAGCAGTAATAAAAACCATTTCTGAACCTTTTAGACTTCTGGCTATTTCATCTTTGGCTTCTTCAGCCGCCTGACGACCTAATTCCGGATTCATCCCGGTACCAAGACCATAAGTTAAATGCCGGCCAATATGAAGTTTCTGCCTAGCCAGAGTATGGTGAAGATCTTGGGTATCAGTATTGATAGCCAAAAATTCAACCCCTCTAATTCTTTGACCGGTCTGCATTCGGGTAATAGCATTACCACCAGCACCACCAACACCAATTACTTTAATTTTAACAAAAGTTTGAAAATCAGGTTTTAATTGAGGCATAGAATATATTTTATCAAGGAATAAATGATTTGAAAAATTTCTTGATTTTATTGGTTAGGGTTTCACTTTCTATTAAAGGAGTGCTGCCACTTTTAATTCCTGAATTAATCGCCCAAAGAACTAAACCGCTGGCATTTACCCAGAGAGGATCTTCTAAAATTTCTCTCTCTTTCTCGCTCCAAAGGGATTCTGGAGAAAAATTACTGGCAAAACCAATCTGGCTGGTCATTTTAAGATAATCGCGGCTAAATTCTAAAATAGAAGGCAATTTAGCTCCGCCGCCAACCAGAACTACACCACCAGGCAAATTCGCCTGCTTGCCAATTTTTTTTATTTCCTGATTAACTAAATCAAAAATTTCTTCCAGCCTAGCTTCAATAATCTGGGCTAAATACTTCCGAGAAATTTCTTCTTCTAAAGAAGGATCAAATTCGTTAAGATTAACTGTTTCTTTTTTAGAAATATTTTTAGAAGAAGCCGAACCGTAATGAATTTTAACTTCTTTGGCTATCTTTGTTGGAATTCTTAAAGCCAAAGCAATATCATTAGTAATATGCTCGCCACCCAAAGGAATCGTCTTTAAAGTCAAAAGTTTATTTTCTTGAACAACAGCCAAATTAGTTGTCTCCCCGCCTAAATCTAAAACCAAAACACCAAGTTCTTTTTGATTTTTAGAAAGAGTAGAAAGAGAAGAAAGAAGAGGAGAATAAACCATTTCGACCACCCGATAACCGGCCAATTCCTGAACGCATTTGATTAAATTTTTTCGCCAAGGATTGAAGCAACTAACCACCAAACTTTCTACTTCTAAACGAATACCGTTCATCCCTTTAGGGTCATGAATACCGCCAATACCATCAACAAAATATTCTAAATCTATCAAATGGAGAACGCTTCGGTTAGCTGGCAAATTAATGTTTTGAGAATTTTTTAGGGCTCGAAGTAAATCATCTTGAGTTATCTCCCCATCAGCCCTAGCCACGGCTGTTACTCCTCTTGAAGGATGAATGTTAACATCCTGGCCGTTAAAATTAAGATAAATCTCCTTTATCGGAGAATTTATTTTTCCTTGAAGCTCATTCAAAAGATTGACAATGGACAAAGAACATTCTTCTAAGTCAGTTACCACTCCTCTTCTCAAACCGGCTGAAGGAATCTGGCAAGCAGCAAGGATTCTTGGCTGAAAGTTTTTATTTAAAGAAGCAGCTATCGCTTTAGCCGAAGCTGAACCTAAATCAACCGCTACTATTAAATTTTCTCTTTTTCTCCTCATAATCTTTTAAACTTTTTCTAAAATTTCTTTTTCTTTCTTCTCCATTTTTCGCCAAGCGCTCTCTGTCTGATGATGATAACCTAAAAGGTGTAAGAAACTATGAATTAAGAGTTTTTTCAAAATCTCTTCTTCTTTAGCTGGCTTTCTTTTTCTGAAAATAAGTTCTAAACAAAGATATATCTCGCCAAAAACTTTTTCCTTTTTAGGCCAAAGAAAATCGCTCTGCTGATAAGAAAAACTTAAAATTCCACTTCTCGGCTTTCTTTTCTTAAAAAAAAATAGATTTCAGAAAACTCTTTGGGTGGCAAAAGATTAATAACAATCCTCTCGTTTTTTAAACCAAGAACTTTGCTAATTTTTCTAGCAAGATAAAGGATTTTTTTCTCAAAACAATAATTTTTTTTACCCTGACTTAAAATCTCTATCGGCATAAATCAAAATAAATTTTTTCTTTTCTTTTCTTCGTATTCTCTCCTCTTCTTTTCTCGGTAAAGGGCTTTTTCTCTTTTAGCCCTTTTATTCTCTTTTTTCTGATAGAACATTCTTTTTTTAACTTCAATGATGAGACCGCTACCAAGAACTCGCTGATTAAACCTTTTAACAAGCGAAGCTGTACTCTCTTTTGGTTTTTTGTAAACTTCAATAGTCATAATTTAATTTGTTAATTTTTGATAAATTTCTTCCAAACTTTCTTTGGGCGGATTAGAAACAATACTCTGAATGTCCTTACCACCATCATTTTGGTAACGAGTAATAATGTTAAAATGAAGATGGTCAATAACCTGACCGGCCGACCGACCATTATTACAACCGATATTGAAACCATCGGGATTAAGTTTGTCTTTTAAGAGACGAACTACTTCTTTAACTGTCTTAAAAAAATCTAATAACTGGTCATCAGGCAATTCCAAAAGATCAGCATAATGCTTTTTGGGAATAACCAAGCAATGACCAGGACTGACAGGATTAATATCTAAAAAAGCCAAGGAATTTTCGGTCTCCTTGATAATTTTTGCTGGAATTTCTTTTCTAGCAATTTGGCAAAATAAACAATTCATTTTTTTAATCTTTTCTTTAAAACAGGAATTAGTTTTTTCAAAGGAATTTCCTCCTGGATACCAGTCTCCATATCTTTGAAAATAATGGTTTGGGAAAAAACCTCTTTCTGGCCCAAAATAAGAACAAAAGGAATTTTCTCCCGGTCAGCTAACTGCATTTGGGCTTTCAAACTTTCTTTGGCAAAATTTTCCTTAACCCTAAAACCTTCTTTGATTAACTCTTCAAAAATCAAAACTGCTTGTTTCTTGGCCTCCTTACCTAATTGAACAAGAAAAAGTTGGCTTTTTTCCTGTTTGGTTGCTGAAATTTTTCTTTCTTTCAATAAATCAATCACTCTTTCTACGCCAATAGCGCCGCCCAACGCCGGCACTGACTTGCCACCCAGTTCTTTTATTAAGCTATTATACCTACCTCCAGCAGCTAAAGCAAGAGGATTAATTTCTTTTTCTATTTCTTCAACATCATAAGCAAAAATTTCAAAAACCATATCTGAATAATAATCAAGACCTCTGACAAGATAAGGATCAAGTAAATAAGGAACTTTTAAATTGTCTAAAATCTCTAAAACCTCCTTAAAGTTCTCTCGGTGACTTTGACAAAGATGATCTAAAATAATTGGTGCTCCTTTTTTTATTTCCTGACACTTTGGGTTTTTACAATCAAGAACTCTTAAAGGGTTTGATTTCAACCTTTCCCGACAATCTGAACAAATAAGTTTCTTTTTTGTCTGGTAATATTTTTTTAAGAGGCGAATGTATTTCTTTCGGCAGCGTTGGCAGCCAATATCATTTATTTTGACTGTTAAGGTCTTTATTTTCAGTAATTTCAGAAACTTCCAAAGAATAAGAATAACCTGAGCATCATAAGCCGGTTCAGACGAACCAATAATTTCAAAACCAAACTGGTGAAATTCTCTCTCTCTGCCTTGCTGAGGCCTCTCATATCTAAAAACTGGCCCAAAATAAAAAAGTTTAACTGGTTGAGGCCAAGAAGACATTCCTTGCTCTAAATAACTCCTGATAATAGCCGGAGTAAATTCAGGCCTCAAGACAACACTATCTCCTCCTTTTGTTCTAAAAGAAAACATCTGCTTTTTGACTACTTCACTTTCTTTGCCAGTACTTCTTTCAAATAATTCCCTTTTTTCAAGAATAGGCGTTTGAATATAAGAAAAATTATAAGACCTGGCCAAATTTTCGCCGGTCTTTCTCAGCCAAAACCAATAAGGAGAATCCTCTGGCAAGATATCCTTCATTCCTCTAAGAAGATGAAAAATCTTTTTTTTCTTAGGCATTTTTAGTTTTTTTGAATTGAAGTCCCTTTTTTGCTAATTGCTAATTGCCAACTGCTAATAGCTGAATGAATACCTAAAAATGGCCAAAGAAGAAAACGGCCAAGCCCGCAAACGAGCAATACCAATAATATTTTCTTTTTTTAAAGGGCCCCAATGTCGAGAATCGTAACTAAAGGAACGATTGTCGCCTAAAACAAAATATTCATCATTTTGAAGGGTTAAATCAATATTTCCAGAAGTTCGAATTCCTTGAGGAAGATAAGCAGATTCGTCTAATTTAAACCCTTGAGGATGGTTTTTATTAAAAATTTCTATTTGTCCATTTTTAATAACTATTCTTTCCCCAGGCAAAGCAATAATTCTTTTGATATAATAATCTTTTTTATTAGGCGCTTTAAAAACAATAATCTCTCCTCGCTGGTATTGGTAAATTTTCGGTGTTATCTCATCAACTATCAAATAATTACCACCTTCAATGTTGGGTTCCATGCTTTCCCCTTTAACCAAAAACGGTTGAAAGAGAAAAGTCCTAATCAAGACAACTATCAAAAAAGAAATCAAAATACTTTCGCCTATTTCTTTAAGCCAGAGAAGTTTTTCTTTCATTTTGCTGATTATAGCTAAAAATTTGACGAATGTCAATTAATGTTCCAATTACAAGTATTTAAGCATCTCTATTTGTCATTTTTTTCTTTTTGGTTAAAATAAAACTTTATGGAAAATAAGAATTTTTTGATTGAAGAAGAAAAACAAATCCTTCATTTTTGGCAAAAGCAAAAGATTTTTGAAAAAAGTTTAGAGCAAAGAAGGGGTAAAAAGAAATTTGTTTTTTACGAAGGACCACCAGGGACAAATGCCAAGCCAGGCATCCATCATGCTTTAAGCAGAATCTATAAAGATGTCATTTGTCGTTTCAAAACAATGACTGGTTTTTTTGTCGAAAGAAAAGCCGGCTGGGACACTCACGGTTTGCCAATAGAACTTCAAGCTGAAAAAGAACTCGGCTTTCAAAGCAAAAAGGATATTCTTAATTTTGGTATAGAAAAATTCAATCAAAAATGCCGGGAGTTGGTTTTTACTTACAAAAAAGATTGGGAAGAAATGACTAAAAAAATCGGTTTCTGGCTTGATTTAGATAATCCTTATATTACTTTAGAAAATAAATACATTGAAAGATTGTGGCAAGTTATTAAAAGAATAAATCAAAAAAAATTACTTTACCGGGAATACAAAATTTCTCCTTATTGCCCAAGATGCCAAACAGTCCTTTCTAGCCATGAAGTTGCTCAAGGATATAAAAAAGTAAAAGAGCCAGCCATCTTTATTAAATTCCCAATTGTTAATTTTCCTTTTCCCAATAGTTATTTTTTAGTTTGGACAACTACGCCTTGGACCTTGCCGGCAAATATGGCTATTGCTCTAAATAAAAACTTTAACTATGCCTTGGCTAAAAAAGGCAATCAGCACTTTATTCTCTTAAAAGAAAAAGTTAAGGAAGTCCTTGGCAACGACTGGCAAATAATCAAAACAATTAAAGGCAAAAACTTGCTTGGCTTGAAATATCAGCCAATTTTCAAAAATAAAAATTTTGATTTTTTCAAGACAATTAATGGAGATTTTGTTAGCCGAGAAGAAGGTACTGGCTTAGTTCATATTGCTCCGGCCTTTGGTGAGGACGATATGACGGTAATGAAAAAAATTTTCAAGACAAAACTTGAGTTTCCTTTAACTGTTGACGAAAATGGCCTAATGAAAACCCCAGGCTTTAAATGGAACAACCTTTTTGTTAAAGAAGCTGATCCGTTAATTATTGATTATCTTAAAAAGAAAAAAAATCTTTTCAAAGAAGAATCTTACGAGCATGATTATCCTTTTTGCTGGCGATGCGCCACACCGCTTTTATACTATCCAAAAGAATCTTGGTTTATTAAGATGAGCGTCTTGAGGAAAGAACTTTTAAAAAACAATGAAAGAATTAATTGGCTTCCTTCGCACATTAAAAAAGGCAGATTTGGCCAATGGTTAAAAGAAATTAAGGATTGGGCTTTTTCCAGAGAAAGATTCTGGGGGACGCCTTTGCCTATCTGGCAAGACAAAGAAAAAAAAGAAATCAAAGTTATTGGTTCTCTGAAAGAATTAAAAGAAAATTCTTATTATCAAAATACTTTTTATTTATTAAGACACGGCGAAGCCGAAACCAATCGGCAAGGAATTGTTGTTTCTCGGGAAAACTCTAAAAAATATCATTTAACTAAAAAAGGCAAAGAGCAGATAAGAAAAACCGCTAAACTTCTTAAAAAAGAAAAAATAGATTTAATTTTTGCTTCGCCTTTAACTAGAACCAAAGAAACTGCTAAAATTGTTGCTGAAGAACTGAAAGCTCCTCTTTTCTTTGAAAAACGTTTGCAAGAAATTAATGTCGGCATTTTCAACGGAAAAAAAATCAAAGATTATCAAAATTATTTTCAAAAAAGAGAAGAAAAAATCGAGAAAAAACCGCCAAAAGGAGAAAATTGGCAGGAATTAGCCAAAAGAATTATTCCTTTTATTGAAGAATTAAACAAAAAATACCAAAACAAAAAAATTTTAATTGTTAGCCATCAGGATCCTTTGATAGTTATCCAAGGAAAAATGGAAGGTTTGTCCTGGCAAGAAATTCTCAGAATTAAAGAACATCCGTTAGGCAAAATAAGAAAATTTAATTGGGCTATTTTGCCTTTTAATGAAAATTGGGAAATAGATCTTCATCGGCCTTATATTGATAAAATTATTCTTAAAAGTTCAAAGGGTGAAAAAATGAAAAGAGATGAAAGGATTGCTGATGTTTGGTTTGATTCAGGAGCAATGCCTTATGCCCAAAAAGAATGGTATTGGCAGAATCTAAAGAAAAATGATTTTCCGGCTGATTATATTTGCGAGGGAATTGATCAAACTAGAGGTTGGTTTTACACTTTGCTGGCTGTCTCCACCGCTTTAAATCTTGGTCATCCTTTTAAAAATGTTATTTGTCTCGGCTTGGTTTTAGACGAGAAGGGCCAAAAAATGTCAAAATCAAAAGGAAATGTTGTTGACCCTCTTTCTATTTTAGAAAAATACGGCGCTGACGCTCTCAGATGGTATTTCTTTACCATCAACCCGCCGGGTGAAAATAAAAAATTTTCAGAAAAAGGATTGGCTGGTTCATTAAGAAGATTTATCCTCACCTATTGGAATATTTTTAATTTTTGGCAAACTTATCGGCCTAAAAATCTACCTAAAAAGTTAAATAAAAAATTTTTAGAAAAATTAAAAAAACCAAAGGATGTTTTAAACTTGTGGGTAGTTTCTCGCTGGCAAGAAAGTAAAGAAAAAACCTTTAATTTAATGAATAAATTCCTTATCCATCAAGCCGCTATGGAAATGGAAAGCTTCTTAGATGATTTTTCTCGCTGGTATTTAAGGAGAGCCAGAAAAAAGCTTCAGAAACAAAAAATAAGCGACTGGCAGGTTTTCAGTTATCTTTTAGGAGAACTAACCAAAACTTTGGCTCCTTTTATCCCTTTTCTAACAGAAAAAATTTGGCAAAAACTTTCTATAGATCAAGAAAAAGAAAGCGTTCATCTGGCTGATTTTCCTAAAGTTAGAAAAGATTTGTTAGATAAAAAAATCATCGAGAAAATGGCAGAAATAAGAAAAATTGCCAAGTATGCCCTCTTTCTGCGCCAAAAGGCAGGGATAAAAATCAAGCAACCTCTCGCTTGGCTAAAAATAGAAACCAAGAAAAAAATTGGACCAGAGTCTCTTAAGTTGTTAGGCGAAGAAGTAAATGTTAAAAGAGTTCTCTTGGCAAAAATTTCTGAAAAAGAGAAAAAAGAACTTCTCTATTTTGACGAGGATAAAAATTACCAAATAGTTCTTAATCAAAAGATAACTTTTGCTTTAAAAATTGAAGGAAAAACCAGAGAGTTAATTCGTTTAATTCAAAAATTAAGAGGCGAACTCCAATTAAAGCCAGAGGATTCGATAACCTTGGGCGTTAAGGCAAAGAATGAAGAAAGCCGAATTATTCTGCAAAGCTTTTCAGAGAAAATCAAAAAGGAAATCAGAGCTAAAAAATTTTTTGCCAAAAAGCTGAAAAATTTTGATTTGTTAAGAGAAAATGAAGATTGGCTAATTACTTTGAAAAAATAAGGAAAATTCGAATTACATTCTACAAAATTTAATAATTTTCTTGAATTTTCTCTCGGTAAAATTTGACAATTTTTAAAATTAAAAAAGCAAAATGCCAGAGTTGCCAGAAGTTGAAACGACTGTTAGATATTTAAAAGATAAAATTATCGGTCAAAAAATTGTTGGCTTAGATTTTGATACACCAAATTTAATCAAAAAACCATCACCAGAAGAATTAAAAAGACAAATAGTTGGCAAAAAAATTACTAAAATCGAAAGAAAAGGGAAAAATATTCTCATTTATCTTAATCAAGATTATCTGCTTTTAATTCACCAAAAACTAACTGGCCATCTTTTGTATGGAAAATGGCAAAAAGAAAAAGGAAAATGGTTGCCTCAAGAAAAAAACAGTCCTCTTTTTTTAGACCGACAAAATAGATTCATTCATTTTCTTCTCTTTTTGGCAAATGGAAAAATGTTAGCCCTTTCTGATCTAAGAAAATTTGCTAAAATCATTTTTGCTAAAAAAGAAGAGGTTTTGAATTCTGACGATTTAAAAACCTTAGGGCCTGAACCTCTAAGCAAGGAATTTACTTTGGCTTACTTCCAAAAGATCTGCCAAAAATCAAACAAACCAATAAAAACGCTCCTGATGGATCAAAAATTGATTTCTGGAATAGGCAATATCTATTCTGATGAAATTCTTTGGCAAGCAAAAATTTCACCTTTAAGAAAAGCCAGCTCTCTCAAGGAAGAAGAAATAAAAGTTATTTATCAAAAAATAAAAGTAGTTCTCAAAGAAGCTATCAAGCTTCAAGGAACTTCAATTGTTGATTACCGAAAGCCTGATGGTGCTAAAGGAAAAATGGACAAATTCTTAAAAGTTTACCGAAAAGAAGGTCAAAAATGTCCAAGGTGTCAGGGGATTATTAAAAGAGTAGTCATCAATGGCCGCTCAGCTCATTTTTGTCCAAAATGTCAAAAATAATAACTGCTGATTATCTCAAAATTGGCAATGCTCAAGATTTAAAAGGAAAAGAAAAGATAATTTACCGTTTTTTAGAGATTCTACCAGGACTGCTTAGCTGGCTAACCCTTTTCTTTCTTTTCTTCTTCTCTTTCAAAAAACCTTTCTGGGTGGCTATTTTTATTATTCTTTTTGACCTCTACTGGCTAATTAAAACCGTTTATTTAAGTATCCATCTCCGCTCGGCTTATCAAAAAATGAAAGAAACTCTTAAAGTAAATTGGTTGGAAAAATTAAAAAATGACTATCCTAATAAATGGCAAGAAATTACTCACTTAATTATTCTGCCAATGTACAAAGAACCGTTGGAAATAGTTGAAGAAAGCTTCCTGGCTTTAACTAAAGCAAATTATCCTAAAGAAAAATTTATTGTCGTTCTCTCAATTGAAGAGAAAAACCCAAAAAGAAAAGAAATTGCCGACTATCTTAAAAAAAAATTTGAAAATAAATTTTTTAAATTACTAATTACTTTTCACCCAAAAAATCTAAAAGGAGAAATCGCTGGCAAGGGAGCCAATGAAAGTTGGGCAGCCAAAGAGGCAGACGAAAAGATTATTAAACCCTTAAATTTAACCGAAGAAAAAATTATTGTCTCTTCATTTGATGTTGACTCAGTTATCTTCAAAGATTATTTTGCTTACCTAACTTATAAATTTCTCTCAACGCCAAACAATCAAAGGACAAGTTATCAGCCAATTCCTTTGTTTTTAAATAATATCTGGCAAGCAAATCCTGTTTCTCGAGTAATGGCTTTCTCTTCTACTTTCTGGCATACCCTCAACCAAGACAGGCCAGAAAAAAAGATTACTTTTTCCAGCCATTCTTTGCCTTTTAAACCTTTAAAAGAAATTAACTTTTGGCAGAAAAATGTTGTTTCTGAAGATTCAAGAATTTTTTGGAATTTTTTTCTTTATTTTAATGGCAATTGGCGAGTTGTTCCTCTTTATTATCCTATCTCAATGGATGCTAATACTGCGCCGAAATTCTGGCAAACTCTGAAAAATATCTACAAGCAGCAAAGAAGATGGGCTTATGGCGTAGCTGATGTTTCTTATTTTCTTTATGGCTTTTTAAAAAATAAAAAAATTCCTCTAAAAAAGAAATTCAGATACGGTTTTCCCACTTTTGCTGGTTTTTACAGCTGGGCAACTAATGCTTTAATTATCTTTTTAGGCGGCTGGCTACCTCTGATTTTTGGCGAGGAGAAATTTCGCTATTCTCTCTTAGCCAGCCATTTACCTTTTTTAACTAGAGACATTTTGACAATCGCTATGGTGGGTATAGTTAGTTCAGCTGTTCTGACAATTCAAATTCTTCCTCCTCGACCACCAAATTATCCTAAAAGAAGCACTATTTCAATGGTCCTCCAATGGCTTCTTGTTCCAATAACTCTAATTATTTTTGGCAGTCTGCCGGCTTTAGAAGCCCAAACAAGATTACTTTTAGGAAAATATCTTGATTTCTGGTTCACCCCAAAAACAAGACAAGAGAAGAGAAAGGATTAAGGAGTAAGAATTCCCACTTCTCACTTCTCACTTCCCACTTCCAACCTCCAACTTCCATTAATAGTGGACCGATGGGGATTCGAACCCCAGACCTCTCCGATTTATATCGGAGCGCTCTACCATTAGTAGTGGACCTGACCGGACTTGAACCGGTAACCTCCTCAGTGCAAATGA
>Ga0190304_1001027_pt1 | contig 12730 bp, 14 predicted proteins | sample 48700712_MG_FD_161670 | JGI IMG/M metagenome (GOLD analysis project Ga0190304, IMG submission 161670) | Hydrothermal vent sediment bacterial communities from Southern Trench, Guaymas Basin, Mexico - 4870-07-1--2_MG | ecosystem: Environmental > Aquatic > Marine > Hydrothermal vents > Sediment ... | reverse complement strand
TTGCTCCCTTCTCACTATTTTCATTTCCTTTCCTCCCCTTATTTATAATTACAATATATACGAAATAGTATATGACACTTAGTTATCATTACCCTCTATATTCCCATGCTCCCATGCTAAGATAAACTACTACCTCTTTGTCCTTATAGGAAATCAAGGTCTTTTTATCACTATAGCGACTTTGTTTACCCGTCTGCAAATGGTGGCATAGTCAGGCACATCAAAGCTGATAAGCCTGGATAAACCCCTAAGAAATCCATTACGCCCTCTGTAATTGGTGTTCAGCAACACATGTAAATACGCCAAAAACACCTTCAGGTATTCATGAGATACATATGGTGCGCCTACCCCTTCCCTCTGTTCTCTCCAGTTTCGCTTATCTTCGTATTTCTTCTCCCAACGCTCTTTTCTCATAAATCATTACACAGGAAAACATATATATTTATAGTTATGCAACATAGCAAAAACATCGAAAAGCTTTTATATGGTATAGACTTTCAATATCATTAAGCGATACTATGATGAGAAACATCTTTTTGGGGTTTATACGGATACACATTTTACATCATGCAAATGAAGGAGAAATCTTTGGCGTATGGATTATGAACGAACTCAGAAGGCATGGCTATTCAATAAGTGCCGGGACGCTGTATCCCATACTCCATTCTTTAGAGAAAGAAGGCTATCTAAAAAGAAGAGACGAAGTGGTTAACGGCAAGGTAAGAAAATACTATCGAATAACTGAAAAAGGCGTTAATGCGCTTGAAGAAGCGAAACAAAAAATTAAAGAACTTGTGGAGGAGGTAATATGAACACAATTGTATCCATAGCGCTTTTTGTTGTCGGGCTTGGATTAGTCATCTACTTTGCTGAGAAACTTGTCAAAGGAGCTGTTGGGACATCTTTGGGCTTTGGGGTTTCCACCTTCCTTATCAGTGTCATCTTCATCGGCTTTGACCCAGAAAATCTTGCCGTTGGTGCTGTTGGCTCCTTTGAAGGAATTGCAGGCATCGCTTTGGGTTCCATTATCGGAGCTGCTATGGTTGCCATCGCCCTCGCATTTGGGATAACAGCACTGTTTGCCCCTATGAGCTTTGAACAGGTCCCAAAACAGATTCTTACCGTGCCCATTTTGGCAGTGCTTCTTCTGGGTATATTGAGTCTTGATGGTCAACTATCGAGAATAGATGGCGCGGTTTTGCTTCTTGGGTTTGTACTATCAGTTAACTATCTTCTGCGGTTAAGCAAAAGAGGTTTTGACATAAAACCCACAGGAGAAGTTGCTGAAACTCTGGAAGAGGCTGAAGAACTCAGCAAATGGAAATCCTTTGGACTTCTTCTCCTATCGCTTGCCGCCATCATCATTGGAAGCGAGATGCTGGTCGCTGGTTCCGAAACGATCATTGTGAGGCTTGGGCTCTCCGATACTGTTTTTGGAATGACTATCCTTGCCTTCTTAGTAAGTATTGAGGAGCTGGCAAGAGAGCTTCCAGCGGCGATGAAGGGAAGACCTGAGATAAGTTTTGGGAATGTGGTTGGCTCCATCCTTGCCTTCTTCCTGTTTAATGCCGGTATTATAGCACTGGTAAGACCAGTCACAGTAGGCACTCAGGTCCTGAGGTTCTATCTTCCCATATGCCTCGGTACAGTTATTGTGGTCTCGCTCTTTATGATGACCAAAAAGATACCTCGCTGGGCTGGCGGAATTTTAGTCCTTCTATACTTGATTTTCATTGCCGGAAGTTATATCTAAAAGAGGGTGTAGAAAATGACAGAAATAAATTCAACGAAAGCGAAAAGGCGGATACCTTTTGACAAACCAATCAAGATTGTTATACTGTTTTTTCACTTTATCGGCTTCAGCGTCTGGTATGGTGGAGCGGTAATAGTGGGAGAAGTCCCTGCTATATTCCCTGCAATGACGGTGATTTCTGGCGTGTTTCTGGTTGCTCGCGAACTCTATAAGGATGGGTCCGTGTGGCTTAGAGTAAGCGAGGGAGTGTTGACCATGGTCAAAGTGGTGCTGCTTGCAGTTGCCAGCGCGTTGATGATATACGAAGTTCCCATATTGAGCATAGTAATGCTGTGTGGGCTACTCAGTTCGCATCTTCCTGAAGAAGTTAAAGAAAAGAGGATTCTCTAATTAACAAACATCAGGGATTGCCATGACAAATAGAATGAAAGAGCAGAACTGGCAAGAAGCGTGGGAAGAGAAGCGGCAGGTGCGCGACCTCGAAAAAGCATTTGAAAAGGAAATCATTGAGCAGTACGTATTGAGAGAGGGTTTGCATAAAGAGAAACGTCCGGCAGTGGTGATGTGGTGGGAGATTAGAAAGGGGTGAATTGGAGGCAGGATGGTTTTACCAAAGGAATTATGAACATAGACAATGTTTACAGCAGGGTAGCAGGTAACGTATTTCCTTTTAGGACTATGGAATAGGGATAAATTTGGCATACCATTTCAGAACATAAGCGCCTTTGCCCATTGCGGTGTACCGCTTACCGCAATCTGAGCATAGTCTGTTATTGCAGCCCAATGAGATCTCACGGTATTCCCCGCATTTTGGACTGTAATAAACGAAACAGCCCCTATCGGGACCTTTGCAACTCATCATCTTCTCCACTTCTCTCTTCTCTACCTCTCTTATCTCTCCCCGGTGGAGGAGAGAGTATCGGTCCCGGTCCCAATTGTGATTATCTGTGAATATTTGTTTTTATAGATGAGAAGAAAGAGGAAGGGGATGAAAGGTGAGATAATCACTTCTTCCATAATTCAAAACATGCATGACCTTTTATCTAAGAATTTTCATTTGATTCAATGAAATAAAATGGAAGGAAGTCATATTTTATATAAACAATGAAATGCAGTGATGAGCGATAAGCATAACGAAGGAGCATCAACAGAAGAGAAGATATGGAGGCTCAGCAAGCTCCATGATCTTCTGCCGCTACATAGGGTATTACTTGGTCATGACGGCTCAATGACGCTACTGCTGGAGTTAATTGTATGCAGTGAGGTTGAACTTGCTACAATCAGGCAATCGGTGGTGCCATGCCCGGAAGGCGCAGCAGAGTTACTCGGTGCTGATGCGGGTGTAGCGGCAAATGAACGCGATATCATTATCATGAAGAAGAGCGATAGAACGCCACTGCTCTATGCACGGTCTTATACACCACTATCGAGGTTGAAGCCCGAGTTTAAAGAAGACCTGATGAAAGCAGATATCCCTATAGGCAGGATAATGCAGAAGTATAGAATAGAAGCGCGGCGGGAGATACTGGATGTGGGCTATCAGGAGCGTGAACATCGGCTGGAATCGCTATTTCAGTGCTCATCACCGTTCCTATGGCGGATATACAATATAATCACAGGTGGTAAAGTATTAATAACAGTAAAAGAGTATTTCCCCGTCTCGTTACCTGGAACGTGTTACACCAATTCGCTTACAGTATTGAGAAACCGGGCAAATACTGCACCTGGGACTTAGTGGCGTGCATACGCTCCTGCCATGCAGTACGAATAGCTCATTGAGGATTATCCAATTCTGTTTGGGTACAACCCTGCGTAATGCAAATTCGGTCTCATTCGGGTTCCTGGTTGCAACGATGCCCATGCGATTAGATATGCGATGCACGTGTGTATCAACAGCGATACCGGGCTTATTATAGCCAATTGTGAGTACTATATTTGCGGTCTTTCGACCCACACCCCGGAGCTTCAGGAGTTCATCCAGCTCATCTGGCACCTTAGAGTTATACCGCTCAACCAGAGTAGAGCAGATCTCAACGATTTGCTTCGCTTTCCGGTGATAGAACCCCACTGGATATATTGCAGACTCTATATCACTAATTCGGAGTTTTAGCATCTCTTCGGGCGTCTTCGCTAACGAGAACAAGCGCTCTGCCGCTTTTGACGTCACTTCATCATGGGTTCTCAGGCTCAACAGGCACGAAATGAGTGTCAGAAACGGATCGCCCCTCGTTGCAGGCGCCATAAGTAACGAGCTCCCCGCCTGGTATCGTTCCTTCAATATCTGTATCACCTTCTCTACATCTGTATCTGTGCCCGTATCCGTATCCATATCCATATCTGTATTAATCTCTCTCATTGATTTGATTCCGTATTGGACTGGTATGGGATGAGTACAGCATCGTTCATCATCGCCTGTAATAGACCTTCCTCACAGGCCACGAAATCTCTATCCCCTCTTCATCATAGCGCCTCTTCAACGCCTTTATGAACTCATGCATAACCAGATATTTAGCTGTCGGTTCTTCAACACGTAGAATAATCGAGAAATTTATGTTCGAATCGCCGAAGGTGTGGTATCTGATAAAGGGCTCGAAAGTCTTCACCGCTCCTGGTACAGTCTCCTGTATTCGCTTGCCCACCTCATTCGTTATTCGCTCCACCTTATCCAGGTCAGATTCGTAAGCCACACCACACTGGACCACCACTGACATCTCCTGCACTGGCAACGAATTATTCACGATTATACTATCAGCGAGTTTTGAATTCGGAACCACGACATAAGTATTTGGCAGAGTCCTTATTCTTGTAGACCGCCAGCCAATATCCTCAACAAAGCCAGATATGCCACCCTCTATATCTATGAAGTCACCAACATTTATCGGGCGGTCAGAGAGGAGATGCAGCCCCCCAAATAAGTTTGAAAGTGTGTTCTGGAGTGCCAACCCGATAGCCAGGCCGCCGACCCCGAAGGATAGAAGCAGAGGGCTTATATCTATGTTAAAATGGCGTAGAATCATAAGAACCGCAAGCAGATAAATACCCAGTGCTACTAAATTGCTTATCAACTTCGGCATCTTCTCGAATTTCTTCTGCACTCGCAGCCATCGACTTATCAGAATGCTGAGCACACTGGATATTATCAAGGCTATTAGTATAGTCATGACTACGAAATAAGCACCTTTTATATAATCTGAATAGGGCGTCAGGGCAGATAGAGATAGCAGCCCGAAATATAGCCCGATGAGGATTATTGAGCCACATAATGGCTTTATTATTATTTTCAGTAGCATGTCATCAATATCGGTCTTTGTACGGGCAGCTATGCTACGGAGGTATCTGACGATGATGATATGCACCACCTTTGAGATAATAAGTGAACCAAGAATGATCAATGCGAAATGAAAGTATTCATTCTGAATCAGACCTTCCATTCCCACTTCCATATCTATACCTGCTCCTATATCTATTACCTTATCTCTTAAAAAAAACTTCAGTCATTCATATATTCATATTCATATATTCATTATTCATTCAATGGTCGAGCCAAATAAGAACTCATCAAATCTTATCAGCGCATGCCATCTATCCCTGCAATCGCAATTCAAGCCTTCGAGGATATTCAAGTCCTGTGTTAGGTTGAATTCCTTTATCGCTTCCTTCACTGCTGTATCACAGTAGCCGCAATTGTGTGGTCCCCGGATATGACCCGCGCCCACAGGGTCGGACATCACTACGATGTGCTTCCTTTTCTGTTTTATCGCACGTATCGCTTCGATCGCGCTCCATAACCATGGAGGTCTGTAATATCCTCTTTTCCATAGCTCCTCTAATGATGTGTGGCGCTGGACATTACAGAGATTCAGAGAGATTACACTACTAAATGGAGTGACAAGCTCGGCTGATTTTATAACATCCTCGAGCGCACTCCTCTCGGATACGAAAGGGGGTTTAAGCAAGAGATAGGTCTTCACTGTGGCACCGCAATCGGCAATGAGCCTCGCAGCGTTCTTGAAATCCGTGAATGAGAAACCCTTATCTATATACTGCAACCTGATGAGATCATCTGCTGTTTCCAGACCCATAGCCACTTCAAGATGCCAATGCCCGATATGTGGCTGTAGCAAATCAGCTATTTTAGCTGCACTGACATACTCTGGTCTTGTCTCTATTATCAATTTCTTTAACTTTATATCTTGCTCTTGCCGTTGCTGCAACATCCGTGCTATACGCCGCCTCGTAGTAGCTGATATCTCACGCTCATCGAGGAAGCTACCAGAGGTATAGATCTTCAGGATGAAATCCTCTTTCGGGCTGGCTCGTAATGAATAATCAAGCTGAGCGAGTATATCAGCCTGTGTTATGTGGGCGGAGGATTCATGCCAGTAGCCACACATCCTGCATCTGCGCCACTGGCAGCCAGCAGTTCTCAGTATTACAGTGAGGGTTCTTACCGGTTTCTGCTCCTCCATAAGGAACTCATAATCGAGCCATGAAGCTACAGGTCTGTTTATTTTTATTTTTTTTATACTGTTAGCGTCGGTCATGTCTATCTACATCTTACACCTGTATGATTCAAATAAGTGTATGTAAAATAACAGTCTATTCTAATGTATAAATACATGAGCACAAAAGAGGCAATTATGGGGCACAAAAGTTCAAAAACAACAGATATATATACATTAACCCTCACCAAAATGTCACCATTCAGCAAGCCTTTGTAGGCTTCCTTTATCCATGAAACCCAAAGAAATGACAATGCCAATCAAAACGACACCAGGAGAAGTGATCTTTGTCACAGAGGATAGAGTAAATCTAAAAACCAACGGCTTTAAGGGGGTATTCTATGGCTAAAACAAGTTTCATACCGATATAATAGCCTTTGGACCTGGAATAAGCCCATTTAGTCCTTATATTTTAAATCTTCTCTCTTATACTTCTTTCTGAACCTGTTAATATCCACCGTCAAATTGGTGGTATCTACAATTATTATCGTTTTTCCGCTCTTTCGCTTTCCGCAAACGGCGTTTACGGTTCTCAACACCATAGAAGCCTGTAAACTCCCTTAACGATGCTTTAGCCTTTAATTCGCTTATTACGAAGGTTATATCACCTTCAAAGCAATTAGAAACTTCAGTTTTTTATTTTTTCGGTTTTTATCCGTTGACTTTTAATCATACGCAATTAAAAATTGTCGTTTTAAGTGGCGGTGGTAAAAGATGGTGTTTTGATCGATTGGAGAGTGATATGGTGATCTTTTGTGAATGGTTGGTGGAGGGGATTAAAGCTTTTTTAAAAGTGCATACTTTTCAGTAGAAGTGCTGTTTACATAAAGTTTATTAAATGTGACAAAGTTAAGTTAAATTTAGACATTAGACATATTATATATTATATCATGGTCATGGCAGGAGTGGGATTATTAATCCACGGACCGGAGGTAATAGATGAGGGTGAGGCGAGGGAAGCGATAGAGCGGTTGAAGGACGCGGGAATAGAGATTAAAGCGGCTCTTGGTGGTATAACCGGTAAAACTGCGGTTATTGACGCTGATATGCAGGATGAGATAGATATAAGCAAGGATATGCGACCATCAGAAGTTATAGAAGATTTTATGAGACGAGGGATAGAATTTGTTATACTGGTGAATCGAGGTAAGACAGAAGAGAGCGGGTTATTACTCGGTGAGGGGATATTGAGGAATTATTATGGGGATGGAGGAGCGAAGGATAAGCCTTCATTCATTCAACTGGAATATTACAGCCGGCTCATCATCCCATGGATATTGAAGCAGGGTGATGAGGAACTATACAGTACTATAAGAGCGATCTTTGCTGAGTTTAAGGAGCGAGAGCCGTATAAACCTGAATTAAGATGTAAAAGAGAGTCTGATTTCGAGTACAGGGAGATAAGGGGTGTGCATGCGGGAGAGAAGATATTTGTAAATGGTGTTGTTATAGGTACAACTTCATGTGACGGTAGTATCACTCTGGTAGCACGTGATGGTAGAATTGTGGATGTTTTTGGTGGACGATTGATAGAACATAACCTTGAGAAGTTACCACCGCTGAGTCTGAGGGATGCGATGATAAAGTCAGCGAGTATAATCAGGAGAACTATGCCGAAATTTGTCGGTAAGGGACGCATGCGCGAAGGAGGGAGAAAAGTAGCCTGTCTATTCTACACCGTAGAGCATTTATTTCCGAAGATAGAGACGTTGAACCTGGGTGTAGCAGTTACCATAGGCGATGACACGACGAGCATTGCTGCTGACATATTGAAGAGATTTGGTGTTCCTCTAATAGGTATCACGGATGGCGATGCAGATGGACTGATAGCGGGTATAGGCGATGGTACTCTGGAGCAGTATGCGAAATTCCTGCCATCAGGCTCTATGGTAGTAAGACTGAAGCCAGAGCGTGATGATATAATAGGAGAGCGGATAAAAGAAGAGATCTTCAGCGGGTGTGAGGAGTTAGAACTTGGAGATGACGTTGAACATCAGATAAAGGAGCTGAAGAGGCGTATACTGGCTATAGCTGGTGATGATGTGATGGGCGTATTAAGCACCTGAGGGTTATTGGGTTATTTATTTATGTCCCGAATTAGACCATCTTCATATTTGAGCTATAACGAAATATATTGCCGTTATGAATATAATTACTCAAGTGACATTGAAAAAATAGGTTATAGCTCAAATTTAGAGGTGTTCTATATGTCATATAATACCGACACCATAGCGAAATGAAATGTCATATAATACCAAAACTCCGTTCTGAGGGTTTTGATATATGATTTTAAAGCTTTTCGTGGCTTATGTCGTATAATATAGATTATATGACTACTGCCCCCGTGCTTATCTCATGCTGTTGAAAGGTCATAATCATATAATTCATGGACTGCATATGATATGACAAAGCAGCCGGAGGAACAATTACTTGCGATAAATTCATTGACGCTAACGGAAGGGGTTAGGGTTATTATGACTGGATACCTGCCATAAAGCTATGGTGATGGTGATGATGGAAAATGATTACATTAATTTATTAAAAGAGATAAAGTGAGAAACGAGGTAAGTGAGAAATGGACGAGAAGATATTACTGAGTGAGGAGGATATACCGCGAGCATGGTACAATATACAGGCAGACCTACCTTCACCTCTGGACCCACCGAAAAACCCGGTGACGAAGGAGCCAATAAAGCCCGAGGAGTTAGCACCAATATTCCCTATGGAATTGATAAGACAGGAGGCGAGTACAGAGCGGTGGATTCCAATACCAGAGGAAGTGAGGGAGGTTTATCGGCTATGGCGACCCACACCGCTGTATAGAGCTATCCGGTTAGAAAAAAAGTTGAAGACCCCTGCCCGTATCTATTACAAGTGGGAAGGTGTTAGTCCACCCGGGAGTCACAAGCCCAATACCGCGGTTGCACAGGCATACTACAATATGAAGGAGGGTACGGAACGTATAACAACAGAGACAGGTGCAGGACAGTGGGGCTCTGCCCTTGCCTTCGGCTGCATGCTCTTCGGACTTCGTTGTACAGTCTACATGGTTGCTGCGAGTTATGACCAGAAGCCGTACAGGCGCGTAATGATGGATATCTGGAATGCCGAGGTATATCGAAGTCCAAGCACGAATACCAAATTTGGGCAGCAGTATCTGCAGAATGATCCTGACACCTCAGGTAGCCTGGGAATTGCAATCTCTGAAGCGGTGGAAGATGCTGCCGGAGATGATAATGCGCATTATGCGCTCGGCTCTGTTCTCAATCACGTCCTGCTGCACCAGACGGTGATAGGATTGGAGGCGAAACAGGCATTTGAGCAGATAGATGAATACCCCGATGTCATATTTGGATGCGTGGGTGGAGGCAGCAACTTCTGTGGCTCCTGTTTCCCGTTCGTTGCCGATAAGCTGAGGGGCGATAAACCCGACCTGCGGATAGTAGCATGTGAGCCAATGGCATGCCCGACACTGACAAAAGGGCTGTATCTATACGATTTCGGCGATTGCGCAGGGATGACTCCTTTACTTAAGATGTTCACCCTGGGACACACGTTCGTACCACCACCGATTCATGCAGGCGGACTGAGATATCACGGTGATGCACCTCTGCTCAGCAAACTGGTGAATGACGGCTGGATAGATGCAGAGGCATACCATCAGACAGAGATATTCGAGGCGGCGAAGCTATTCGCGGAGACGGAGGGCTTTCTCATAGCACCAGAGGCTGCACATGATGTGAAGGCGGTTATAGATGAAGCGCTGAGATGCAAGGAGGAAGGAAAAGAAGAGGTGATATTCTTCAATAACAGTGGTCATGGGCATTTCGACTTAGGTGCGTACGAAGTCTTCCTGGATGGAAAGCTTGTGGATTACGAATATCCCGCGGAATTGGTGAAGCAGGCACTGGCTAATATGCCGAAGGTGGACTGAATAAGAACAATCGCCTCTGCCGATAGTCCAGTAACGACAATTTTGAGACGCGAACACCAACCAATCTTATTTTCTTCTCTTTTCCCTTCGCATTCACGCCCATCATCAGTTCTTTTGCTATCCGCTTGAGAGTCTCCAGGTCGGAATGGAATGCCCTCAATGTCTTTGCCCTCGTTATCACTGTGAAATCCGCATATTTCACTTTTATACCAACCGTCTTGAATACAAAACCTTCTGTTTCCAGCGCTTTATGGACCTCATACGCCAATTCCTCCACACATTTCTCCACTATCGCCATATCATCTGTGTCCTCTGTGAACGTCCTCTCCCTGCTCAGCGATTTGCGCTCACAAGCTGTTTCCACATCGCTTTCATCTATCCCATTTGCAATTAGATGGATTCGTTCGCCATATTTACCCAGACGAGCTACTAGTAATTGGACATTGGTATTGGCAAGTTGCCCTATCTTGAAGATGCCCATTTGCTTGAGTATATTCTCCGTCTTCGGTCCTACACCCGGGATGCTCTTCACGGGTAAAGGAGCTAAGAACACCTTCGCAGCACGCTCTTCTACCACCGTCAGACCGTCTGGCTTCACAAAATTCGAGGCTATCTTGGCTATCGTTTTGTTCGGTGCCACACCAATTGAGCATGTCAATCTCTCCTTAGCCCATATCTCAGCCTTTATCCGCTCCGCATAAGCTCGAGCCTCAGCCCAGTCACGTACCCTTGAACTGATATCGAGGTATGCCTCATCTATACTCACCTGTTCCATTTTATCGGCTTGAGTACGCAGGATAGCCATTATCGCTGCGGAGACACGCTTGTATAATCTCATGTTCACGGGCAGGAACTTCGCATCCGGGCAGAGTTTATATGCTCTTGATAATGACATTGCAGAATGGATACCATATTTACGTGCTTCGTACGAGCATGTACTCACAACACCCCTTATCTTACCCGTATCGAAAACACCACCAACAACCACCGGCAGCCCTTTCAACTCCGGGTGTTCTCTCACTTCGATAGCAGAGAAGAAACTGTCCATATCTACATGCAGTATCACTCTCATCGCCTTATGAAAAAAGCAAATGCTATGGCTACGCTACTGCGCTACTGCGCTACAACGCTACAACGGAATATCCCACATCGGGTACCACTTCTCTATATCACGCTCTACAGGTAGCTCATTACGCAGCAATGTACCCAGCTTTAACTCGTACTGCTCGTCCCTCTGCCTGCCATCTCCGGGTATGGTTATAGGTATAAAGGGGTAAAAATTGCCACTCTTATAGTTGTATATTATGTATATGATTTTATCCCGCTTCTTAAATTTGAATACCGAGCTCAATAGCTCTTCTCCAAACCCATTCTCAATCAGTGTATTGGAGATTAGATGCATGGTGGTGACTATATCCTCAAAATCCTTGTCCCTGAGCACTATCCATAGATAACCAAAAGAATCCTTCACCATCTTATATTCCGTCGCCGTTTCACGCTTCGCGAGTGTCAATAGCTCGTCCAGGTCAGCTCTCAATCGTTCAAAAGTTGTAGAGGGTATTATCTTGAAGCATATACCTGCTACATCGGCATGAAAGATATCCAGCTTCGTCTCCAGCGTGGTGTATGCTGTAGTGATACTGAATAGTGCTTCGGTCTTCGACGCCGCTGGTCTTACTCGCCCCAGTAAGGCATCAATAAACTTCATGGAAGCCTTCCATCGCACGTTCCAGTGCGCTCAATCGCTCAATCCTCTTCTCAAGTGGCGGATGCGTTGAGAACAGGCTCATGAGTGTATCCCCTGATATAGCTGGTATGATGAAGAACGCATTCATGCCTTCCACCCTGCGCAGATCCTCTGATGGAACACGCTTCATCTGCCCGCTTATCTTTAATAACGCGGAAATCAGAGCAGAAGGATTACCCGTGATGATTGCCGAACCTCTGTCCGCCGCGAACTCACGATACCGTGAGAGCGCTCTTATCAACAGGAAACTGATGAGCCATACGAGCAGAGAGATGAGGAATATGATAACAGTAGCACCTACGTTTCTGTCCCTACCACCAGTGCGAAAGAGAGAGGAGTAAAAGGAGAACCGCATTACAAACCATGCTACGGTGGATAAGAAGCTTGCAACTGTTATCACGAGCACATCACGGTTCTTAACATGGGTGAGCTCATGCCCCAGTACGCCCTCCAGCTCCTCATTGTTTAATCTACTCAACAGCCCTGTTGTGACTGCGACGACCGCTTTCTTCTGACTCCTGCCGGTAGCAAAGGCATTGGGTATCGGCGTATCAATGACCGCGACACGGGGCTTTGGTAAATTTGCTATGTTACATAACCGCTCTATCATCGTATGTAATTCCGGTCTCTCCTCCCTCGATACTATCTTCGCTCCAGTGCTCCAGAGAACGAGCCTATCAGCGAAGTAATACTGAGCAAAGAGGAATATCGCAGCGATTACCAGCAGAGGAAAGAACTCCACAAACCGTGATAAAATTGTAATAAACGCAAGATAGACGAGCATCAATAAGCCC